>Ga0209335_10003934_pt1 | contig 14469 bp, 7 predicted proteins | sample COG_09_FD_184753 | JGI IMG/M metagenome (GOLD analysis project Ga0209335, IMG submission 184753) | Pelagic Microbial community sample from North Sea - COGITO 998_met_09 (SPAdes) (version 2) | ecosystem: Environmental > Aquatic > Marine > Neritic zone/Coastal water | place: Helgoland, sampling...
AGTAAGCGCACCACCATCAATAGTTTCATACTGGTTTTGTGGAGATACTGTTCTGCCAGCCCCGCTATGCGTAAAGATAAACACACCTGACATACCAGCTATCTCTGTTGATGGATTACCAAGTGTTATATTCCCAGTAAGCGTCCACACAAAACTGTTGTAGTTTTGAAAGTCTGGATAGTGTGTTCCTGTGCCTTGGTTTGTATCTAAGTGAACAGAACCAACTACGTTTTCATAGGCTTGAAGATAATTTTGATAAAGAATTAGACCAGTAGAACCACCTGTGACTAAATTAATTTGGTTTGTACCAAAGCCTAAATAAGTATCAGTGTCAGCATCGTGATATAACTTATCTCTAAGATAAATATCTTCAACGTCATTGATAGTATTGTTACCAAGCGTTAATGTGCCTGTCATAGTCCCGCCAGACTTAGGCAAGGCATTGTCAGCTAGTGTTCCCTGTGCCGCTGTAGCATAATCTGCACTGTCAAAGGCTTTAACTTGTGCAAGGTTAGTAACCTCACTGTCCATCAAAGCACCAGCGGCAGTTACATTTGTAGTATCTGTTACATCTGCACTAGTTTCAATGCCAGTTAGCTTTGTCTTTTCAGCATCAGTAAAGGCGTTAGTATCTGCCTCACCTTCATAAGCTGATTTGATTTCTGCGCCTGTTTGGTCAGCCGTTGCACCAGCCTCAATGCCATCAAGTTTAGTTCCGTCAGCCGAAACATCACGCCCATCAACAGTCTCAGACCCAGAGAATGTAAGGTTGCCTGTTAGCTGCCCACCAGACAAAGGCAAAAAGCCAGAACCAGCAGTTACCCCAGCTTCCCAAGTAGTTCCATTATAAACCTTCAAAGTGTCAGACGTTGTATTGAAGAACAAATCGCCTTCATCTAGGCCGGTTGTTGGGTCTGTTGCACCGCTGCGATACACTTCTGCAAAAGATGTAACGCCGGAAACATTTGCAGCAACGGTTTGAATAGCGTTAGTTGCTGTTGTTCCATCTTCAATATCAGCCAGTGTCGCAATGTCAGTAGCGCGGTCAGCAAGTGTATCCATATCCGTGACAATTGCGGCAGTACCTAAAGTATTCATATCGGCAACAGCGTCAGCCGTACCAAGCAATCCTACCTCTGTAGCAACGCCAGAAACATTGCTTAAATGCGTTGTGTTAATTCCAGCTACAGTTGTTATGTCACTGTCAATTCCAGCGACAGTTGTTACGTCACTTTCAATTCCAGCAACAGTGTTAATATTTGTTTGATTAGAAACCGTAGGTGTTAACTGTAGCCAACTTGTTGTGGCTAAGTTGTAAACCTTCATCACATCATTAGTGGTGTCAAAATATAAAGCACCGTCAGCGAGAGCTTGACCATCATTATCAAGAGATGGGTCTGATGCCTTGGCTCCAAGCATTGCATCGTCAAACAAATCTAGCGCAGCTTCGGCTGCTGTTTGTGCAGCTTCTGCGTCTGTTTTTGCAGCTTGTGCGTCTGTTTTTGCTGTTGTAGCAAGTCCAGCTTGTGTCACTGCGTTTTGAGTTTGAATAAGAGTAGCATTGTAATAATGCAGAGCAGAAAATCCTGTGTTTCCATTGCTCAAAGTGTACTGAACTTCAAAATTATTATTTACTATTTTATTTGCGTCATCTGCATCTGTAGCCGCAGCCGTTGCACTATTTGATGCGTTTGTCGCAGATGTTGTTGCAGATGCAGCATCAACAATCAAATCCCATTTTGCGCTATCAGTGTTTGTTGTAAGAGGCTCAGAGCCAGAAGATGTGTGCGCTGTGTTAGCAATAAAAATATTGTTTGTGCTTGTGTCTTTAACAATATCACGCGCAACAAATGCTGTTCCTGATGACCAATTCCCTTTGAAAACACCTAACTCTTGAGCAACATTAATTTCACCGTCGCCATCAAATGCTAGAATTTTATTAGCACGATCCGCCGCACCAACAGTAAATTCTGTTGAAGTCATAGTATTTGTGCGAGACAGTTTAATTGAACGGTCAACTTCTTCTTGAAGCTGCTGAGAAATAAACGTCAGCTTATCAAGAGCATCTTCATGGCTTTCAGCAGGGAACGGATCGTTTGGAGTGTAATCCGTTGTTTGCGTTAGCGGAGATGCGCGGCGAAGCACAATAGTTATGCCAGATGCAGGGGCAGTTACAAAAGTAACATTTCCACCACTAGCATTGCCTACATTAGAAACGCTGTAGTTAGTCGTAATGGTTTGCACTGTTTCTGTTCCAGTGGTGTCATTACGCAAAATAACTTCAATGTCATCTTCATCAAAGATTTTAAAACCATAAGCAAATACAGTTAAGCTGCCATTACCGCTATAACTGTTCTTTGTGGTGGTGCTGCTAACTGTCATCTCATGTCTCCAAACACTTGCTTAATGTACCAGAATATTGCCTTTTTAGAAAGTGCCTAAAAAGTCAGTCATAAGTATCGTACTTAGGCATCATTTCTACTAATTTGTTATTAACATTCCTTATTATGATCGCATTTTGAAATGGGCCTAATGAATTTAAGGCACGCTGCTGCCCTCTTGACCATTGGTAATCTGGATTGATAATTGCTCTGCTTGCACCAGTGGCGACATCAAATGCTTTTTGCCCAAGATCAACAACTGGTATTCCTGTAAATACATTTGTTGCCAATCCTGTTGTTCTGCCATAAGCAAATACAGGGTCTTCAGTCACAAACGCAGCACCAGTATCTATCATCGCTGGGAATAAAGATGCCCAAGAACTACGCTGGAAAGCTGCTTTTCCTATTTCTGTTGCGCTTAAACGCTCCTCAAGAAACTCATCTTTATCTTCTCTAAATTGTGCATTTAGTGAAGTCTGGCCTATGTAAGACGTTCCCGCAAAAAACACCGATCCTGTCATCGCAGACCAAGCCCTAAAGTCACGCGCAGTAATGTTGTGCAAGAATTGCTTTGACCAAGAAACAAGCATAAATGTACGGAATTGAGTAACCATCTTACCCATTGTAGTGGTCATGTATTTGTTTAAATTGCCAACATCATTTTGTTGTACGGCTTGCCTTGTCCATCTTGATACTGCAACAACAAAAGCATCCCTTGCTTGTATGTCATCCCAACTGTCAAGATTGATAGCCTTTACTTTTCTGTTTCTAAACAATGTAGATGGATTTGTAACAGCATTGTCTACTATTTGATTAAGAACACGCTCCACCATTTGTTCATTTAAACCAAGCCCAGCTAATCTTTTTGCTGACATTTTTTTAGCTGAAAACGCCATATCAGTTATTGTTTGCACAGCCATACGCCCAGCAGCGCGTTCTAATGCCAGGGTAATGGGAGCCATACCAGAAATATCTGACACAATTCTTTTTGCGGGCTGTATTGCAAAAGAAGCTTTATCAATAAAATCACCTCTGTTTGCTATAAATAAGTCTTGAGCATCGTACCTATTCATTGCTTGATGGATCATTCTGTCAGAGCCAATCCCAGCAAATGCCTCAAGGTCTCTTGCAACTGAATCTTCAATTTCGCCATTTATGCCACGTTTTAACATAGATCGCATTTCTGGCATTGTTTGCAATAAACCACGGAACCCACCAATTGATAGCGCATTCCCTAATTCACCTATTTGAGCAAACCCAACTTGGTTCATTAAACGTATAAAGTTATAATCGCCAGCAAGCCTAGCTAACCTAGCTGCTGTTCCATCGGGTTTTGCTACCAATGGTGATGATCTACCAAGGATAAGATTATAAAGAACATCCATATTCTCTATATCTGATTCCAGTTTTTTCGGCGCATCCAGATCGCCTTCGGCAGCAGCTTGTGCGCGAATGCGGTCAATCATCTTGTTGTAGTCTGCGTCAGACTTAATGCCTTTTTCAGCCAAAGCAATTCTGCCTTGCATCTGACTTTGGTAAGAACTAAACACTTGCTCCGCATCACGGCTCATAAGGTCTTTGACACGCAATATGCTTCCATCGGCCAGATCAATTTCTGCGTTTATGTCTAGCTTCATTCTGCGCTTTGCTCTTGATGGCAAACCTTCTCTTGGCTTGTCAAATAGAGCAATCAAAGCATCCGCATCTTCGATTGATAGTATTTCTTCTTCTACTAATATATCTCGCAAAGTATCTTTATCAGAAGTAGTGAAAACTCTAGCTAATCCACTTTCCATACCAGCATGAGCCTTGCCCATTTTAGTATTAAACTTTTCAGCCATCTTCATAGCTAAGTCTTCTGACAAATCTGGTGTGCCGCGCATAAGTGCTGTTGAAATCAAACGATTTACAACTTCAGCCCCAACACCTGATTTTGTGTTTTGAACTCTAAACTTATAGCTATCCCAAAGATGAGTAAAATAAGTTAAATCTTCTGGAATATCATCAAATCCTTTGACACCAGAATCTTTTGCTTTACGCAATGTGTCTCTAAATAATTCAGCTTGGCGTTGTGCCGCACGAACCACATTTGGGTCATGGACAGCATTTGGAGTTTCAATAGCGTCTGCCACCAACTCACCAAACTGTGACCGTGAACTTCCCCAAGTGGATTTAAAATATCCAATGCTATTTGATTTAGCCCAATCTTTATAAGCACCATCATATACTTGATAATATTTTGCTAGTGTTGATTTCATGCCATTTGTCTTTAACAAATCTGCTGTGCTTTCCATGACCTCGCCGCCACGGTTGAAACCAACGGAATCTTCCCCAAGGATATTGCCCATTTTGCGAACCAAAGAAAATGGTGACGATTTTAATGCGCCTGTCATATCAAAGCGTAACTTGCCCCACGATGCCGCTGGTGGATCACCTACTTCTTCTAGCAAATCCTCAAGGTCAACACGCAAGTCAGGAATTTGAATAGGTGCTGACATTGGATTAACTGCTGCACCAACGCCTGTATCGACCGAACTAAACGCTATGCTAGGTATAGCTGTTTGATCACCAGCCGCGCCACCACCTCCAAATCTATCTTGCAATGATTGAGTTACATCCGCAGCTTGTGCTGTTTTTGTGTCTTTGTCCATCTTAACAAGTGCTTTATGGAATAGTTCATCGTTGCTCTTGCCAAGAGCAAAACCAATTCCACCACCAAGTATTAAACCACCAGCAAACCCATAAAGTATGTCATATGGGTCTTTAACTGCGTTTTGAGACACCAAGTACGCTTCTATCGCTGAGTTTGTTACAGCACCGCCAGCCGCGCCTCTTACAGCCCTAGCAAGCCTTGTGGCTTTGCTTCCCCATATCATAGGCGCAAGATAACCTTCTGTCAGAACAGAAGCACCTATCGCCGCTGGGTCTAAAATTGATGCCGCGACACGCAACCCAACGCCACCCCACCCATAAGACGCTAACTTGCTTTCGTTTTCCATTGATGAAAGCGTGCGTTCTCTTAATGCTTCTGCGTGTTTTAAGCTAACTGCATTATCAAGAAAGTCATGGTAATCAATAGGTATATCTTTTGTTAATTTATCGTACTGTTCTCCATCTAGCCTAAAATCATAATCAGGCTCATAATCAGGCATACCACTAAAAACCCATGACATCATATTGTCTTCTTTGAAGGCAGCTTCAGTAGCTTCTCCAAATGAAACATCAGGCTTATACAACGCATCAATTTCAGCGGAGCGTGTAACTTCTCTTGGTATTGCTTGGAATGGTGTTCTAGCTGGTTGCATAGGCATAGGCGTAGGCAACCCATCTGAAACCGGCATATTAGGTTCTGGCTTTGTTTTTTTTGGCTTTTGGAAATCTGTCTGTCTTTCACCAATGATACTAATAGGATCGTTCTTTTCCAAATTAGCTATAGCACTTGTGTTTCTATCTTCTATAATAGACAGCGCATCTTCTTGGGCTGTAGCCTGTTTAGGCTCTACCCTATTTTCTATAATAGGCAAACTTTCTTGATCTGGAACAGATACAGTTTGTGTGGGTTCTTCAATAATTTTCGGCGCGTCATCTGTTTGCTTGGCAACTGTTTGTTGCGGCTCTTCAATAATGTTTATTGGGGCTTCTTGTTGCTGCGTTAGTTTTTCCTGCTGCGGTTCCTCAATAATTTTTGGGTCTTCGTCTGTTATCTGCGTACTTACGTCAGGTTCAGCAGGGATTTGCTGAACATCAGCTTGCTCAATAATTGTTTGATTAGTCTTATCAAGTCCCACAATTCTTTTTGCGTCAGCAAGCCTTGTCTGCTTTGGCATATTTGTTTTAGATAATTGGAATGCCTCTTTTAACAACTTTGGATTGTTGTATTTTTTTGCAACGTCAGGCTTATTTTCAAATTGAACAACAGCAGAAACAAGCTTTGGCAAGTCACTTTCTGACAGTTTGCTTTTGCCAACCTTTGATTTAACAAATTCAATGTATTTATTAGTAGGATTTTTATCGGATGGTGGGGCGTATTTAGTAATGATTTTGTCTATGTCACCGTCAAATTCATTTATCTTTGACCGCAAATCAATAAATAACGCTCTTAACCCCATCTCAGGGCTATCAAATTTAACATAACCACTTCCGTCAGAAGCTTTATACTGGTCATCTAATTCGCCAGCATAATCTTGACCAGCCCGAATGTTCCCTGGATTGTTATAAATAACCGCCATTATTTATTGCCACCACTGCCAAATCTTCTTGAGACCCCAGATTGCATTCTAAACATACCGCTTTGCCGTACTATAGCTGGAACACTGCTTGTGTCATCCTCTGGTATTTGCGCTTCCATAAAGTCATCAGGAATTAACTCAGACAAATGCTCACTCAGAGATGGGCCATCGTAAATCCCTTGCCCTGATTGGATTAGCATACTATCTTCCGGCGTTGCAAAATCATAGTACGACAACATTGCTTGCTTTTTATTTTCTTTCTTTCTGTTAAATTCTTTTATATTTTCGTTCTTTTGTTTGTCAAAGTCAGCATTAAACAAATTGTTTAGCTGGTCTGTGTTGTAAATTATTACACGCCCATCTCGATCTTCTAGCGGATTTGCTCCACCAACGACTAATGCCCAAGAATTAGGGTCTCCATACTGAATGATGCTTAATTCATCTTTTTCTACTTCTTCAGAAAGATAAGGATGCACTCTCAAAGCATCATCTACAGCCATGTCAGAAAGCTGTTGTATGTTGCTTGGCATTTGATCACCCATCTTTACAAAAGTGCCACGGATGAAAGCATGGGTTCGCTTCATATCTTCTGCCGCCAATTCCAGTGCAATTTTTGGATCAGTACCAAGGCGTATTCTTTGCTCTGTACGTTTTTGCAATTCACTCTGAACATAGGCAGTATTCATAACTTTAGTTGGCTTGTTCGTAAACAGACTTGTAAGCCATGAAGCGTCTGCGGCATCACCGCTAATTTTATCGACTTTTTCAGAAACCTGTTTGTACTTAGGCTTAACGTCTATTTCTAATCTGTTAGCTTGAGCAACATTATTGATAGCGGTTTCAAGGCTCTCATAGCCTAGCCGATCATCAACTGCATCATAAAATGCCCTGTCATCTTCTGTTGTATGCCTTGTTAATACAGATGGATACCTTTGCATAACTTTATATAAGCGTAAATTCTTCTCAACAATCTTAAATCCTTCTGATTGCTGTGCGGTATCACCTTTAATGCCTTCTGGCGCACCTTGGTTTTCTGTTGTTAAAAATCCACCAGCCAATCCAACAGACCGTCCTTGTCCAAGAGACTGTGAAAACATTTTAAATTCTACATCGTTACGTTCAAGCAAGGCTAATTGTTGAGATACAGGAATAGACTTTTTATCTTTGCCAATAAATGACTGCGATATCATGGCTTGCACTTGCTTTGGTTTAAAGCCGCTTTGATCAATAGTAGGCCACTGACCAGCCCTCATATATGCTGTACCTGTAGATAAACTAGCTGATGTGCCTACGGCTGTATTTATGTCTTTTTTAGCTTTTGCAGCAGCCTTCAATATAGTGTCTGCATCGTCACCGATGGTTCCGACCCTGCCAACTAATGCCCCTCTGCCACTACTATCTGTATTAAGTAGTGCTTCAACTTTGTTGATTTTTTCCATTGCTGCTGGAATATCTTTTATTTCACCAGAAGTGACAGCCCTGACAACTTCATCAATATCTTGCTGCGCTGTCTCTATTACAAACCCATCAACATCATCCGCAGTAACACCGTTTTTTTTCATCATATCCGGCGAATACATATTTGATACATCACTTAAAACAACGTCTGGTTCATTTTGTGACAAAGAATTTCTTAATGTGGAAATTGCATTATTTGCAACAGTATCAAATTTGTCTTTACCTAATGTATCAACCACATTAGCTAACTTGATTCTGTTTGGCCCACTAAGACCCATTTCATCTGTTGCATATGTTGTGCCGCCAATAGTAAACGGCTCATTGTTCATAATTTTTTGTCTAGCTGTGTCTAAGTCTGACTTGTTAACCTCATCTGAAGCTTCAGCAAGTACCCCAACAATATTTTCAAATTGCTCTACTTCAGTTTGGGCTTCTCTTGAATTTGTAGCCGAAACTATTTTTTCAAACTGCCCAGAAGATAAAGCCTTGTCTTGTGATGCACGATCACGAATAGCCTTAACTTCTGCCGGAGTTTTTGCCAATTGTATTTCACTAGCATAGTCACTGCCGACAATAGTGGACATAAATGTTGCCTCACTAAATTTAGACGGATAACCACCAACTTGGCTTTGTCTGATTTTCTCATTTGCTTCGCTTATTCTAATGTTCCTTAAAGGGCTTTTCTTAGAAATCATAGAAACATCACGCGCCAAACTTTCCAGTTCTGCGTCAACAGCAGTCTTCTTCATGGACAACCCTTTTCCCCAAGCTTGCTGCTTTCCAGCCGCCATTTTTGAAGAAAAGATATTGTTCAAACTGTTCCTGACGCTTTCTTTTTGCGTCCTAGTTAAATTAGCTATGTTTTTTTCTACAGAAGCCATTTGCTCTGTTTGGAATTTTTTAAAATTATTTACAAAGCTTTCCGTATCTGTGTCCTGATTGGACATATTAAAGTTATCGGCAGCATCTCTTAATCGCGTTGCTTCCTCATTTGTTTTACGCTCAGTCTCTTGCTGCTTCTCCATCATCCCAAATTTAAATGAAACATCTTGGATAGTCTCACCTAGAGCAGTGAAGCCCTTTTGTGCGGCAGTAAATGCCCCTTCATTGGCACGAACGCCTTGAACTGGCTTAACATCAATGGCAGAACCTAAACCTTGATTATATAGGGGTATCTTTGGCATGTCTTATCCCATCAAAGTTGCGGCTTTAGAACCGCTGTTAATAAGGCTGGCGTATGACTGATATTTAAGTCCAGAAGCTTTTGCCCTGCCCTCTAATCGCGTCATTGCGGCTTCCTGTGTTTTTGCTGCTTGCTCTCTGTTACTAGCTTGCTGAATATTTAAGGCATCTGATTCTGTTGCAAAGAAAGTGTCAGCCAAGGCCAACGCTGGGCTTCCTGTCATTTGCACACCAGAAGCAGCAGTCATTGTTCTTTGTTTGCTGACAAGCTGCTCTGATTGTGCGCGTAATCTAACTTCCTCTCTTGCCTTTACTTCAGCAAGAGCGACCTTTTCGTTTTCTGCCACTTTAGCATTGTACTCAGCGATCTGTTGAACTTGTTTGGCTTGGGCTTGCTGCCCTTTAAAACTCATTACTCCACCGACAACGGTTCCCGCTGCTGCTAGTTCTGCACTCATTACTGCACCCTTGCGTAACGATAGTAGTCAGTGCCATCCAGCCCAAACTTTCTCATTAGCCCCTCATTTTCAAAACCTAGCCAACCAATAAATCTTACAGCTTCTTCATCGTTGCAGCTAACACTGGCTTGCAACCTATTGTAATTGTTTTCTTCTTGTATGTAATCTAGCATGGCGCGTGAGTATTTAGCCGCAGTCAAAGGCTTGTCGTATGCGTGTGATGACATAATAAAGAACGCTTCAGCAACGCCCTGCCATAACTGATACACGCCACCTAGAGCAAATATCTTTTCACCCATCATACCTGTATAAGCCACCATAGAATCATCACTTGTAAATGCTACCTTTGCCGCATCTGGAAAATGATAGCGGGTTTCAATTTGCTCAATATGTTCCTTTTTAAATGGCACAATTTTAAGCATCAAAAGTATTTGACCTTCTCATAATAGCCAGTACCGTCATTGGAAGTGGCTGTGTCTGTTGTATCACAATTTTGGCATCGTTGTCATATCCTGATGGGAATGACACTTCCTTATCGCCAGTAAACATTGGAACAGCTTGGTTCATTGCCATGCTGCTGTCGCGGAATGGAACCCTATCCAGACTGTTAACTGATGGGCCAATCTCTGCGCCTACTGAGTTCAAGAACCTAGCCGTTACGCCGTGAATACGCTTGATTTTCCCTTGAGCAACACCATCATCAGCACCGGCTTCTAAGCGCAGTGTTTCAATATATGATGTGTAGCTATAACCAACGTGTACTTTAGACGCATCTCTATCCAAAGTTATAGTGCCGCCAGTGACTACCTTATCCGCGTGTGTAGAGCCATCAGCTAGGATTGATACTGTTTCACCCTCTAAATGGTTCAAGCCGCTAATTGTAGATGTTGCGCTGCCGTCATATGTCAGGCCGCTGTCTACAAAAAAGGCATCCAGTATATTATCATTGAAATATATAGGTGTCATGTAGCAGATATGACGCACTGTGCTGCCGTCAATTGTACGTTTAACAGACAAATAAATCTGGTCTTCTGACCCACTTGGGATAGCGGCTACACTTTCTACAACAGCATCACCGCCTAAAGGATGCTCATGCCAGCCAATAGCACCGTTAGCGCGGTCATATGTCAGGCCAATCAAACGTCCGTCTGAATGTACGAACCATAAAATAAGTTCTGGCTCTTGCTGCCAAACCATGTCAGTTAAACCACCGCGAGGGATATGATCAGCTAAAATGCTAAGATCAATGCCCAGCAATCCATCAGTGTCCAAGTCAAAAGTTATTTCCTTTACTTTTTCTTGGCCTTTCTGAATAAGGATCGTGCTGTTTCCAGCGCGTAGAGGCCGAACATCTGATGTGCCAAATGTGGTTTCACGCAACACGTTAACATTTGTTGGCGATACTGGCGTGGTTCCAGACCCGCCTGACAATGTAAATTCAGCACTGGTTGTAAGCAACTGTAAGAACCGCGCTGGAAGAATATGCTTAATCACGTTCACTTTGTCAGACGCAATAGTAAAGTTAACTGCGCTGTCATCTAATGTTCCAGGTGCATGGTTTTCAAAGTCAGCCGATACGCTGCCAAATATCGTCTGTGGCTGGCCTGTAGTGCCAGCTAGGTATAAACGCTCCTCATAGAAGCCAATGGCTCTAGGATAGCCCTGATCGCCGCCAAACGCCCCTAAAGACCACTTGTCTGTGGCATTGCCTGATCCAACCACATGATCTGGCAAAACGCCTGTAGAGTTCTTCACTAAGGCTGTTACTGTAGTCGCGTTAGTAAACGCTGTTATTTTTAGATAACCAGTTCCATCATGCTTATATCGCCAAGTTATAGCACCATAGGTTTCATCGCCTTCCAAATGAACTGGCGGTGTAAGACCTGATGTTTGGGTGCTGCCGGTCACTTGCTCATAGACATGACCATTATAACGCACAGTTACACCGTTTGCGTAACTTGTAGATGCCGCCCATTCGTCATGGTGTATTTCTAATACTTCACGGAACCTAACCAATCTACCCACATCTAAACTTGTAAACAAACTAGCTGATGCTGTTAAAGTAACGCTTCCTGTGTCAGCGGAAGCATACAAAGTGGTAGAGGTTATATTTTCATCAAGATATGGGCCATCAATAATATCTATATCTGATAACGTCCATCCAGCATGAGCAGATGTTCTCACCAACTTTGCTGGCGGATGGTTTTTATGAACAAGGTAAAGTATGTCAGCAGATTGTGTATGGTTGATTTCAAAAACCTCAGTTACAGAATAACTGGTAGCTACTTCAACGATTTTGCCTACAGTGCCGCCGCTTGTGTAAGCTGTGTAAGCTGAACTATCTATACCAGATAACTCAAACGTATTAGTTGTCGCGCCAGCTACAGTAAACTCACGGTTGTTTAGCTGTGTCATTCCCACGATGCCGGTCACGAATACTCTATCACCATTTGAATATCCATGTGATGCAGAGGTTACAACGGCAGGGTTTGCCTGTGTCACAGCAGTAATAGATTTGGTTGTCTCAGTTACTAATCCACCATCTTTAATTATGCGGATGTAATTAGCACCAAACTCAAGGATGTAAGCTTGCTCATCACTAAATTCAAAGTCGATTAGCTTTACCTTGCCGCCATCTTTTGATGTGGTGGCGTAGTATGTTCCAGGCCGTCTAGTCACACCGCCTTGCGGGAACACAATCATATTCTGCAATGTCTTGGCAGCTTGACTGTATTTTTCTAAATCAATACGGCCTTCAAGACGCGGCGATATAGCACCAGCGCGGAAGTTAGTAATAATGCTGGATACACGCGCCATGTTTTAATACCTGATGTCGATAAAGTAATCCGCTACTGGCTGCTCTGGGTAGCCTTCCATAGAATCCACACCCTTTGCTTCCTTTAATCGGCTTTCATAAAGAGCAAACATTTGCTGGGAAACACTGTTGCTGCCGGTGATTGCATAGGCTGTGTCAGCAGCAAGACGGTGCGCTATGGTGGTTGAAAGCAAAGGATCGAACTGCTCTGTATCTGTGACGCGGGATATGTAAACAATCCGGCAATCATTCTCATTGCTAAGAATACTGCGTCCTTCAATTTTAAACATAATGTTGCTGTCATAAGCAGCAAGTTCATTATTTACGTTTGAGTTCCAGAAAGACAAAACCCGCAAGCAATAAGGATCAGTGGGCAATGGAAACTGGTAGGTAAACCCAAATGCTGGGGCTGTACTGTTAGCAGCCAATGCTGCCCTAGAGATAGCCACATTCCAAGGATGTGCGCGTAATACTGAATCCCGCACAGTATCAAACTTGCGGTTACAAAGTCGCGCTTCTTTTGAATTTTCAGTTAGTGAGGTAATGGTTGCTGCACCCAGCAAGTCCATAGCTTCGTTACAAATATCAACAACAGATGGCATGACCCACTCCTAATAGGAAGGAAGGGGCGACAAAAGCCGCCCCAACCAAATCAGTCAAGAACCCACTTGATTGTGACTTCAATAGTGCCTGTACCAGCAGCACCGCCCATTGTGACGGAAACTGGCAAGCCATCTTTGTCTGCATCTACAACAGTGCCAGAACCAAGAGCAAGGGTAGCAAGGATGTCTACCTTCTGTGCGCCTGTTGAAGCTGCTGCTGCTTTGTATGCTGCTGCACCAGCAGAAACGGCTGAACCGCTGCTGTCAGTGTGTGCGGCATAACCTACAGACAAAGTTGTTGAGCCACCAAGAGCATCGTGAGCCAGCGAACCTTCGATCAAGCGTGCGCCATTTGGGATGTTAAACATCTCAATAACGTCACCTGATGCGAGGGAAGATGCCTCATAAACGCCATGAGCGATACGAACACGACCACCCATTTCATTGGTCTTGTTGTTGACCGCTGGAACTGTTTGGTTCCAGTTAGTCTTTTGTACGGAATATACAGTAGCCATTCTTCAATCTCCTATTCATCACAATCGATTTGAACGACTTTGTTTTCTTCCATGCGTGTAGCACCGATGCTCATGCAGTAGTAGACCTGAGTTGCGTAGCCTTTGTCAGCACGCTCATCAATTCTTGCATTAACATCCTTGCCTACACCAATCGCTAGGCCATCTTCAGCCCATGCAAAGCATGAACGAGTGCTGCCTGAGATTGCAAGGCGATTTGTCATGATGAAGTTAAAGCCCATGAACTGGTTTACTTCACCTTGAACAAGTGCCTTCACAGTGTTGAAGTCGCTTGAGGTTACATTTGTGTCACCAAGCAATGCCTCAATCTGGTTTGGCCCTACCGCAATGTAACGCGGGATTGATGGATCAACGTCAGAAAGATCAAGGATTTTCTTAGCTTCACGCAACTTTGCAACAGTCATGTCTGCGCTACCAGAAGCAATCTTCTGACCGGCTGGCAAGGCTGTTGATGTTGAGCCAGTTTCACCTGTGAAAGATGTTCCTGTTGCAGCAGAGATAATAACATCATCCATTGCACGACCCATAGCTGCTGCCGCTGCCATTGCATAAGCACTGGTAGGGTCAATCAGCATACGAACCTTGTCTTGATCATCGATCAGGTCAGCGTACTCATAATCCGCAAGAGACACACGGCGACGAGCGTGTGGTGTATCGATTTGCGGGGTATCGGCGTGGCGTGTAGTACGCAATTGCGCTGTAGCTGCACCCACTTGGTCAAAAAAAGCATTTTTGCCGACAACATTCTCAACACGCACTGCATCACGCAGACGAGAACCCATCTGCTGTGAAAGCATCTGCACGTTAGCAG
>Ga0209335_10003950_pt1 | contig 14435 bp, 13 predicted proteins | sample COG_09_FD_184753 | JGI IMG/M metagenome (GOLD analysis project Ga0209335, IMG submission 184753) | Pelagic Microbial community sample from North Sea - COGITO 998_met_09 (SPAdes) (version 2) | ecosystem: Environmental > Aquatic > Marine > Neritic zone/Coastal water | place: Helgoland, sampling...
AATAGAATTTAATTATACCGCGGGGTGGAGCAGTCTGGTAGCTCGTCAGGCTCATAACCTGAAGGTCGGCGGTTCAAATCCGTCCCCCGCAACCAATTTGAAAATATAATAATTAATTGTTAAAAAACTATGTTTAAAAAAAAAATATTTAAAAAATTAACATCCAAATATAACGATCATGCTTATACAGGTTTGATGGGCTATTTTATGAAAAAATGTCATCAGGATTTAGAAAATTTTCCATTTTCAGATAAAATAAAAAATGTTTTAGAGATAGGTGCAGGAAATTCACCACATTATAAATTTATTAATCACCCTTACAAAAAATATTATATAATTGACACTACAGAAATAAAAAAAAATTATTACAAAAATAATCCTAAAGTTTTAGCAAAAAAATATAATGGTAAAAAAATTCCTTTCAAAAATAATTTTTTTGATAGAATTATAATCTCTCATTGTTTAGAGCATATTAATTATCCAGAAAAATTTATTTTTGAAATGATTAAAAAACTTAAAAAAGGTGGTATTTTATCAGTTTCTTTACCAACAGATCCTGGAGTTTTATTTAGGCTTGGAAGAACCTATTTAAAATTATTTTCTATTAAAAACAAATACAGAATTACTGCAAATGAATTTGATTATATGAATGCTACTGAGCATGTAAATTCAATTTTTGGACTTAATTCAATAATCAAATATAATTTTAAAAATTCAATTAAAGAGTCTTTTATACCTTTTAGAGTTAAATCCTTTGATTTAAACTTATTTTATAATGTTCACATTATTAAATAAGTTAAATTTTAAAACGAGACTTTTTACTATCCTTTAAAAAACCTTTTACTGTTTCAATTGTTAATTGATAAAATGTTTTTCCAAAGTTTTCTATCTTTTCTATTATTGACGGAGGAATTGTAATGATATGACATCCCAGTTGTTTTGCTTGTAAAAAATTATAAGGTTCTCTTACACTTGCCCAAAGTATTTCAACATTCTTGTATTTTTTTGCCATATTAATACTTTTTTTAAATTCAGGAATTGGATCTTTGCCCATATCACCTGCTCTACCTGCAAATATTGATATGATTACTTTGGTTTTTTTATTTATAGACTTTAGAATTTTTTTAGTTTGGTTGGCAGAGTAAACTGCAGTTATATTAAGTTTAATATTTCTATGATTTAAATTTTTTATTACTTTTCCAGTAAAAAAACCTTTTGAATTTACAAATGGTATTTTAACGTAAACGTTTTTGCCCCATGAATTTATTTGAAGACCTTGTTTTTCCATTTCATTTATATCATCTGCAAAAACTTCTAGAGAAATAGGTTTATTATTACAAATTTTTAATATCTTTTTTGAGTAAGTTTTGTAATCTTTTGCCCCCGCTTTACGCATCAGACTTGGGTTTGTTGTAAATCCTTTTACTATTTTTTTTTTATTAAATTTTTTAATTAAATTCAAATCTGCAATGTCGCAAAATATTTTTGTGTTCAAATTAAACCTATAAATTTTTAGTTATGTCCTCTGTCATTTTTTTTGCATCAGCAAATAACATCAGTGTATTTTCTTTATAAAAAAGATCATTATCAATCCCAGCATAGCCAGGGGATAAACTTCTTTTCACAAATAATACTGATTTACATTTTTCTACATCTAAGACTGGCATTCCATAAATTGGGCTCTGAGGGTCTGTTTTAGCAACAGGATTCGTTACATCATTTGCACCTATCACAAAAGCAACATCAGCATTTGCAAAATCATTATTTATTTCTTCAAGCTCAAAAACTTCATCATAAGGAACATTTGCCTCGGCTAGTAATACGTTCATATGTCCTGGCATTCTGCCTGCTACTGGGTGAATTGCATAAGAAACTTTTATGTCATTTTTTTTTAATGTATCAACCATTTCTCTTAAAGCATGCTGGGCTTGCGCCACTGCCATTCCATAACCTGGGACAATTATAACTGAAGAAGCATTTTTCATTAAAAAAGCTGCATCATCTGCATTTCCACTTTTTACAGGTCTTTGTTCTTTGTTTTGAGATGCACTAGATTGTTCTGTCGCACCAAAACCACCTAATATCACATTAAAAAATGAACGGTTCATACCTTTGCACATGATGTAAGATAAAATCGCCCCAGAAGATCCAACTAAGGCTCCTGTAATAATTAGAGCAGTATTTTCCAAAGTAAAACCAATACCTGCAGCTGCCCATCCTGAATAAGAGTTAAGCATAGAAATTACAACTGGCATGTCTGCACCACCAATAGGTATTATTAATAAAAAACCAATTAAAAAAGAAACGGCTAATAATATCCAAAATAAATTGGAAGATTGAGTAGAGCAAAGTAAATATATTAAAACTATTATTGAAATTAATATTAATGCATTAAGTGGATGTTGACCTCTAAATGTAATTGGCGCACCAGACATTATTCCCTGAAGTTTTAAAAATGCTATTACTGACCCAGAAAAAGTTATTGCACCAATTGCAGCACCAATTGACATTTCAATTAAACTACCTAGTTTAATGTCACCAGGATATCCTAGATTAAAAGCTGCTGGATTTAAAAATGCTGAAATAGCAACAAAAACAGCCGCAAGTCCAACAAGACTATGAAAACCAGCTACAAGCTCTGGCATAGCTGTCATAGGTATTTTATAAGCAATGAATGCACCTACTAAGCCACCTACTAAAAGAAAAACTATAACAAAAAAAAATCCACTTGAAAAATTTCCTAAAGATAAAAATGTAACTGTAATTGCAATTATCATTCCTAAAATACCAAAGAAATTTCCCTGCCTTGATGTTTCTGGTGACGATAAGCCTCTTAGTGCTAAAATAAATAATACACCTGAAATAAGATAAAAAATTGCTGATAAATTTGATGATATCACTATTTATCCTTTTTCTTTTTTTTATACATAGCTAACATTCTTTGAGTAACTAAAAATCCACCAAAAATATTTATTGCAGCCAATGTGATTGCTAAAAATCCAAATATGCTAGAAGTATTAAAAACGCTCTCATCATTACTAGCTAATCCAGCTATAATTGCACCAACTATAATTACTGAAGAAATAGCGTTTGTCACTGACATTAAAGGTGTATGTAACGAAGGCGTTACACTCCAAACAACATAATAACCTATGAAGATTGAAAGAACAAAAATGCTTAATCTAAATATAAAAGGGTCTATTTCCATAACTTATTTAATTAATGTTTTTTCAATTATTTCATCTTCTAAATTTATATTAATTTTATTTTTTTCTTTATCAAATAAATTTGTAACAAAATTAAATACATTTTTGGCATATAAATTTGATGCAGATATAGGCAGCTTATTTAAAATATTTGCTTCACCCATTATTTTTACTCCATTTTTTTCAATGATCTTATCTACTTCTGTAAAAGCAGTATTTCCACCCTGTATTGCTGCTAAATCATAAATAACAGAACCTGTTTGCATATTTTTAATCATTTCATCTTTAATTATTATTGGTGCTTTTTTTCCAGGAATTAAAGCTGTACAAATTACAATATCAATTTTTTTTAAAGTCTCTCCAAGCAATTCTTCTTGTTTTTTTTTAAAGTCTTCAGAGGCCTCTTTTGCATAGCCTCCCTCGGTTTCAAGATTTTCTGCACCTTCAACAATTAAAAATTTTCCTCCTAAACTTTCAACTTGTTCTTTCGATGCCATTCTTACATCTGTGGCAAAAACGATTGCACCCATTCTTTTAGCAGTTGCAATAGCTTGTAATCCAGCTACACCAGCGCCAACAACTAGTACTTTTGCAGCTGGAATTGTTCCTGCCGCAGTCATCATCATTGGAATAGCTTTTTCAAATTTAGCGAAAGACTCAATTACTGCCTTATAACCTGCTAGGTTAGCTTGTGATGAAAGTATATCCATTGATTGAGCTCTAGTTATTCTAGGTAGCAATTCTAATGAAAATAAATTAATTTTTTTTTTGGCTAAACTTTCTATTTTTTCTTTATTTTTAAAAGGATCTAAAACTCCAACTATTGTTTGGTTATCTTTTAACAGTGAAAATTTATCTGATGATAACAATCCCAACTGAATAATTAAGTCACAATTATCGATAAGTTTTTTTTCATCTTTAAATATTTTTGCCCCAACTTTTTCAAATACATCATCATTAATTCCTAAATGAACTCCATAATTTTCTTGTAATGATAATTCAAAACCTAAAGCTACATATTTTTTTGCAACATCTGGAGTAATAGCTATTCTTTTTTCAATTGATTGATCCTCTAAAACTGATGCGATTCTCATAAAAGAATCTTATAACAAGAAAAATGCCATTAGGAATAAAACTGACACAACAGCGACAGTTCCCCACAACACGAATTTGGTGAAATTGTTCCAAGTATCTTTGTGGCTTTCATTTTCCATAAATTATTTCTGACGTGCTTTAAATTTGGGATTAATTTTATTAATTATATAAACTCTTCCTCTTCTTTTTACTAATTTAGAGTTCAAATCTCTTTTTTTGATTGATTTTAATGAGCTTTTAATTTTCATAATTTAAATGCCGGCAACGTCCTACTCTTCCATGCCTTAAGACAAAGTACCATCAGCGCAGAAGGGCTTGACTTCCGAGTTCGGTATGGGATCGGGTATAACCCCTTCGCAATAATTACCGGCGAGAAGCTTATAACAAGGAATAAAAAAATGTAAAGCTAGTTAACTTTCAAAATTTTATGTAAAATACTGAAAAACATTAACCTTTTTAAGCTTTTTTAGATATTATCTAACGATGAATGAATTAACTTTAGTGATACCTGCAAAAGAAGAGGCGGAATCTTTGCCTCTAGTCTTGGATGAAATAAAAGACTTAAATTTAAAAGTTATTGTTGTGCTTGCTGATGATGATTTAAAAACAATTAATGCGTTAAAAAATTACAATTGTGAAATTTTATATCAATCTCAAAGAGGATATGGAAATGCAATAATTGAAGGTATTAAAAAAGCACAAACAAAATATATTGCAATTTTTTATGCAGATGGGTCAACTGATCCATTATTTTTAAATCCTATGTTAGATAAAATTTTAAAAGAAAAATACCAAATTATTTTTGGTAGTAGATATGAAAAAAATGCAAAAAGTTACGATGATGATATTATAACTAGAATTGGTAATTTTGGTTTTACACTAGTTGGTAATTTATTATTTTCGTTAAAAATCTCAGATATACTATTTACTTATATTGTTGCTGAAAAACAAATTATGGAAAAAATGGATTTAAAATCTAATGACTATTGTTTATGTACAGAAATTCCACTTAAATCAAAAAAAATGAATTTTAAATACACAACACATCCTTGTATAGAAAGAAAAAGATTTGCTGGTAAAAAGAAAGTGAAAGCTTTTAAAGATGGTCTTAAAATCTTGTTTTCTCTAATAAAGAACTTTTTTAACTCAAATTCTTTCGATATTAAATAAAGTTTCAATTATAAAGTTAAGTTGTTTGTTTGAGATTTGCTTAGTGTGTAATCCAATAACAAATCCAAGATCTTGGATTTTCTGTGCACCGTAAAATTTTTTATTTTTGGGGTTCAAATTATATAATTTGGCAGATGGTTGATTTAAAAAAGAACCACTAATTATTGGTCTTGTTTCTAAACCTTTTTTTTCAATAAGTTCTATAAATTTTCGTTTTTTATTCTTAAGTTTTTCATCAAGTAAAATAGGCAAAACCATGTAACTTGGGTCAATTTTTTTTGAATATCTTACAAAATGAAATTGATTTTTCCATCTTGAATCTTTTTGAAGTTTACTGATAATTTTTTTTTTATTTTCTTTCCTTGTTTTTTTAAATAAATTAAGTCTCTTAAGTTGATTTCTCCCAATAGCAGCCTGAATATCAGTTGGCCTCAAATTAAAACCTGAATTTATGAAAATATATCTAGGATCTAAATTTGGAAATTTTTTAGCATTTTCCTGATAAACTTTTTTACCCCTCGACCATCCATGAGATCTTAAAGATAATAATATTTTATAATCATTTTCATTATTGCAAACTATCATACCACCTTCACCACAAGTAATTTGATGGGAATAAAAAAAAGAATAAGTTCCAAAGTCACCGTAAGTTCCTAGATGTTTGTTTTGAAATTTTGCACCAAGAGCCTCGCAATTATCTTCTATTACAATAATATTTTTTCTTTTGGCATAATTTGTAATTTTTTTTATATCTGTAGAAATTCCCAAAACATTTATCAACATTATTACTTTTGTTTTATTTGTAATTTGTTTAATTAATTGATCAGCATCTACATTTAAAGTATGTGGATTTACATCTATAAACTTAGGGATTAAGCCTGATTGAACTAATGGCCAAAGAGAAGTTGACCAGCAGAGAGCAGGAATTAATGCTTCATCTCCTAATTTAAATTTATTCTTTCTAAGTGGATTACATGCCGCAAATGCAGCCAATAGATTTGCAGATGATCCAGAATTAACCATTAGCGAATATTTCGATTTTACTACTTTTGAAAATTCTTTTTCAAATTTTTCAGTTTCTTTATTCATGGTTATAAATCCTTTTTTTAAAACCTGAATTCCTTTACTTAAATCTTGTTTGCTTAATCCTTTTTCCAACAAAGGATAGAGGTATTTCTTTTGATTTGGATCAAGATATTTATGGTTTTTTTTTATTTTCATTATGAATTTTTCTAGTTAAAAATCTAATTACCAACTTGGCTACTTTTTTTATCAACTAATTCTTTTAAACCAGATAAAAATTTTATTTTTGTTTTCCATTTAAGTTTTTTTATCAAAGTACTATCAAGGTTTTTGTTTAATGTTCCATCGGGGAATTTTTTATTATAAATTATTTTGCCTTCAAAATTTGTTAGTTTTTTAATTTCGGTAACGAGTCTTTTTATAGAAACATGATCTCCGCTACCAACATTCATAATTGGGAGTGATTTTTTAAAAATACGATTTAATTTTTTTTTACTTGATTTGAGTGAAACTAGAATTGCATTAGCTAAATCGTCTGCATGAATAAATTCTCTTATCGGTTTTCCGCTTCCCCATATTTGTACATTAGTTCCATTTTTCTTAGCATTAATAAATTTACTTATTAATCCTGGTATTACATGACTCGATCTTATGTCAAAATTATCATTCAAACCATAAACGTTTGTTGGCATCAAACAAATGATATCTTTTTTATAATCTTCATGCAAAATTGAACATAACTTTAAACCTGCTATTTTTGATAAAGCGTATGCCTCATTAGTTTTTTCAAGTTTACCTGTGAGAAGATACTCCTCTTTAATTGGAATTTTTGATTTTTTTGGATAGATACAAGAAGAACCTAAAAAGATTGTTCTTTTAATATTATATTTTTTTGAAGCTAAAAGTAAATTTTTTTGAATTTGAAAATTATCAATCAAAAATTCTAAGGGTTTGCTTTTATTTTCAATAATGCCTCCAACTTTAGCAGCACATATAATTAAAATTTCTGGTTTTTTTTTTTTAAAAAATAGATCCACTTTTTTTTGATTTCTTAAATCTAATTTTTTACGACTAGCAGTAAGTATTTTTTTATAATTTTTATTTTTTAATAAATTAACTACTGAACTTCCTACTAAACCATTATGACCAGCTACAAAGATTTTGGAATTTTTTTTTAGCATCAATTATTAAGATTTTATATAACGAAACTAATATTTACTTTTAATAAACAATCAAGTTTTTTTTTTATTGATTATATAATTGTTAAATTAAAAAATTATAGGTATTAATATTAAAATTTTGCTATTAATGAATTGCTTAAAAATGCGAATTTCCAATAAGAAAATATTAATTTTACCACTTATTATTATATTAAGTTTGATTATTTCTTTTTATTTTGGAGAGGACACTTTGGGAGGGGCTAAACATGATCATTTTTTTATTTTAAAATTTAGCTTACTTTTTTCTGAAAATTTTTCTGAAACTTTTAATAATTATGGAATAGGTATTCTTCAAGCAAGAAATTCTCCTATTTTTTCAATTTTTCAATCGCTATTTATAAATTTAGGTGCTGATTTAGATATATTGAGATACTTAAATTCTTTAATAATAATTCCTATATTTTATTTCTTCTATAAATCTTTAAAAATAAAATATCCCGATCTCTCATATGAAGTAAAAATAATTTTTACTTCAATATTATTTTTATCACCCACTATAAGGTCACTTATAATTTGGCCTTATCCATTAATTTATGGATTGGTATTTTTTATAATTTCGAACTATTTCTTTATTAAATTTGAAGCTGTCGATAATGAAAAAAAGAAAATTATTTTTTCACTTTATAACGTTTTCTTTTTAGCAGTTGCAGCTTATTTCACTCCTAACTTTGCTCTTTTTTCTTTATTTTATTTATACAAGTTTTTTTTACATTTTAAATTTTCGAAAAATTTATACATTATTATTATTTTAAATATTTTACTCGCATTACCAGCTATTCACTTTACAATTTTGAAAGATTTTTACTTTTTAAAAATGAATGTTACAGGAGCTCCTCTAAGTTCAAAACTTAATTTTTCTAATAAAATTATTTTAATTTCAACAATTTTTTTCTTTTATTTTATTCCATTCATTAGAATTAATAAAAAATTATTTTTTAAAAGAATTAATATAAATAAAAATTTAATTTTTTTATTAATTTTTATTGTATTAAATATTTTTTTATTTGATTATAACAACCAAACAGAAGGTGTTGCTAGAACTGGTGGTGGCTTATTTTTACATTTATCTCAATTATTATTTTCAAACTCATTTCTAGTTTTTTTAATATTTATAATTTTCACATACTTAATATTTATTTATGATCTTATAAATTTAAATAATATTATTTTATTTTTTATTTTAATATTTTATAACGCTCAATACTCCATCTATCATAAATATTTTGATCCTCTTATTTATATTATTTTATTATTTTTGATAAAATTTAATTACAAAAAAATTGTCATAAATCTTAAAAAAATTTCCTATAAATATATTGGGTTATATTTGTTTTTTTTACTAATGAGTTTTTTAAAAAATTTTATAATTAATCATTTTTAATGATCTTGGAAATATAATCTTTTAGGTCGATTTTTCCAAAAACTCTATAAACTTTATTAGATAAATTTATATTTGTCAGAGCAGATGCATATCTCTCTCCTCTTCTAGTAGGTAATAATTTAATACGTGTATTGAACATTTTTGCAACATTAAGAATTGAGTAAGATTTTTTATTGAGAATGCTATAATGTCTACATTTATTTTCTTTCCAAGCTTTGACACAAACTTCTACCGTATCCTCTATGTGGGTAAATCTTCTTGATTGAGAACCCGGTCTTACTACTGGTAAAGGATTTTTTTTTTTGTAATGATCTTCAAATATTCCAACAACAGTAGCCATTTTTCCTTTTGAAATTTGATGGGGTCCATAAACATTGTAAAAATAAATTATTTCAAATTTAAAATTAAACCATTTTTTTAAATTTTCTAATAATTCTAAGTTTTTGGCCTTTGTGAATGCATAAGGAGAAAGATCTTTATCTCTTCCCTTATTTCCCAGTGACGCTGAGGTTGCTGAATAAATTAATTTTATTTTGTTGCTCAAACAGTAATTAAATACTGAATTAGATCCAACAGAATTAGATTCTAAACAATTCTCCATTTGTAAAAAACTTTGGTATATCCTTGAAAATTCACCAAAATGAAAAATAGAATGAATATTTTTTGTATTTTTTAAAATTTTATCAATATTTTTAGTATCTCCTTTAATATATTTTACCCTTGACGATTTCTGATGATTTTTAAATGAACCTGAAGAATAATTATCAATACTAATAAGGTTGAATTTAGTTTTTTTTAATAAATATTTAATAAGGTTGGTTCCAACAAATCCAGCTCCACCAGTTATAACAATTTTTTTTTTCATTATTTATTTATCACTAAAAATCTAGTGTTTTTCATCTTATTTTTATATTCTGCTTTGACTAGATCATTTAATATAAATCCGTCTTTATTCAAATAGAAAAAAGCACTATTGAATGGATTATAACCATATTGTTCGAATTCTTTATCAATCCTATTAATATTTCTACTTATAAAAATTATTATCGCCAATAATAAAATTAAATAAGTTTTTTTCTTAATAACTAAATAATCAAATTTATACTTACTTAAGTAAATTGATACAGGTATAAAAAATATTAAAGCTAAAAGAGTATAACCTCCATATCTTAATGCAGGATGGTTGCAAAACCACTCAAAGGTTAAAAGCAAAATTAATAGATAAAAAAATTTATAGTTATGTTTTTTTACTTTTGTCTTAAATTGATTATATTTAAATAAAAAAATAGTTATAATTGAAATTGTTATTATAACTAAAATATTATCAGATACTTTATTAAAAAAATAAATATCAATCCAATTGCTAACCCAATTAAAATTGGCAACATAAAGCATTGGATTTTCAACCCTAAAATTAGGACCCGCTCCTCCTTTGGACCATTGTTCGTACCATAAATACATTTGATCAACTTGTTGTAAAGATATTGCCCAACTTAAATTTTCAAAACAAGTAGATCTTGCAGGATAAATTAAACAACCAGTATTCGTAAAAATTGTGAATATTGTAAATATAAACAACATTAAAATTAGATAAGTATAATAATTTTTTAATACCAAATTTATCAAAATATTTAATTTTAAAAATTTTCTAATTTGAAAAAACCACAATAAGAATATTATTGAATAAATAATATAAAACGCCTTTAAAGAAATTATAATAGCAAAAAGTACTGCGAGTTTGGTGTAATAATTACTGAAATATTTTTGATCAAATTTCTTTTTCTCATAATTTAAACTTTTAAGATAAAATATGCTCATCAAAAAAATTAAAATTAATGCAGATCTATCTGTTCCATGTTCTGATAATCTTGGAAAAGTGGTATTAATGTAAAGAAGAGAAAGTAATGATAAAAATAAAATATGATTAAAGTCTTTTTTAACCAGCTGGTCTTTAATCACATTGTAAAGTACAAAGTTAGAAAAACCAAAAATATAAACAGCAGCACCATTTAAAAAGAAATATTTAATACCTGGTAAATAAAATAATGAGTTCAAATAAAAAATTGAAGATGGTGTTCTAAAGCCATGATTTAAGTTTCCTAAACCAAATACTTTTTCAAATTCTGTTAAAATTATAGTGTATGGGAAGTGATAATAAAAAAAATCATCATGATTTTTATACATTAACAATCCCATAAATATAATTGAAAAAATTATTGTTAAATCTCTTAATTCTTTTTTTCTTTTAAAAAAATTTTGACGAAAATCATAAACAAATACTATTAAACCAAACAAAATAACTATTGAATTATGTAAATAATCATGTGGAGAAAAAATATTAGTAAGATATGAAATGAAAATTAAAAGTGCTAAACCCAGCAGACCATCAAATGAGCTTGCTTGATAATTTGAATTAATTAATGTAAAAATCTTTCCGTAACCCATAATTGAATACAAAATTAAAAAATAAAAAAATAGTAAAATTAGAATTTGATCCATATAGATTTAAATTAATTATATAATTTATGGTAAAATTTAATCAATTAATAAATAATGAAGAATTAAATATATTTGATAAGTCATCTATTATATTTTTTAGTTTGCTTCCTATTTCTATTTTGATTGGAAATGCAGCAATTAATTTTAACATATTACTTATAAATATAATTTTTATAATTTATTGTTTAAAATTTAAGACTTGGACATGGCTTAAAAGTAGAATGTTTTTAGCTCTGTTTTTTCTATACATTTTTTTAATCATAAATTCCGTTTATTCATTTTTTTTTATAGTGGAAAATGAGTCCGGAGGGTTTGTGAGATCTATTTTATTTATCAAGTTTATTTTACTAGTTTTTGCATTCTCAACTTTAGTTGAGAAAGATAAGATTTTAAATAAAATTAAAATTAATTGGTTAATTGTTACATTAGTAGTAATTATAGATATTTTTTATGAGAAATATTTTGGTAAAAATATTTTTGGTTTCAAAAGTCCAAACCCTCAAAGAATAATATCTTTTTTTAAAGATGAAATGGTTGTTGGTGGTTACATTTTTTGCTTTGGATTTGCTGCAGTGACATATTTCCTAAGCCAAAATAAAAAAAATAAATCAATATTATTTTTCTTGATAATTTTTTTGATAATTCCAGTTTCAATTTTTTTGACTGGTGAAAGATCTAATTTTATAAAATCTGCTTTTTTATTTATTATAATTGGAGTATTCTTAAATAATAAAAAATTTTTTATTAATTTTAAACTATTAATTCCATTATTTTTTTTAATAATTTCATCATTTATTTATTTTGATGATAATATTAAAGATAGGTACTCAGTATTCTTTAAAAGAGTTTTAGTAGTTGAAGAAAACAAAACTTTTTTAGAAAAATTTGAAAATATAAAATATTTTGCTCATTTTGATACGGCAATAAAAATTTTTCAAAATTATCCAATTACTGGAGTAGGTAATAAAAACTTTAGAAAAGAATGTTCAAAAGAAATTTATTTTGAAAAAAAAATAAAATTTTCTGCTCAACGGTGTAGCACTCATCCACATCAAATTCATTTTGAAATACTTTCTGAATTAGGAATTTTAGGATATCTTTTTATAATTTCCTTTATTGTCATTTTTTTATTTAAAAATATTAAGATATTTTTAAAAACTCAAAATATAAGTCATTTAAGCAATATTACCTATATTGTTCTTTTTTTTATACCGTTATTACCCGGTGCAGGTATATTTAGTACTTTCAATGGTTCTATTTTTTGGATAATTTTTTCTTTAACATATCTTTCCTATAAAAAAGAACATTTAAATTTTGAAAAAAAAATATTAGAATAAAATTAATTATGAAAAAACTTAGAAGAAATTTTATTAAATTATTTTTTTTAAGTATTTTTTCTTTAACTTATTTTGGTAAATCACTAACTAAAGAAAATTTAATAACATTTCAAAAAATTAAAAAGAAAAAATTAAAAAAATTTTATTGGTATTTAAGTGAAAATGATTAATGATTTACGAAGATATATTAGATATTAAAGATAAAAATTTCCCAATTGTCATTATTGGTAGTGGTCCGGCTGGAATTACACTTGCAACAAAATTAGCCAAAAAAAAAATTAATAGTCTAATAATTGAAGCCGGAAACGAAGAGTATAGTGATAGCTCCCAACAAAATTATAGATCAAAGGTAATAGGAGATGAAATTGATGACTTAAGATACAGCAGATTAAGACAACTTGGAGGTACGAGCGGACACTGGGGAGGATGGTGTAAGCCTATTGAAAAATGGAATATTGAAAAATGGGGTCTTGATTACAATGAAATCTCAAATTATGAAAATGAAACTTGTAAAATTTTAGAAATAGAAAATGACTTCAAAAAAGCTAGATTGGACAAATACTTTAATCAAATTGAATTTAGATACTCAAAAGTTAGATTTGCGGAAAAATATAAAGATGAGATTAAAAAATCAAATTATATTCATTTAATTTTAAATTCTCAGGTGACACATTTTGAAGGTAACGATCAAGTAATAAATGAAGTGATTATCGCCCAAAATAAAAAATCTCATAAAATTAAATCTAATTTTTTTGTTTTGTGTGGTGGTGGAATTGAAAATTCAAGAATATTGTTATGGACAAACCAAAAAAGTAAAGGACTACTTGATAAAGATTTGCCGATTGGAAAATTCTGGATGACTCATCCGTGGATACTCGGGGGTGTTGGTTTTCTATACAAATCAAAAGTAAAAGAAATATTAAAAGATAATTTTATAACTTATGATGGACCTATGCATATTTCTGCTAGCAAAGACTTCGTAAATGAAAAAAAAATAATGAGTGGAGCAATTTATATGAATGCCAAAGAAGATACCAAATTATACAAAGAAATAGTTAAAGATTTTTTATGTGTGGCACCTGAATATGGTAAAAAAATTGCAAGAAATATTTTTGATAAAGATTTAAAATGTGGGGACATATTCATGAATCTTGAGGAGCTTCCAGATGAAAAAAATAGAATTGAATTAGATAAAAATGAATTAGATAACAATGGTGTTCCAATCACCAACCTTTACTACAAACAATCAATTGATACATTAATTTCAATGAAAACCATTTTAGAAGAATTGGGAAATTTTTTTGTAAAAAAAGATATAGGAAGAGTTGCTATTAAAGAAAATATTGAAAATTTAACAAACTACGAACATTTAGGAGTTCACCATCATATGGGTGGAACAAGAATAGGAGATAATCCAAAAATATCTGTTGTTGATAAAAATTTAAAAGTTCACTCAACTAAAAATTTATATGTTTGTGGAAGTTCGACGTTTTCAACAGGAGGA
>Ga0209335_10003952_pt1 | contig 14429 bp, 11 predicted proteins | sample COG_09_FD_184753 | JGI IMG/M metagenome (GOLD analysis project Ga0209335, IMG submission 184753) | Pelagic Microbial community sample from North Sea - COGITO 998_met_09 (SPAdes) (version 2) | ecosystem: Environmental > Aquatic > Marine > Neritic zone/Coastal water | place: Helgoland, sampling...
AAACCTGAAAGTGGAATGGATGTAGGTACCACATGGTACTATATATTCATCTATCAAAACATGCAAACAACAAAAGAATATATTCGAAGATCCTTTCGTAGGAAAAAAATTTTATTGACCCGTACAAAAAAATTCGCACAAATAACAATGTATTGAATCATATGCATTAAAATGAGGAAAGATGGATATCACTAAATATATCACTAAAAATCCACATAATGAGCAGACCAAGACTTCATATTTTGCATATTGTATTCGTTTCGCACGAAGTGATCACCTATTAGTACATTGAAAAAAATCTGTATTTTTGAGTATCTTAGGAACTGAACATTCAGTCAGTATTGTCGTGATGTATCTGTGAAAATATTGTTAGCTTGTGACTAATCAGTATTTAAAATTAAAGTTTAAACCTTAAAACCAAATATTCGTGGCACATAATTATATTTAATTCTCTTTGGTTGAAGATGCTGGTAAGTCAATAGAAAAAGATGTGGAAACGTCGTTCCAAAATATGCGCCATCAATAGTTCCCTGAAACTTATTCCGTGGAAAATATAAATCCTATTATAGTTTTGAAATAAATCAAACAAAATGTACACATTAAATATATACGTACCTGGCAGCTTGGACAAAATATTTTTAAAGTAGCTGTGCGAAAAATATCGGATGTACCGACTGGAAGGCATGACTGGTTGTTGCACGCAATGCGAGGGCACCTTCCAAAATGGCTTTGTTTAAACTTTTCTAACATCGATATCATACCACGACTGCTCAATATGTATCGAGCATGAATGAGGCCATAGAGAAGTTCCGCCGCAGATTCCACAAGTTCATGTTGCTGTTCAGTCAGCTTGCTACCATTAGGACTTTCGATGTCCAATATCATATCGAGGGCGTAGTCATAGTAAGGGATCACCGAGCTAAGACCACTTAAATTAAAGTCGTCTTGAATGTACTCTTCGTCAACTTCGCAAAAAAACTCATTTCCTTTTAAGGCGCAGAACCATGATATCCAGCTTTGCTCATTTTCATCCGATGAATATGACGTCGAATTATCCTCTAAAGAGCTTTGATGACGCTCATCAAGCGGGTTACACGTATTCAAGCTCATTTCCCGACTTAGAATGAGATCGAGATATTCGTTTACTTAGGAAGAGGCTACTGCGCTCGCGTTCACGAGGATATTTTTTCTTGAAAGAATGCCTTTCATATACTTTGTTGCGACTAGCTTGCCAGCTACTTACGTCGGTGAATATAAGGTTCGACTGGATATCATTTTCTTCAAGACAAGTGCACAAGTCGGCTTCGTGACTTGCTTTTTGCCTTTTTCTCATTTGGCATTTTTTTTTGTCTTTTCGCTTTCAGCCCTGCATGCCACTCAACTTAAGAACGGTTAGATTTTTTTTTTCAAAAACAAGGGTATAGCATATGATCATATCAGATGCTCCCCCCATATGTTATATAAGATGATATGGTATCCCGAAGGAAAAAAAGAAAAAAAAGAAAAATTCTGAACTGGGCGTCCCAGGGGATACGAGTCGTATGCATAGAGAGTTCGTCACACACACACGCAGCAGTGTGCAAAGCGCGTACTACAGCGAATGCGCAAAAAAATTATAATTTCGATTCGGTGGACACCTGGACTTCAAAAAGGAGAAGGTATGCGAATACGAGCAGTATTTGGATAATTAAATAAAATGTGAACGTGGGTGCGCTGCACGCATAGCTTTCAAAAGAAACAAGACCTCTATATACAGTACCAGTACTGCTGTGTATGCATGCAACAATAAGAAAAAACACATTGATTATATACAAAGAAAATTCTTCAAAAATTACCAACGACCGAGTGCCATCCCAACTACTCCAACAAGCCCAGCTGCTGCTGAAGCAACATTCGCAGCCAATTGCGTTTCTTCATAGAACTTCGCCCCTTTCTTACCAACGTTCACAACAAGCTCGTGCGTGGTCTCGTTTGGTTCAAGATTGGATCGGAGCATCAACTCATATAAGCTAACTACTTTCTCATAATCACCACATATGTCAGCAGCATAAATTAGGGCATTGTAAGTATGAATAGTCTCTGATATATTTTCAGAAGCCATGAGATTTCTCACATCCAGTGCAGCTCTTAAATCATGCTTTACAGCATGCCCAAGGATAAGACCAACGAAAGAATAGTCATCTGGAAAAATACCTTCCTTTCGCATAAGATTGTACAAGCAGCGAGCACGAAATGTTTCACCACTTCTTCCGTAAGCTGTAATTAGAGTACTGAACGTGATAGATGTAGTTGGTACACCACGAGCACGCATAGAGTGGAATATACTTTCAGCGGTAGACCATTCTCCACATTTCCCACACGCACTTAACACTACATTATAATGGATTTCATTTGGTACGAATTCTTCCTTGTTATTCACCATGTTAAATTGTTCCAACTTTCTCAGAAGATTCACTGCGCTGCTCGACATTAAAGACTTTTCATATCCATTTAACATGGTCGTGTGAGCTCGTGCATTCGGTAGAAATCCATAGCCACCTTCAGATCTATCGATCCTCATTCTATTGTATATTTGCTCTGCATCTTTGACCTTTCCGGAATTTATGTATGCTTGCATTATTGCAGTACAGGTTTGAATATTTTTTGGACATTTTGAAGAGTGAAAAATATCAAGAGCTTCCTGGTATGCTCTACAGGATGTGAAAGCACAGATTATATCAACGAAGAGGCGACCATCCAACTTCTCAAATTTCAGAGCAGAGTGCGTAGCCGAACGAACTCCATCGATATTATTTGCCGCTCCGAAAGCACTCACCAGAGCACTAATGACAGGTAGATCTGGTTCAATATCATTTTCTCTCATCCTTGGAATTAGCAATAAAGCCTAATTTAAGTGAAAAAAGAACAAAGTTAGTACAGTAATATAAAGAAATTGAAATAAGGTATGAAAAGAACTTACTCTTTGCGCACCATTTTTCCCACCACGTACACCTGTCCGAATAAGCGCACTGTATGTAAAAACATTCGGAATAAGTCCGTTACTTATCATATCATCGAAAATATCAAAAGCTAAAACCCAACTATCACCTCTGACGTTCTGACCAATTGCTTGAATATAGGCCGTATATGTGAATGCGGTTGGTCTTACTAATTTACTATCACATGAAGTTTGACTCCACCCGAAAGCAAAATCAGCTTCGCTTAAGTATCCTCGCTTACCTGCAACTGTTATTACGGTAGTTACAATGTGAGCATTTGGAAGCTTGGCCGAGTTTTCGACAAGTTTCCGAAACGCTAAGAAAACTACCTGAAAGAACTCATCATCTTTTCCGAACACCCGGAATTTTTCATTAAGTTTTCGTACAGCTACTTCATGATTAGTTGCAGCATTAAGAGAATATTCTTGCACTAAAAAGTTTGCGTAAGATTCGTGTTCAGTTGTAATTTCAGACAATAAGTCAGATACGGGCCCACGTTTTTTTAAGAACGCTGAAAACTTCGCTTTCTGTTTTCTCTTGCATCGCCTGTATAGTATCATTTTCTTTGAAGAATTTACAGGGTAATAAAGAGCATGACAGCACGTCACCATTTTTGTGAATACTTATTAGGTGCACCTTGGCATATTGCCGTCTTCCTATCTGTTTGCTTCATCCATTTTTGACGTAGTCACAAATAAAAACGAGCTCGGCTAGAAAATTCGAAACCCTAAATCATACAAGAAGTAAGTACTTTTCCCGGACTCAGAGGAACAATAACAGCTCGACGAACGGCTCTAAAGAAAAGTTACCCATTTGCTTTGCTGTAATCTAGATACTGAAAGAACTATTTAATTACTAAGGTATCGGCTGGAACAACAGTAAGTTTTCCCCGCCAGTTTTTTCTTATGCTCGAACTTTGAACTGTATTTAATTTCAAGAGCAAGCGAAAGAAGAAGGGCTAATGGGTAGAGATGATGCCCAAACCTAGCCACTTTTATGCGCGCCTAAAGAGTTCGACAAATATTGTTTTCGGTCGCGCACATTTTCTTCAGTCTTTCAAAACAAAATATACATATAGAAATCTATATGGGAATGCGGACCTATTTGAAAAGACCACATTGAAGATAATCCGCGACAAATATGAGCAAGGTACGGCCTTGACAGCTGTTACTGCATATGATTATTCTAGCGCTATACATGTAAGTTTTCATTTCTGCACTTCATAACAATATACTTACTTTTTATTTCAGGTGGATCAAGCAGACATAGATATTCTGCTTGTTGGTGACTCTGCTTCCATGGTTATTCATGGTCACGATACAACACTACCAATTACACTTGAGGAAATGCTAGTACATTGTCGATCTGTTTCACGTGGTGCTAAAAAAGCTTTCTTGGTTGGCGACATTCCCTTTGGAAGTTATGAAAGTGATGACGAACATTTGTTGAAAGCAGCTATTAGGATACTGAAAGAAGGAGGAATGCATGCGGTCAAGTTAGAAGGTGGTGGTAATCTTCGTGTTTCGTCTGTTCGTAAATTAAATCAAGCCGGTATTGCTGTTATGGGTCATATCGGCTTAACTCCGCAATCTGTAAGTCTCTTTGGTGGATTCCGACCTCAAGGAAATAATGCGAGGGCCGCAGTGAGGCTGGTTGAGCAGGCTATTGAGTTGCAAGATGCTGGTTGTTTTTCAATTGTGCTAGAGTGCTTGCCTGATTGTGTGTCTGCAGCTATCACTTCTTCCGTCAATATTCCTACGATTGGGATAGGAGCAGGTTCCAGCACTAATGGTCAAATTTTAGTTTATCATGATCTCCTTGGATTTCTGCAACATCCCCACCACGCAAAAGTTACACCAAAATTTTGCAAGCAATATGCGCAAGTTGGTAAAGTTATTAATGACGCAATGCTACACTTTAAAAACGATGTTGCTACTGGTGTATTTCCAGGAGCATTATTTTCTCCTTATATTCTGAAACTTCACGAGAGAGAAATATTTGTTGAGTTGCTCAAGAAGTCTGGATATTACGAAGCTGCAAGCAGTGTGGAAGCTTTTCAGTCTTCATAATTTATTGATGAACCATTAGATTAGAACCCGACCGTTTAGGTTGTGAAGGATGATACAGTTTTTTCACATTGTTGTACAAAAAAGAGGAACCTACCCCTGTAGGTACTGGTAGTATATGATAGACAATTCTATTTCTCGTATTTTTATGTACTGGTACCAGTACGAATTATCCTCCTCCTATTTTGAAATTCTCCACCCAAACAAAAAGAAGGTGTGGTGGTATGGTGGACGTGCAAACCTTCAAACCTTCGAACAAAATTTTTGTAGAAATGAAGTTTTGAGTAGTTGTGATGTTTCACTGTTGGTTCTCCACAGGCAGTGAGGCAGAGCTTCTTTTCTGGTTCTCACCAAAAAAATAGCAAAAAGGTAAAAGCAAATAGAAATATGGTGTATCCATACCTGTAGCAAAATATAAAAAAAACTCGCGAACAAAATGAATAAACACGTCAACTGAACTTAATACTGCTGGGCCTTGACTCAGCCGTTCATTTAAGATAGTCAGTTGCAGCAGATATATAAGGTATATAAGTGTCATACAGTTACCGATACGATACTTAGTCAACTGTGAGGGATGAGAGACACCAGTTTTGAAGAGGGCTTCTTTAATAAAGCATCCGTTGGCGAGAAGTCTCCACAAATTTCAATTTATAATACAAACGTAGTATGGAACAAAGTGTGTGCTATGTTTTTGAGCTTGACGAAACACGCTTCAGAACAATTTAACGCAACACTGCCGCTCCTTGAACTCACAACGGCAAACACGCACATAGAGCAAATATGGCAACAAATAGAGCTCCAGATTTTAAGTATATTAAATCTTATTAAACCTAACCTAAAACTGAGCAGTTCAATAACACAAAATTTTGGAAGAACTGAAAGTGTAGCATGGAAGCAGAGAATGAGGAACGATTCTACAATTGGACGAAAGCTTCATGATCCGGTTTTTCCGAGTGCAGAAGTCCCACGAATCAACCATAATGAGCACCTTGTTCCAGGAAATATTTTGGCTGTAGAGAAAGCGCTGGTTAAGAAGCAGTTTCTTAGTCAGTTTACAGGAGAAGAAAATAAGGTTCATAAATCAATAAAATCTCCAATAGCAGTGTTGTCCTCTTTTCAGCTCGTACAAGAAAGACTATCGAAGGAAATCGATAAGCTTGAAACTCGTGCGACAACTAAAGAATCTTGGTCTTTTGTCGGGGAAGCCTCTGGAAAACAGCGTCCTTTGAATAGTGCATTGGAAAGCGATCTCGAATTTAATCAAGTCTCGCAACCGCGCCCTAATATCAGTATTGAAGCGACGCATACATTAGAGAATTTGATTAAGCAACGAATATTATTGAACAAATGGGATGACGTAGAAGCTACCGATGTCATCCAAATAAGTACGAAGAATAATACTCAGTTGAGCGATGCCAAAGCAAAGGTAGGACTTGGAGAAATATATGCAAAATCGTACATGAATCAAAGGTCAAACAAAAATGAAGAAGTGCTAAACACAGCTGACTCGAAAGATGACGACCTAATATGCTCTGCTCGCAATTTATTTGACAATGTCTTTCTTAAGTTGACTTCTCTAACAGATTTATCTATGAATACTGAGAAGAGGTCTGATCAAATACTCTCTGAGAGAAAAAGTTCAAATAGTCATACAACCAAGAGGACACCGGAAGAAATTTTTATGGTGCGGGATAATCGGAAGCAGCCAATGAAGAAAAGGTCCAAATTGGAGAAAATTCCTTTGCCAAAGTTGGCGCAAGTTGACAGTATTCATCCAGAAAGAGCACAAACAGTAAAAATTTCTGCAGAAAGTGCGAACTTAAATCAAAACTATGATAGTAAGAAAAGCAAACATTCTATTTTTGATAAATCAAGCAAGGTTTTTAACTCACTGGAAATGTTGAAAACGAGTGTGTCACATAAGCAGAAGGCTCTTGATTCACAAAGGAATGTGAACAGAAAAAAATTGTAGAACTAGGCAAGTAGTATTGTAAGATCGCCCTTACTCAGAAGTACACCATATATGCAGTTGTTGGCAAACAAGTCGACACATCATGTTAAAGTTTACATACTATTATAACTGTAAGGCTTCAATGGAATCTAACCTAAAATCTACTCGCAGTGAGAGAATTCTTTTGACCTCAGATCTATTGATACGCCAAGTCAACAATCCTGAGCGATCGCCCCAATAATCCATTATTTCGTCGAATGTCTCGAAGCTCAGTACCATTCCAATTTGATTCAGACGTGAAAAAATATCACGCATTTGGCACTGCATCAAACTTGTTAAGTTTGCAACTAATTTCCGGATTTCTCGTTCAAAATGAAGACCTCCAAGATGATTGAACCGCAATCGCGTCATGACAATCATCTCAATGCGTCTTGAAAGATCTTCAAGGATTTGATGCACAACTTTGCTAAAGTTTGAGGATGACATTATGGGAACTAAATTTTCAGTGATTTTCTGAAAAACTACAATGATTTGCCCAATCCAATTGTTGTGATTATCTTCATACTTATCATGAGCAAGTTCGTATGAAGTTGCAGTTAAGATCTGAAGACACGTACCAAATATATCAACAAAAGCATTTGAAACAACGTCAACCATTTTAGAACAAAGATTTTTAAATTGTAACGAAGACTCCTTAAGGTTTCTGGTACAATTTAATATGTACTCTTCTTCCTTGATTTTACCATGCATTTCTCCAGAAATAAGCAATTCATCTAACTTCAGTATTACTTCGCTCATAGCATCTATATCATTCAATGATCGAATAAAAGCGTGAAATTCTAATTTCGCCTGGGTATTTCCAGCAGAAACATGGTGAAATTCGATTGCATCAACGAGTTGATCCGTTTTTATGCAACTTGCCTGCCTTGTTATTCTACCTGAGAGCTCAGGAAACACGTGGCAAGTAAAAGCAGAGTTCACTGAGTCTAGAACAGAGCTAACACATTCATATGAAACTGTTTGTATCGCTCGTTTAATGCTACGCTCCGAAATGTATAGAACATCGTCAACGATTGAGCTCGTAAGAAAATTCCCATACTCCTCGACATTGAACGCGATGGAAATACTTTTTTTTATGTAAAGAAATTCGAGTGAGCAATAAATTTCATAAATTTTCTCAAAATCTTTCAATTTATTCTCATACAGCTTGTCAGGATTAAGACGAAATATTGTATTGTCGCAAATTTCGGTAATTTTCGAACAATATATTCTTCGGTACTGCTCATACTGAGCACATAGTCCAGACAACTCTTCCAGAAAGATATCAATGTCATGAGCAGGTAAGGCACAACTTCTCTCCATGATCTCTGCTTGAAGTACATCGCGATCAAATTTCCTTCGATTTAGATACATCATCAAAATTTTTTGAAGAACTTTACTGCATTCTTCGTGGCATAAGAGAACATATTCAGAGACCAAATTCTCATACAAAATTGAAGTCAAGCTTCTACATTTCTTGTCTAATATTTCAAGAGTATTATCAAATAGGCACGTGATTGAATTCAGAAAACATCTACGAAAAATATCTTCAGGCCCTTCACATACTGTGATAATATTCTCGTAGTTCTTCCATACATGAATCTGGGTATATTTGGATAAGTATTGAACAACTTTTTCAGCGCCACCAATCTTAGAGGCAATTTCAATGTAGTTGAAGAAGAAGTCACCTTCACTGAAGGTAGCATCATTCAAAATGAGCTCTATTTTCTTGTTTAATATTGATTCCACATCGTTCTTAATGACTGAGAGTTCGTTCTCGAAAGAATTTTGCGATGGAATGAAGTTTTGAATGGAGATTTCTCGGAGGCTGCTGAATTCCACCGACTGCTGTAATGCTCCAGCCAAGTCTCCAGCAATAAGACTAACTTTTAGCTTTCTTAGAATTTCTTGTTTACTCAGTGCTCCTTGAATGCAATGCTTTGTTTTTTTGGCTCTCTCTTTCGCTAGATTCAACTTTCGAGCAACAAGTACGGAAGAAAGTGCAACTTCACTTCTTTCAGAAGAGGTAGATCTTAATCGGCTCGTAGATCCTCCGACCGAGACGAGGAGTTCTATATTGATATTTTTCAAGGTTTCATTTGCACGGAATCTCGAATCTAGTAATCGCGAGAGAGTTTCTGCATTCTGATTTTGTTCTTTCCGATTTATCTGTAGTGTCTTCGTAACTTGTGTGGTGAAATCAAACTCTGTCATTTCTTGAAGAACTTCTCGTACAGAAAAATAATTTGCAAGTTTATGAGAACAGACTTCCCACGCGCGCGCACGTAATAATTGCGTGCCAATAAGTGGAGTGCTTACTTCTTCGTCAACTTGATCACTGGTCTTGCACCTCGAGATTATGTAGTTCAGACACCGTGTAATAAAGCGACTACCGGAAACCTCGAAGTATATTTATTCGGGTTGCTTTGAAAGTCATGACTCGCACAGCATTGCTATTTAGAGAGGTCCACCTTTTCCTTTTTAGCTTTTTTTTGTGGTTGGGTGTGCGCTTGTTTTTTTTTAATGCTTCCTGATAGGAAGTTCTCGAATTTAGTGTTGTTATACGAGTACTATAGTAGCTTATTGTGTCTGAGAGTTTTGTACGTATTTAGTGAAAACGTTGTCGTGGCTATATACCCGCGGGCGCCACCACACAGTATTCGTATGTATAACGAGGGAAGTTCAAAAATAGTAAAACAGACAATAAACGGACAAAAAAACAGGTATGGACCATCTATATATGGGTGTATAGGCGTAGAAAAAGAAAAAAAAAGGTTGAAACACTGCAAATTCTATGGAAAAACAATTTGCACGATAACATTGACTTAAGTGAAAAGGTATATTGTATGAACTTGATTTCCCATTTTTTAGAAATATGAAAGTTTTATTTATTTCTGTATGCCAACTAATCCTCGGCCTTCCACAGAAGGTTGGTAAGCCTGCCCATTTTTTTTCTTGAGACCAGAAACTTTGCCGACAAGTTTTCTTATTCTGCGTTGCTCGTTACTTTGTCCTCTAGATTTTACCTCACCTGGGTCCATCTTCAGCCTTGGCCTTTTGGTATATTCAGGGATAGAGCTATCTGGAATCTCCGCATGATGCCTGTATCCCTTTTCACCATATTTTGGACCAGAGCGAGCGGGAACACTCACATCGTCCATCGACTCTAAAAGTTTTGAGGAACGTTTAGTTCTCCTCGTAGCTAACTCCTCGTTATCCGAGTCATAGGCATCATATACTTGTCCACTTCGATGAATGTACTTATATTCTGCCGATAGCTCGTATACTGGTCGACTCCATTTCTCGATTAACTTTTTACAAATAGCGCGGTTACTTCCTGTCTCTTGAGGAATAGTCGTCAAGAACACCAATATTTTTGCTAAACCCGATCTTTTCAATTCCTCTTTTCTATCAAAATCGTCAGTTTCGACGGGTAAAATATCAATGAGACGTATGAGACTGCTGCGAAGATTGATATTTGGTAAGTTTCCATCCGGCATAAGATTAAGCCACATGCACAGAACTTTCAACAATCCGTTTTTCAGTAACAACTCTTGAAGCTCAGTTTGTCTCAACTTTACTTCTACCTCTGGTAACATCTTCAATTTATGTACAGCAGGAAGCTTCCGAGCATAGGCCTCCAAATCCTGTTCAGCTGCAACTTCCATTTTAGATAAGAAATCAATCACTTCAGTTTTCATAGTTTCTTCTCTGCGGCGTTCTTTTCTTTTCTTCTTAGCTTTGGACCCGAAGAAATTACTATCGTCATCAGATTCCTCAGCCTCACTATCATAAATTTCTTCATCTGGTCTATTATCTCGATCAAAATGTGGTACTCCAGCATCATCTATGAAATTTATTCCGGTATCCTTCTTACCATAACAATCTTCTTGATGAATTCTCTCATTCAAATTTGCATCACTTTTCTTGGTTTTCTGTCCAGTATCCAATCGCTCCATATCGAGATTCTCTAGCTCAATATTCGTGTCATCACCAAATAATCTAGTCATCATTGACTTTGGCATTTCTTCGTCTTCCATTTGGTTTTCTTCAATTATTTGTTTGAATAAAAAAATATCTCACGCCCCGCGCGTTGTTGCGCTACCGAGATAGAGATAATTTACAGATGAGTATTCGAATTTAGATTCTTAGTAAAAGAAAAGAGTATAAAGTCCACACAACATATATGGCATAAATACCCAAGCGAGAGGCTGAGAGACCTGTTTCCTGAATTAAATGGTACCAGGAGGACGAGCTCGTATCATACGATACAATACGTATTTGCTAAATATTTTGGTGGCCATGATCATGTTTTGCATACAATAATTTAATTGACATACAGTCTGACAGTATGATTCATATGGATTTTTTTGTTTTTGTTTTTTTATTTCGGTTCCTTGATTCCATACGTACGCTATTGTGGTCATCAACTAGACTACGAGTATTATACCTCGGAACCTCGCAAAACAGTTGTAGAGTTAACCGTAAGACTAATAACCGGCTCCTTTCTTTTCTACCATTCCACTGCTACAATTATGGCCATCCGTCACGCGTACGAAAACAGGTATTCATCGCAATTCTAGATTATGAGTTATGTTCATATTTTACTTACTTTTGTAGTAATGACATTGGTGTTTTTGGAACATTAACGAATGCATATTGCATAACTGCGATAGGAGGGTCCGAAAACTTCTATAGGTGAAATTTCATGCATTGTTTTACCCCTCACTCACTTAAATTTCTACAATTAAGCATATTTGAAGGCGAACTTTCTCGAGAAATACCAGTGATTAAAAGTAGTATAGCGGGAACTCGGTTGGTAGGTAGAATGTGTGTAGGTGAGATTTTGCAAACTTCTTGCAGTAGACCTGCTTGAATTAGTTAATAGGAAATAAAAAGGGGTTACTGCTTCCAAACTCCACCACAGACCAAGGTAGACTACCTTAAGGCCAGCGCTTGATTATATTTGAATGATTTTGTATTAGAGTTACTGCATATTCGCAATTCTCTTCCAGATTCTGTGCTTGTCCAAAGAGTTGAGGAGAGACTTTCTGGTAACTTCTACTTCAACTTTGTCTCAACAGAACCACTTTTATGTATAAATACAGCTCTCGGAAATTGTATTTCATGCAATGACTATACAGCCCTTTTACATCCGGATATTGACCGTGAAACAGAAGAGTTAATTTGCGATGTTCTTGGCGTAGAAGCTTTCAGGGAGGTATGATTTTCTTTATTTGCGAACATTTTGCAACCTTTAGGCTTTGTTAGACTATTGCAGGAAATGCTCTAGTTGGAAGTTATTGCAAATTCTCGAGCCAAGGTGGATTGGTACACCCACACACAAGCCTGCAAGAACTTGACGAACTTTCGTCTCTTTTACAAGTCCGAATTTTTTTCTCTATTTTTTTCACATTATATATTATTTTGAAGGTGCCCCTCGCAGCAGGCACAGTCAATCGAGGGAGTGATATTATTTCTGCTGGGTTGATTGCGAATGATTGGACTGCCTTTTGCGGGCTAGATACTACTTCGACAGAACTAAATGTACGCATTTTTACACATAATGATTAGATATTGAGAGGTAACAAATAGGTGATAGAGGAAATTCTAAAAATTCGGAGTATTGAAAATAATAAGTCCTTTGAGAGCACTCGTGCTGCTATCATTGACACTTTGGTCTAGTTTGAATATTCTTTTTAATATAAAATCTATGAATGAGGTCGTTCTTGTATACTGATCCCGACTTTCATCTATTTTAGGAGTACCTGTGGATGATTTTTCGACATAAATATCTCAAATGAAAGTGGAGTTATTTCTTCACCTTATCGATCAATCCATAGTCCTTCGCTTCTTGTGGATCGAAATATCTAGGTCTATTTATATCCTTTTCGACTTCTTCGATCGATTTTCCGGTAGATAGAGATAGTATTTTTAGCTGATCATGTGTGATAAGAATAGAGGGCCAGAGTCGCTAGAACAGTAGTACCGTTTGAGACTTTGTATTTCTAGTTTCATTACGCTGAATTTCTAACTCAGAGGCCTATTGTTTTAATAGTGAGAATGACACACATAATATCGTAGGATAGACCATACCTGCCCTCGAAAAGAGTTTATGGGTTGTTTAATCATTATGCTAGCAGATGGAAGTGCGGCTCTGTGCCCCTGTGAAGATTGCATAAATGAATAGCTGATAAATACCTTCAACTTTTACCTTTTTACCAGCTGAGAGCAACATTGCAGCTTCACCCCAAGCTGTACCGATAGCAATAGTGTGTACAGGAGGTTTGACATATTGAATGGTATCATAAATTGCAAAGGCTTCGGAATCGTACCCATATTTTTGACCCTCCTAATAATAAACACTTCAACACTTCAATACAAGCACAGTTTCATACATACTTTTGATGTCCCCGTTGAATTTATGTACAAATGGATCGGTTTATTGTTATCTTCGTATTGAAGATATAACAATTCAGCAAGAATAAGTTCAGTCACCGAAGGTACTAATGTCATGCCCTACATGGAAGAAATTTAGATTTTGGCAATAATGATGAAGGGCATAATTACCAAGTAAACTATGCGTTCTTTAAAAATATATGATGGCAAGTCCGGAGGTAACTGACTAGATGCGTCTCCTTGTAAACTTGGAATCACCTTTAGAACAAAAACTAAACCTGAAAAATGGCAAATTAAAAATAAGCATTACCGCTTTGATCTCATGACATATTCGAGGACACTTTACTTTGGATCTTGCAGCTGAAATTCCGAAAAGTTTATTACCCTTACTCGTAAACTGTGTTTGGCAAGTTTGCGGATTCTTAAATTGAATTTTAGTATTGCGTTCTTTAATGAAAGGTTTCAACTTACTGCGAGCATGATAGCAAAGATCAACTCCTTGCGCACTACCAAATATTACGATCGCGTACTCCTTGTGAGAAGTTGTGACCTGATATGATGAAAATCAAAGAAGGAGACCAGAGATCTTTTATTTTACACTTTCTGAGGACTAACAGGAGTGTGGGGGGAGGCATAAAAAGATGAACCCTAATTCGCTAATTCGCTACCGTTTTCAGAGCTTTTACATGTTTTACAAAAAGTTTTGAAAAAAAATAAACACTAAAAAAGAAGAAAGAGGCGAGACATTTTCAGCACGCGAAAGAATGCAAGAGTAAGCTACTGACCCAGAATAATTAATTGCTATCCAGTCAATGATTTGCAACTCGAAAGAGCACGCTTAGATCGTTATATTTGTTGTTTGTTGTACTAGAAAGTCTTCAGCACTTCACCTCTTAAAAAAATGGGTGCGTTCAACTTTAGAAATAAATTCTGTATAGTTTTCTGATGTAGTTTCATTTAAAGGACTTCGAGAGGGCTTTCGAGAGTTGTGGGACG
>Ga0209335_10003954_pt1 | contig 14426 bp, 9 predicted proteins | sample COG_09_FD_184753 | JGI IMG/M metagenome (GOLD analysis project Ga0209335, IMG submission 184753) | Pelagic Microbial community sample from North Sea - COGITO 998_met_09 (SPAdes) (version 2) | ecosystem: Environmental > Aquatic > Marine > Neritic zone/Coastal water | place: Helgoland, sampling...
TGCTCCAACACAGCACTCCCCTCGGCAGGCTGGAAAAAACTGGGCCATCCCGTACCGGATTCGAATTTGTGATCGGAATCAAACAGGGCCAACCCGCACCCGGCGCAGGTGTACATGCCGCTGTCATGGTGGTCCCAGAATTCACCAGAGAAAGCCCGTTCTGTGCCCTTTTCCCGCAAGACAAAGCAGGCCATGTGCGGCAATTCCTCCTTCCATTCTGCTTCCGATTTAGAAACGGTGGCCACCGAATCCTGAGCAGGGTTGGCCGCTGTAGGCTGCTCTCCTTGGGCGCGGCATGAGGACAGGAGGGCGCTGACGAGCACCATCGTGAGCAGGGCAGGGTAAGTGGGGTGTTTCATTTTTCGGCAATTGAAGTGTTCAGCCGTTCCTTCAAGAATGGCGCTGTCACCGACTGCATGGACCGTGCCACTTCTTCCGGGGTGCCCATGGCCACCCGCTGGCCGCCGTGCTTGCCTCCGCCGGGCCCCAAATCCAAGAGGCGATCGGCATGGGCCATGACGTCCACATTGTGTTCGACACAGATGACCGTGTGGCCTTGCTTGATCAGGGCGTCAAAAGCGGCCAGCAACTGGGTGACATCGTGAAAATGCAAGCCGGTGGTGGGCTCGTCAAAAATGAACACCGTATGACCGGTGCGGTCCCCCTTGGCCAGAAACGCCCCGAGTTTGATGCGCTGGGCTTCACCACCGCTGAGCGTCGTGGCACTCTGCCCCACGCAGACATAACCCAGGCCCACATCGATGAGGGGGGCAAGCTTGCGCACGATGGACTTTTCGGCGGCGGTGGGCTTGGGCCTGGCGGCAAAGAAGGCGGAGGCATCCGCCAGTGTCATCTCCAGGATGTCGTGGATGTTGTGGCCGTCGAGTTCCACCTCCAGCACGGCATCTGTAAACCGCTTGCCCTTGCAGGCATCGCAGGTCAGGGTCACATCGGCCATGAACTGCATCCCGATGGACACGCGGCCTTCTCCTTCGCAGGTGTCGCATCGGCCACCGCTGGTGTTGAAACTGAAAACTGAAGGCTTGTAGCCCCTGTTGCGCGACAGGGGCTGCGCGGCAAAACAGGCCCGCACATCGTCCCAGGCCTTGACATAGGTCGCGGGGTTGGAACGGCTGCTCTTACCGATGGGGTTTTGGTCTACAAACTCAACGTTTTGGATGCGGTGAAGGTCACCTTGGAGGCCTTCGCTGACGCCGGGACGGTCTCCACCAAGGTCGAGGTGCCGCAGCAGCAGGGGGTGTAAAATGCGCTTGACCAAGGTGCTCTTTCCCGACCCGGAAACACCGGTGACCACATTCATGGCCCCGAGCAGGAATTCAGCATCGACGGACTGGAGGTTGTGCTCTTTGGCTTGACGGATGCCGAGTTTTCCCAGCCCTGGCCTGCGGCTTCCGGGTACCTCGATGCGTCGATCGCCCCGGAGGTAAGCCGCAGTGAGGGAGTGCTTCGCATCCAAAAGGTCTTCCCGCTTGCCGGCAAACATGATTTCTCCGCCCTCCGAACCGGCCAGCGGTCCCAAGTCCACCACGTAATCTGCAGCGCGAATGACGGATTCTTCGTGCTCCACAACGACCACGGTATTGCCCAAATTCCGCAATCCGGTCAGCACCTGAATGAGCCGCTCCGTATCGTGTGGATGCAACCCGATGCTGGGCTCGTCCAGCACATATGTGCTGCCCACGAGGCTGCTCCCCAAACTGGTGCCGAGTTGAATGCGCTGGCTTTCACCGCCACTGAGGGTGGCGCTGCCGCGGTTCAGGGTGAGGTAGCCCAATCCCACATCAAGCAGGAATTGCAAGCGGTGTTCTATCTCGATGAGCAGGCGCTCTCCGATGGCGCGTTCGGCGGGGTCGAGTTGGAGTCCTTGGAGCAGGTCCAACACCTCGTCCACGGGCAAATTGAGCACATCGGGCAGCGCCTTCCCGTCCACCAGCACATAACGCGATGCGGGTTTCAAGCGGCTGCCGCCGCAGGCGTCACAAGCGGTCCGCCCCCGGTAGCGACTCAGCATCACCCGGTTTTGAATCTTGTAGCTCTTGGCTTCGAGGCGCTGGAAATAAGTGTGGATGCCCCGCCAGTATTTGTTGCCGTTCCACAGCGCGTCGCGTTGTGCTTCGGTGAGGTCGACATATGGCGTGTGCACGGGAAAGTCCACGCTGTGGGCGTGTTCAATCAACTGCGCCTTGTACCGGCTGGCCTTTTCGCCACGCCAAGGAGCGACGGCACCATCGTACACGGACTTGGCGGCATCCGGAATGACCAGGTCGGCACTGATGCCGATGACATGGCCGAACCCTTCGCATTTGGGACAAGCGCCTTGGGGGCTGTTGAAGCTGAACAAATCGGGGGAGGGCCATTCGAAGGCCATGCCGTCCAGCTCGAAGCGGTCGCTGAATGTCTCGCGCTCCCGCTCGCCGCTTTCCAGGACCCAATCCAGAATGCACTGCCCGCGCCCTTCGTACAAAGCGGTTTCCACGGAGTCGGCGAGCCGCTGTGTGAACTCCAGATCGTCTTCGGAGGTGGTATCGGGAACAGCCAACCGGTCAATGACCAGCTCCAAGCCATCCACGGACAGGGTGGGGGTGGCAGCGTCTTCGAGCAAATCGGCCAGGGTGCGGGGCTGTCCATCCACGAGAATGCGGGCGAATCCCTGCTGTTGCCAAACTTCCAGTTGGGTCTTCAGGGGGCGGTCGTCGGACAGCCGAACGGGCGCACACACCATGAACCGCGAGCCCGCAGTGCGGCGGCGGGCGGCGTCCACTACATCGCTGACGCTGTCGCGCTTGACCTGCCCACCGGAGATGGGGCTGTAGGTTTTTCCTATGCGCGCCCAGAGCAGTTTGAGGTGGTCGTGGATTTCTGTGACCGTGCCCACTGTGGAGCGGCTGCTGCGGGAAGTGACCCGCTGTTCCACAGCAATGGCAGGCGTCAGGTTTTCGATCCGGTCGACATCCGGCTTTTCCATGCGCCCCGCAAACTGCCGGACGTATGCACTGAGGCTCTCGACATACCGTCGCTGGCCCTCTGCGTAGAGCGTATCGAAGGCCAAGGAGCTTTTCCCGGACCCACTCAAGCCTGTGATGACGGTCAATGCACCGAGTGGAATGTCCACATCCACGTTTTTGAGGTTGTGCATGCGGGCACCCCTGATGCGGATGGTGGTGGGCAGTTCCGCGTGGGGGCCCACCGTGCCGTCTTTTGCGGTGGCTGGACTTTCTGTGGAAGACGCGGATGCTCTGCTCATGGGGGCGAAGTTCGGACACGTGTCCGATAAGGCGTTAACACGCTTTGTGCCTGCGCTGTTCGCCTTCGGAATAAAATGTCCGTATATTTATGAAACAGCGGGAGATCATCCCGAAAAATTGAAGGCCATACGTTAGACACTACCCTCACCGCACGTCACTTCCCGATCGATTACCGTTCTACGGTGCGTGCATAATTCGTAGTGTCATGGCCCAACAGCCCACCCCAGACCGCGCACTCATTGCGCAATTCCAGCAAGGCGATCAACGCGCCTTCGAAATTCTCTTTGCCCGTCACAGGGACCAGGTGTACACCAAGTTGTACCTGCTTGTCAGGGACCACGAAGTGGCATCCGACCTGTTTCAAGACGTGTTCATCAAAGTGGTGGACGTGCTGCGCGGCGGCAAATACAATGAAGAGGGGAAGTTCTTGCCGTGGGTGTTGCGGATTGCGCACAATGCGGGCATTGACCATTTCCGCCGCCAAAAGAAAATGCCGCTCAGCCGGGGTACGGATGAATACGACTTGCTCGGCGGTCTTCAGGATGATATGCCCACGAGGGAGGAAGAGATCATTGCTGAACGCATCGATGCTGATGTCAAGGATCTGGTGGACCAACTGCCAGAAGAGCAGCGCGACGTCGTGATCATGCGCATGTACAAAGGCATGAGCTTCAAAGACATTGCCGATGCAACGGATGTCAGTATCAATACGGCTTTGGGCCGCATGCGGTACGCACTCATCAACCTCCGAAAGATGATGGCCGAACAAGATGTGTCCTTGACCATCGACTGATCTCCAAGGTTGACACCGAAAAAAAATGAAGGGCCGGGCAATATTGTCCGGCTCTTCTCGTTTGAAGCACATCCGCCTATGGTGGCGGCATTACACGACAACGCGCATGGAGCATCCTACCCCTCATTCCTCTTCCGACGCCCTTTTTCTTCCACCCGCTGCCGACCAATGGTCTGCACCTGCAGCAGCCATCGCCCATGTTTTGCACCACGTGCGCACCACGGGGCCTGGTGCCAGTAGCCTCGGAGGGGCCGTCCACCTGAATTGATCAGTCCGCCGCGCGGACTTCCAAAAAATGCCGTTCCAGGGCGGCGTCAATGCGGCCCGATCCGGTGTCGTATTCCCATGCGTCCTCCGCGGAAGACGCCGAAAACCGATAAGCCTTGAATCCACCGGATTCGAGCAGGATTTCTGGGGTTTTTCCATCGGGTGTGGCCGGCAATTTCAGCACGTCTTGAAGGCGTTGTGCTTGGCGGGCGGCTTGAATTTCTTTCAGCCATTCGCCCATGCGGTCATTGTGCAGCTGTCTGGAGGCGGCATTGTCCACCCACTGTTCTGACCACGCCATCCCGGGGAGTCCCGTCCACGCCGGATTCAGTCCGTGGGATTGGGCGGCTTCCCTGAGCCATTGTTCGGCGTCTTTGCGCGAGCGAAATTTCCGGACCGCCGTCGGCCGCCCACCCTTGATGCAGGACAAGCGCTTGATGCCTGCCCGGCACGTAAAATGCTCCACCGCCCATCCTTTGCCCACGACTTTTTGCGCCGCATTCAACGGGGGGTGGTGTCGGCGAATCAACACATCTTCCAGCACCAGAGCCATCAATTCCGAACCGGTTTCCTGCCAGGTGACCTTGTGGATGCGCCTCCGGAGTTCCTGCTCCCGCGATGGTTGAGCGGAATTGTTGAAGTGTTGGCGCACCCGCGAGGACAGGTTGCGGCTCATGCCGATGTAGACAATCCGGCCTTGGTCATCGAGGAATTGATACACCCCTGGAGAAGCAGGGAGTCCCGCCAAAGCATCGGGAGGGAGGTGGGGCGGCCACCAAGAACGTCCGCCACCTCGGCCGATTTCCTCTGTGATTTCTTCTGCGCGCTCTGCCCACAGGCGGGCAAACAGTATGGCGGTGGCTGCCGCATCGCCCCAGGCCCTGTGGTGGGCTTCATTTTCAATCCCGAAGTATGCGCAGAGGGCACCCAGGCTGAAGCGCTGCGGTCCATCCAGCCATTTGCGCGACATCCGGACCGTGCACAGTCGGGGAGGGTTGTAGTGGATGTCGGCGGCCTTGAATCCGGCTTGGATGTGGCCCAGGTCAAACCCCACATTGTGCGCCACAAAGACAGCATCACCCAGAAATGCCTGAAAATCAGGTGCCAATTCTCCAAACATCGGAGCATCGGCGACCATGGTGTCATCGATGCCGGTGAGGCGCGTGATGCCCGGTGGGATCGGAGATGCTGGCTTGACAAGGTGGACCCAACGGTCAATTTCGCGTTGGCCATCGTGGAGGATGGCTGCGATTTCCGTGATGTTTGCCCCGGTGGGAGGCCCACCATTGGTTTCGATGTCTACGATGGCAAACTGCATGGGACGGTCGGACATGGGTCAAAAGTGCACGGCAGGTTCGCCATGAACGTACGGTGCTAAATTTCACCCATGAAGTTCATTCAATATCCCATGAGGTCCATCGGCGTGATGTGTGTGCTTTTGATCGGGACAACAGCCGGTGTCTCGGGGCAAGTATTCAACTACGAGCCATACGATGACAGCGATTTGCTCGGGGATTTTGAAAGGCCCAAGCAACTGCATTTCGGCATGAACATCAACATCGGCAAGGCGGGAGGCCAGCCCAGTGCATTCTACAATGGCACCGGAACGAGCGAACTCGGCGATGTCTTTCGGGAATTGATCAGCATACCGGAACGCTTGGATTGGAACAGCGTGGCAGGAGGGACGGGGAACTCCGTCCGCAACCAGATTGCCCAAACGCTCGGCATAGCCAATGCCGGTGGCATGTCGGTGGCGACCTACCCCGTGGATCAGCGCTACGATGTCGGTTTCGGTTTTGGCCTGCGCGTGATGCAGCGGTTCAGTTTGGAGAACAGCGTGGTCTTGGACATCGATATCTGGCGGTTGAAGTCGCGCGGGGCATGGCAGCTGAATACGGGAGAACTTCCTGACCAGGGCCAAGGCACCACGGACCTGCGTGACTTCGGGATTTTTGCCGCGGAGGACAGGATGGCCTTGGCGTTGGGCTACCGCACAGCGAGTCCCATCGACCGCAGCATGAGCTGGATATTTGAGTTGGGCGGCAATATGACGGCGGCCCGCATCCGCGAGCATTACATAGAAGTGGCCGGAAACACCTACGACCTGATTGTGCCCCGGGGCGGGCAGGTATTTGGCCAAGGCACGCCAGATTTGACGTGGGGCGTGGGGTACGGCGGATACGTCAGGTTGGGTGCCGAGGCTTACATGGATGCCGGAGCGGGCCTTGAATTGAGTTATCGGCTGGGATATGATGGCGTGTCATTGGGGATGGCCGATTACAGGGTGTTCAACCATACACTGCAGTTGACTTGGCTCTTCCCGCCTCCGCAGGTATCGTCCGCCACCTTTTGAGGAAATACAGCATCATATAAGGTATCTTGCCCCACATACGTCATGGAGATCATCGAACGATTGTCTGCCGGGGATCCGGAAAAGAAGAAGTACTACATCCGCTTGTTCCTCGATACTTTGGAACCTGAATTGGAGAATTTGAGGGGGGCAGATATTGCTTCAAACCAAGAACCCATCAGGGCCATCTTACACAAACTCAAGAGCCAAGTTCAGACCATTGGCGCACGAGAGGCCCATGCCATCATGGCCCAACACGAACAACGCATCAAAGAAGGCGGTCAAATCGACCAGGCACAATTGGATGAAGTATGCCGCCTGCTGTCGGAATTGATTGACAACATGCAAGAACAATTGAAATGAGCAAGCACCTGAAAATCGCCCTTGTCGACGACGACATTCCCAATACTGAAGTTTTGCGTGACTTCCTGATCCGCAATGGATACAGCCACGTGGACAAATACCACGATGGGGAGAGTTTTTTGGAGAGTCTTGACCGTTTTGACGAGCGCGCCGTGGTGTTGGACTTTGACCTGAGTGGCGGGGGTGACCTCAACGGATTGGAAGTACTCGAAGCGGTCAAGGAGCGCAGCCCAAGCACCCATGTTGTCTTCTTCAGTGGTCAAGACAGCCTGGAAGTGGCCGTCGAGTCACTCAAGAATGGTGCAGACGACTACATCGTCAAATCCAACGCTGCTTTTGCCTTGGTCAAGACCTCGTTGGACAAGGTCTATGACATCCAAATCTTGCGCTTGAATGAGCGCAGGTCTCAGCGGATCAGTTGGCTCATGGCCATTGGATGGATGGCAACGATTGCCGGCATCGCGCTCTATTTCGCCGGTCGCTGACCGGGGCACCCTTCGTACATCAAACCCAGCGGGGATATTCAATTCCGATTCAGGAATTGGAGGCGTGGGCGCGCGCGATTTCGCCCAACAACTGCTCGACCTTGAATGGCTTGGGGACGAAGCCATTCATGCCCTGTTTGAGGTAGTGGTCGGTTTCTTCTTTCAATACGCTGGCCGTCATCGCAATGATGGTCGTTTGAGCCTTGGTCTCGTCCGGTAACTTCCGGATGGCCGCTGTCGCTTCCAAGCCGGTCATTTCGGGCATGGCGATGTCCATGAGCACGATGTCCCAGTCGCCGTCGCGGACCGCCTCAAATGCCACCTGGCCATTTTCGGCCTTGCCAATGGTCACCTCAGGGAGCTCAGACCGCAGCGTGTCCTCGGCCACGATGACGTTGAATGGATTGTCCTCGGCGATCAGGATGCGCAGTGGGGGGAGCTCCACTTTTGTCGGTACATCGGATTTTTGGCCCTTCCTGAGCCGGCGAATTTCGCTCAGCAACTGCTCGACTTGAAATGGCTTGGGGACAAATCCGTTCATGCCGTGCCGCATGTAGCTCTCGGTCTCTTCACGCAAAACACTCGCGGTCATGGCGATGATCAGGGTATCGGCCTTGTCGTTTGGCAATTTCCGAATGGCAGATGTGGCTTCCAGCCCGCTCATCTCCGGCATGTGCACATCCATCAAGACCAGGTCCCATTCCTCGTCCCGCACTTTTTCGAAAGCAATGCGTCCATTTTCGGCCTTGCCAATGGTCAGGTCGGTCAATTCGCTGTTGAGCGTATCCTCGGTCACAATGACATTGAATGGATTGTCCTCGGCAATCAGGATGCGCAGCGGGCCGATCTCGGTTTCAGGCATCACCTCGGTGCCTTCATCCAGATCAGACTCAGAGACCTGAGCGGGCAAGGCAAAGGCAAACGTGGAGCCTTTGCCGTCCTCGCTCTCGACCCAAATGACCCCACCTTGTAATTCCACGATTTGCTTGGAGATGCTCAAGCCCAATCCGGTGCCCCCGAACTTCCGGGTCTTGAGTTGGTCGCCTTGGTTGAAGCTCTCGAAAATCTTCTCCAGCTTGTCCGCCGGGATGCCAATGCCTGTATCGGTCACCCGCACCACAAACCACTGGTCGAAGGACTTGCTTGGGGCATTGCACCAACTGGGCAACGCAGGCAAGGGCGATACTTCGGCACTCAAGGTGACCCCGCCCTCCAAGGTGAACTTGATGGCGTTGCCGATGAGGTTGATGAGCACCTGGTTCAGGCGGCTTGCATCGCCCATCAGATAATCGGGCAACTCGGCATGGGCATTTACCTTGAAATCGAGGTCCTTCTGCTCAGCGGGGATCCGCATGACATTTTCGGCCACTTCCAAAGCATCTTGAACGGAGAAGGGCTCCTTGGCGATCTCGAGCTTGCCTGCCTCGAGCTTCGAAAAATCGAGGATGTCGTTGACGATGTCGATGAGGTTGGAAGAGGCGATGACAATGTTCCGGAGGTATTTCCGTGCAGCTTCTGCCATGTCCTCTTTGGAAGCCAAGTTGGACATGCCAACGATGGCATTCAGCGGCGTCCTGATCTCATGGGACATATTGGACAAGAAGACCGCTTTGTGATTGAGGGCGATTTCCAATTCGGCATTGGCATGAATGAGCTCCCGTTGACGGTCTTGCAGCTGTTGTCGCTGGGTAGAAATCAACACGCTTTGTTTCCGCGTGAACCGATAGCGCGAAGTGATGAAAATGGCAAAGGCGATCAGCAGCAGCACGATAACGATCAAGAGGGTACGTTGATCATCCTTCTGTTTGCTGACGACCAGCTGCTTTTCTTCCTCCCTGAGGGTTTCATATTCAAACAGCTGTTTGTTGGCGAGGGCTTTTTCCTTTGCAAACGCCAACTTGTAGGCGGCCTCGGCACTGTCATGTAGATCCCGCGTTCTTTGCGACGCTTGATACATGCCCAATTCAAACTGCGCATTATACAGGCAATCATAACAATCAGTCAGCCTGGTGGCGCGCAGTTCGTCTGATGTGCCATCCATGTTGAGCGCGATCGTCAGAATGGAATCGCACAGCAGTATGGCGCGTTGGCTTTCCCCTTTTTGAATATACGCCTTGCCCAACTTCGCGAAGAGATACACCTGCCGGTTGTTGCGGACTTCTCTGTCTAATTTGATGGCGGTTTGGTAATAGTCTATGGCCTTGTCAATTTCCCCTTGCTCCACGGCAATTAACCCCAAATACTCGAAGCAATTTCGATTTTGCCTTGGACCGAGTCCCATCAAAAGCGCGCGCTCGAATTCTGCTTTGGCTTCGTCATGCTTCTTGAGGCGCAGGTAGGCGCTGGCTATGCTGACCGTCGCCGTGGCCACTTTCGGATTAAGGTTCGCCTGCTCGAAAATCTCGCGTGCCTCCAACATGAAATTCAGCGACAAATCGAGTGTAATCGGATCCTTGGCGTAACTCAACGCAATGTTGTAACGGGCCTGAGCGATGGTTTCAACGTCATCAGAATTCCTCAGAATTTCTGAGTAGTGGTCTATGGCTGTTCGGTCGTCTTTCAGCTGTTTATGGATGTTGGCCATGGCGTCGTGCGCCCTCGATTGCAATCCAATGTCATCCAAAGACTCAGCAATTTCCAATGCCTCTTGAAAATCGGCCAGGCCTTTGGTCATACCGTTTGGCTGATTCCTTACGCGCCATTGTGACCTTCCCCGTTCAAAATAGAGACGATAAAGGGACCTGTCGCTATAGTCGCGGTCGGCTGAATTCGCCAAGATCGAATCCAGTAACGTCAGCGCTTGAGAAGGGTTACCAACCTGAATGAGCCCTTTGCCCTTGAGAGCGGTGACCACTGCATACTGGTCGTCGGTTAACTTGACTTGGGTGAAAAGGTTGACGTAAGAGATGAAATCCTCACCTCCTTGAGGAGGCAGCTCGTTGGCGTAAGCTTCGAGCGCCTCCAGACGCTCGGAAACGGGGCGGTCTGCGTCGGTGATGACCTCGCGCAGTTCTGAATAATTAACCCCTGCAGATGCCTCCGACACGGCGGCCATCAGCATCCAACAGGCAAAGGCATATCGCAATGCTGCTTTCATAGGAATTACACGAAAATACGGCAGGATAATGGAGGGGTGCACTTCGGGGTTGGGATGGTCAGATTTGTGAGTACATTTGCGTCCCTTTTTGGGGACATTTAAACGACTCTGTAGCTCAACTGGATAGAGCACCTCACTACGGATGAGGAGGTTGAGGGTTCGAATCCTTCCAGGGTCGCCACAGCTTACAGAAAGCCCCCGTTGCAACGTCGCAGCGGGGGCTTTCGATTTTGAGACAATGGTGCCCGGTATACCTTGGTATTGACCTCGGTCGCAGCTGTTCCCGAATTCTCCAAGACCATCAGGAAGTTTATGGCCCCTTTCAACGCAAGGTGGTGGTGGAAGCCTGCCCTTCAGGAGGACCTTCCGCTCAGGCGGGCTAATTTGTGGCCATGCCTTTTTTGCTCGATTCGCCCGAAGCGGTGGCCGCTGCCCGTCTGAGTGCATCCCAAAATGCCGAGGTGTTTTGGGCCGACATCGCCCGCCATTACGATTGGATGAAGCCATGGAACAATGTGTGTTCCGCAGAGTTTGAAACGCCGTCGGTGCGCTGGTTCGAGGGCGCAGAGCTCAACATCACCGCCAACTGCCTGGACCGGCACTTGGCCGAGCATGGCGATCGAAAGGCCATCCTGTGGGAGCCCAATGACCCGGCAGAGGACCCGGCATCCATTACTTATTCAGAGTTGCACGGCCGCGTTTGCCGCTTTGCCAATGTGCTCAAGTTGCGCGGGGTGAAGAAGGGCGACCGCGTGGCGCTCTATCTGCCCATGGTGCCGGAGCTCGCCGTGGCGGTGCTGGCCTGCGCCCGCATCGGCGCGGTGCACAGCGTGGTCTTTGCCGGCTTCTCCGCGCGCAGCCTGGCCGACCGCATCCAGGACGCCGGAGCCGTCTGCGTAATCACCAGCGACGGCATGAAGCGCGGCGCCAAGGGGCTGGCCTTGAAAGCCGTGGTCGACGAGGCCCTCGCCGAATGCCCGACGGTGACCACCAACTTGGTGGTCCGCCACACCGGCGAAGACGTCCAATGGAACGCCGGCCGTGATGTGTGGCTCCACGAGGCGCTCACTGCCGTTTCCGGCGACTGTCCGCCCGAGCCCATGGATTCCGAGGACCTGCTCTTCATCCTCTACACCTCGGGCAGCACGGGCAAGCCCAAGGGGGTGGTCCATACTTGTGGAGGCTATATGGTGTATGCGGGCTACAGCTTCGCCAATGTATTCCAATACCAGCCCGACGACGTCTACTGGTGCACCGCCGACATCGGCTGGATCACCGGACACAGCTATATCGTCTACGGCCCGCTGCTCAACGGGGCCACCACGGTCATGTTTGAGGGCGTGCCCACGTATCCTTCGCCTGCCCGCTTCTGGGAGGTCTGCGAAAAGCTCAAGGTCAACCAGTTCTACACCGCTCCGACGGCCATCCGCGCCCTGATGGCATGTGCGCCCCGTTTTGCCGAGGGCCATGACTTGTCGGCGCTCAAGGTGATCGGCTCAGTAGGGGAGCCCATCAACGAGGAGGCTTGGCAGTGGTACCACGATGTCATCGGTGGCGGACGCTGTGCGCTCGTCGATACGTGGTGGCAAACCGAGACCGGCGGCATCCTCATCAGCGGGCTCGGCGCTCACAGCCCCATGAAGCCCGCCCACGCCGGATATCCGTTGCCCGGCATATCGGCCGTCCTCGTGGACGGCGACGGCAACACCTTGGAAGGGGAGGCCGAAGGCTACCTCTGCATCGACCGCCCTTGGCCGTCCATGATCCGCACCACCTACGGCGACCACGAGCGTTGCCGCAACGTCTACTTCAGCGCCTTCAAGGGCAAGTACTTCACCGGTGACGGGGCCCGGCGCGACGCCGACGGCATGTTCCGCATCATCGGCCGGGTCGACGACGTGGTCAACGTGAGCGGCCACCGTTTCGGCACTGCCGAGATTGAGGACGCCATCGATTCGCACCCCGCCGTGGCCGAGTGCGCCGTCATCGGCTACCCGCACCCCATCAAGGGCCAGGCGGTCCACGCCTACGTGATCCTCAAGGACGGCACCCTGCCCGACACCCCGGAAGGGGTCGCCGCATTGCGCAAGGAGATTGGCATCCAGGTCAACACCGAGATCGGCAACATCGCCCGCCCGGACCGCATCCAATTCACGCCCGGCCTGCCCAAGACGCGCTCGGGCAAGATCATGCGCCGCATCCTCCGCAAGGTGGCCAGCGGCGAGCACGACCAGCTCGGCGACACCTCCACACTCCTCGACCCCACGGTCGTCGATGGCGTCATCGCCGGCGCCACCGAATTCCTCAAGTAGGCTAACTTTCGCCCATGCGATTTCTCGAACCCCTTTCCCTTGTGGTTTTGCCCCTTTTGGTCCTGGCCTCATGCGGAAATGATGAATGCTGTTCTAAGGACGGTGCCGGCGGCGATGCTCATGAAGGACATGACCACAGCATGGAAACGGTGGCCGAAGACGACTACCAGACCTCGGGCAATTGCGCCATGGAATTCACGGCGGCCGACAGCGCGCGCCGGGCGGCCAAGCATGCCGAGCCTGGCGTGAAGATGGTGGAGCTGTCCAATGGCTACCGGGTCTTTACCCAGACGGTGGGGGAGAGTGCCGACGTCAAGATCTTGACCCTTCACGGCGGGCCGGCCTGCACCCATGAGTACATGACGGTTCTCGGCGACGTGTTGCCCGAATCCCGGGGCTACGAGGTGATCTACTACGATCAGCTCGGCAGCTTCTACAGCGACCAGCCCACCGAAGACCTGTGGAGCATCGACCGCTGGTGCGAAGAAGTGGAGGAGGTGCGCGTGGCCCTTGGCCTGGACAAAGACAACTTCTACATCCTCGGCAACAGCTGGGGTGGCATCTTGGGCATGGAGTATGCCTTGCGTTACCAAGAAAACCTGAAGGGGTTGATTGTGAGCAATATGGTAACGAGCATACCGGAGTACGCGGCGTACAACGAAGAGGTCTTGCGCCCGCAAATGGACCCCGCGATTCTCGACAGCCTCGAGGCCTTTGAGGCCGCAGGCGATATTCAAAACGAGACATTCCTCCAGCTGGTCGATGAGCATTTCTACGCCAAGCACATTTGTCGATTGGAAGAGTGGCCCGAAGCCATCACCGGCTCATTCGAGCGGCTCAACTACAAGCTGTATGACCTCATGCAGGGGCCGAGCGAATTCCGCGTGGGCGGCCGCCTCATCGATTGGGACATCACCGACCGCCTCGGCGAAATCACGGTCCCGACCCTCATGGTGGGCGCCGAGCACGACACGATGGACCCCGACAAGATGACGCAGCAGGCCACGCTCGTGGCCAACGGCCGCTCATTGCATTGCTACAACGGTTCCCACCTGTGCATGTGGGACGACCAAGATGCGTTCATGGGCGGCGTGGCCAGCTTCATCGAAGATGTCAACGCCGGCCGCCCCATGCGCTGATGTTGAGTTCAATAGGAGATTATTTTGAATTGATGCCAGCCATGAAGGTTATACACAAGAAGGGTGCTAAATTTCTTGCATTCCTTACTTGCCCGCCGCATGACAAAGAGACTATCTCTGCTCTACACAAAAGAGTTGCTAGTTCAAACAACTTCATGGCAACTGGAGCAAGTCATGTTGAACGCGAAGAAGTTCAATGACGATTTCACCTTTGTAGACTCTAACACAATTAGGCGCCGATTCCATTTTGGACAACTGTTGGCGTCTATCGCCCTGCTTTCGTCAAGCTGGGTGGCACAGGCCCAGTTCTTTATCATGTCCGATGGGACGGAAAATACCTGCACCGGTATTTTC
>Ga0209335_10003959_pt1 | contig 14414 bp, 15 predicted proteins | sample COG_09_FD_184753 | JGI IMG/M metagenome (GOLD analysis project Ga0209335, IMG submission 184753) | Pelagic Microbial community sample from North Sea - COGITO 998_met_09 (SPAdes) (version 2) | ecosystem: Environmental > Aquatic > Marine > Neritic zone/Coastal water | place: Helgoland, sampling...
GAGCGAAGAGAAAAACAAATTGCTCACAATAAAAAACATAATATCACACCCAAAACAATTATAAAGTCAGTTCCTGAAAAAACAAGAGACATCAGAGGAATAAAACACATGGCAAAAGATGATGTCCATCAAAAGTTAGTAGAACTTGACAGTGAAATGAGAAAAGCTGCAGTATCTCTAGATTTCGAAAAAGCAATTGAAATCAGAGACACCATTTCAGCATTAGAAAAGGAAGTTAAATTTTCAAAATGAGTCTAAAATTAATCACAGTAAATATTGAAGGGAATGAGCATCTAGATCTAGTTATCCCATTCCTCAAAAAGGAAAAAGCAGACATCATCTGTATGCAAGAAGTATTAGGTGAAAATGTTGAACAACTAGAAAAAGAAACAGGATTAAAAGCTTACTTTTTTCGGACGCATACAAACACTGATCAATTCAACCTTCTTCAAGGGGTCGCTATTTTAACAAATCTGAAGCATTCGATTGTAGCAAAGCATTACTATCTCGGTACAGAATCTATAGTAGTATCGAATGACCCAAATCAATTTAGCCGTGTTGTAGGAGTTATGAAAGTAATAAAGGACAAAAAAGAATTCACAATTGCAACAACCCATTTCACATGGTCACCAAAAGGAAGAGCAAACGATCTTCAAAGAAAATCACTGCAAGACTTACTTAAGGATCTCAAACCATATCCGGAGCATATTCTTTGCGGGGATTTTAATGCACCAAAAGGAAAAGAAATCTTCATCTCTCTAGCAAAAAAATACAAAGATAACATTCCAAAATCTGTGGATTCAACATTAGATCCACTACTCCATAGAGTAAAGGGTCTCAAGTATGTAGTTGACTATGTATTCTCAACAAAAGCATATAAAGTAACAGATGTGAAAGTTGTTGAAGGTATATCTGACCATAAAGCAATTATTGCAAAAATTGATCTTGTATGAGCTAGAATCCAAATATCGCACTCGAAATATTATTTCTCTACTACAATCGTCTTTAAAAAACAAATAAGTCCCTCTTAGAACATGTTAATAAAAGACATTTGTTGGTACTGCCTGGTAACATACCCAAAAAAGATCACCACATACGTAGCCAAACAACTTGCTAACAAAAGAGTACAGTACAGCGATCTCCATGACATTCCAATCATCTGCATTAATTTAGCAAAAAGAAAAGATAAAAGAAGGTTTATGGAAAGACAAGCTAAAAGAACCAATCTAAATATTCAATTCTTCCAAGCACTTACCATAGAACCCCTACAACGTTCAAGACTTGTACGAAAAGGTCTAGTGGCATTAGAAGCAAAAAGCAAAGCAAGAAATAACCAACTCACCAACAAAGAAATTGGCTGTTTTCTATCTCACATGGCAATCTGGGACACACTCTTAAATTCGAATCACGACGCAACACTCGTACTAGAAGACGATGCAAAACTAAACGTATCAAAAAAAGAACTCAGTCGATTTTTAAAACGAATTCCTAAAAAAGCAGACATCTACACATTTAACCTAAGGCATGCAAAAAGAAAAATTCTCAACTGCAACACACTAAAAATAACTAATTCAATGGAAGGTATGACTGCATATGTAATCACAAAAGAAGGAGCAGAAAAACTCATGACCAAGCTACAGATTAATGAAGCCGTGGATGAATACGTCTCAAAGAAAATAAAATCAAAACAACTAAACGTCTATGGATCAACCAAAGATCTCTTCACAGAAACCTCAACAAAAGCAAACATCTTCTCCTACCGCTTTAAAAGTGACATACAAAACCACTAGACATCTTCGCGCAAGCTTTATAAGCATCCGATAAGACCATAGGTACATGTTAAATGACGTCATTGTAAAGGGTGCAAGAGAGCACAATCTCAAGAATATTACCGTGCAGATTCCCAGAAATAAGTTAACAGTAATTACTGGGCTCTCGGGATCAGGTAAATCATCATTAGCATTCGACACCATTTATGCTGAAGGACAACGAAGGTACGTTGAATCACTCTCCGCATACGCAAGACAATTCTTAGGGCTTATGAACAAACCCGACATTGACTCAATTGAAGGACTCTCTCCAGCAATTTCAATAGAACAAAAAACAACATCTAAAAATCCAAGATCAACCGTAGGTACAGTAACTGAAATCTATGATTACTTAAGGCTCATATTCGCTAGGATAGGGACTGTCTACTGTCCTAAATGTCAAACACCTGTTAAACCACAATCCGCTGAAAATATAACCAATACTATTCTCTCAGAACCAGATAAAGACCTCATCATTCTAGCTCCTATTGTACGTTCAAAAAAAGGAACGCATGAAAAAATATTCGAAGCTTTACTCAAAGATGGATTCACAAAAGTTCGAGTAGATGGTAAAGTCTACAAAACTGATGAAGTAAAAGACACCATTACACTCAAAAGATATGAAAAGCATTGGATTGAAGCAGTTATTGATCGAATACACATTGACGAAGATAATCGTGCACGGTTAACAGAAGCTGTTGAACATGCATTAACGAAAGGAAAAGGAACTATTATTGTTGCTGAGAAGGATATGCCTGATGATGTAAAAGAAATTGAGCGTGGCCAGCATGAAACTGTTTACTCCTCTTTTGGTGCATGTCCTAATCACTCAGACATTGTATTCGAACCATTAGAACCAAGAATGTTCTCATTCAACTCACCGTTTGGTGCATGTCCTGATTGTCATGGAATTGGTGAACTACAAGAAATTTCTGAGGATCTAGTAATACCTGACAAATCAAAAAATATCATTAACGGAGCTATTGCAGTATATGGTAAACTAGATATTACTTGGAGAGCTCAGCAAATTGCAGTTGTTGGAAAAGCATTCAAATTCGATTTATTCACACCACTTCAAGACTTCACAGAAAAACAAATTCAAGTCCTCCTCTATGGAACAGAAAAAGCACTCAAAGGAACATGGAGTAATGGTGCAAGTATGCACATGGACGATGGTTGGGAAGGAGTAATTCCTCAAACCATGAGATTATTCAAACAAACAGATTCTCAGCATAGAAAAGATCAAATCGAAAAGTACATGGTATCTTCCCATTGTAAGTCTTGTAATGGTAGGAGACTCAAAGCAAGTATGCTATCCGTACTAATCAATGAGAAATCAATTATAGATATTACTGACATGAGTATTGATGATGCATTAACCTTCTTTACAACACTTTCAAAAAAACTCAGTGACAAAGAAAAATTCATTGCAAAACAAGTACTCAAAGAAATTAACGATCGATTATCCTTCCTACAAAACGTGGGACTTAATTATTTAAATCTCTCAAGAACAGCAAGAACACTTTCAGGCGGAGAAGCGCAGCGTATAAGACTTGCAACTCAAATAGGTGCAAACTTAATGGGCGTTCTCTACATACTTGATGAACCATCTATTGGCCTTCATCAGCGTGACAATGAAAAGCTCATCAGTACCTTACATAGGCTTAGAGACTTAGGTAATACTCTTATCGTTGTAGAACACGATGAAGATACCATGCGCGCAGCAGATTATCTTATTGACATGGGACCTGGAGCAGGTATTCATGGTGGTCATATCACAGCACAAGGAACACCTGATCAAGTAGCAAAGAATAAATCCTCAATTACTGGTAAATATCTTTTAGGAAAAGAAACAATCGATATCCCAAGCAAGTTAAGAAAACACGGACCTGCAATTGAACTAAAAGGAGCAACAGCAAATAACTTACAAAATGTATCCGTAAAAATACCAACTGAAATACTTTGCGGTGTAACAGGAGTTTCGGGTTCAGGTAAGTCATCATTAATGAATCAAACTTTAATCCCAGCACTTAAAAGACATTTTGGTCAAACAGCAGTGAAGATGGGTAAACATAAATCACTAACTGTTCCAGAAACAGTAAGAAATGTAATTGTAATCGATCAAGAACCAATTGGTCGAACACCACGATCGAATCCTGCAACGTATACCAAATTATTTGATGATATTAGAAATATCTTTTCAGAAACAAAAGAATCCAAAGCTCGAGGGTATCAACAAGGTAGATTCTCATTCAACGTAAAAGGCGGCCGATGTGAAAATTGTACTGGTGATGGCCTCATTAAAATTGAAATGAATTTCCTTCCAGACGTCTATGTTGAATGTGACGAATGTAAAGGAAAAAGGTACAACAGAGAAACACTTTCTGTAGATTACAGAGGTAAAAATATTGCTGATGTACTTGACATGAGCGTTGAAGAAGCTCTCGAACTATTTAAAAATCATTCAGGAATTAAAAGAAAATTACAAACACTCTTTGATGTAGGACTCGGATACATAAAATTAGGACAATCTTCAACCACATTATCCGGTGGAGAATCACAACGTATCAAACTAACAAGAGAACTTGCAAAAGTAAAGAAAGGTAACACCGTATACTTACTTGATGAACCAACTACTGGATTACACTTTGAAGACGTACGTAAGCTGCTCATAGTACTTAATCGCCTTGTGGACAAAGGCAACACCATCTATGTGATCGAGCACAACTTAGATGTCATAAAATCCTGTGACCATATTATCGATCTAGGTCCTGAAGGCGGAAATGCTGGTGGACTAATCATTGCAGAAGGAACACCTAAGAAAATTGCTGCAAATAAGAAGTCTCACACAGGAACATTTTTGAAGAAGATGCTCTAATATCATTATTATGCTAACACCAAAAGATTTCCCAAAAAAACCTGGCGTCTATATATTCAAAGACAGTGATGCTAAGATAATCTATATTGGAAAGGCAAAAGTACTCAGAAATAGGGTGCAATCCTATGTTTCTAACCCAAGGCAAACTGCCAAAACAGCAATTCTTACAAAACATATCAAAGGTGCAGATTATATCATAACTGATTCTGAAGTAGAAGCACTCCTATTGGAAAATAGACTCATCAAGCAGCATTCCCCTCAATACAACATCATGTTAAAGGATGACAAAACATACGCATACATCAAAGTAACTGATGAAAAGTTCCCAAAAATTCAAACAACCAGAAGAGTAACAAAAAAAGGAACATATTTCGGACCGTACACCGATGGAAATGCACGAAAAATTCTCGTAGATTTACTAAACAAACATTTCAAGCTCTGCACACAAAAAAGATCCATTAAACGAACATGTCTGAACTATCACCTCCACCTTTGTAGTGGTGCATGTGCAGGAAAAGTAACAGAGGAGCAATACAGCGAGCAAGTTAAATCTGCAATTAATATTCTCAAAGGAAAAACAAAGCCATTAGAAAAGCAACTAAAAAAAGAAATGGATGAAGCATCCAAAGAAAAACACTATGAAATAGCCATGCAGAAAAAAGAACAAATAGAATCTCTTAGCATTCTCCATGACAAACAAAAGGTTGATGATCTTAAAAGATATAATCAAGATATCATTGCAATGCATAAGACTGATGATAAAGCAAAATTCACCATTTTTTCAATTAACAAAGGTGTAATCACAGGAAAGAAAACATTCACCTTCCAAGATGATGTGCAGATATTCGAACAATTCCTCACAAGATATTATGCAGGAAGCGAAGTCCCACACGAAGTAGTAGTATCAGAACCATTCTGGGATGATCTACACACAAAAAGAATAATAGAAAATTATCTAGCTCGGCTCAGAGGAACTAATGTACAACTACACTTCCCAAAAAGAGGTGAAAAGAAAGCACTTGTAGAACTAGCACTCAAAAATATCATTACAAAAACAGACAAGGCACTAGATCAGATGCAAACAAATCTAAATCTACCAGACTATCCAAAAATCATTGAGTGCTTTGACATCTCAAACTTAGGCGATGAGCACATTGTTGCAGGAATGACTCGGTGGGTAAACAATCAACCAGACAAATCAGGATATAGAAAATTCAAAATACAATCAGTAAAAACGCAAGATGACTTCAAATCAATGCATGAAGCAGTCTTAAGAAGATACAAACGTCTAAAAGAAGAAAACCATGAAATGCCAAACCTCATCATCATAGATGGTGGAAAAGGCCAACTAGGTATGGCAGTAAAAGCACTAAAACGATTACAGCTAAAGATCCCAATCATAGGAGTTGCAAAACAAGATGAAGAAATTTATCTGGAATGCGCATCTGACTCACTTAAGTTCCCTAAAAATTCTCTCATGATGCTCACTATTAGAAAAATCAGAGACAGTGTGCATAGATTTGCTATAGGCTACAATAAACAGCGAAGAAGTATGAAATTAAGAGAATCTCTAAAATAGGCTTTATGCACGGTAAATGTCAGAAGCTTTATATGTAATGTCACTTCACCCAATTTATGGGTATTCGCTTAGCAACAACGGAAGATGAGACTGAATTAATTAGATTGACAATGGAGTACTTGCCACGCTTTTATGATGGTCATTCTCCTGAATTTGCACGTTCTTTATTAAAAACTCATTTAGAAAGGAAAGAAAGTTACGGCTTCTTCTCAACACAAAAAGTGATTTGGGTTGCAGATTCCGAAGATGGAAAACTCGATGGGATGTTATGCGGTGTTCGTAAAAGAGGTGATCAATCCATAAAGATATCACCTCTAATTGTTGATGAATCAGCAAGAAATCACGGAACAGGAAGTAGATTATTCAGAGAATTAGAAGATTTCAGTGCACTGGAGGGGATCCAGAAAGTATATGGTACTGTGAATTGGAGAAATGATCTTGCAAGAGGATTCTTTGAAAAGAAAGGATTCCTCATTGAAGGAGTTCTTCCAGAACAATATAAGGATGGTGACAAGGAAATTGTATATGCAAGATTCTTTTCAGATCCAAAGAATAAAAGTAGCACTCAGGGATCTCTTCAACCATTGAATTCTGAGTTAGAAAATCACTTTAGAGCATATCTAGTATCAAAAATGGGTGGGAATTATCCCCTTGACGCAGAATTTTTATCAAATACTATAAATGGACACTATAGGAATTCAGGTGCAGTCGAAACAAAAGACAAAGATATAACCATGGTCTTGGATGAGGCAGGTAATGTTCAAGGTGTCACCTGTTTGACATTGAAAAGAGGTGCACCGTGTAGAATGTTCCCATTTTTTGCGGAGAATACTCAAACAGCAAACCTACTGGCAGCGTACTCTATAGATGAAGCCAGAAAAAAAGGGGCTAAAAAGATATACACGAACGTTTCAGTATTACCTGAAGCATCTTTTAGTCAAAGAGTCATGCTATCGGAACTATTTAAAAGTCAGTTTACAATTGAAGCTATGTTGAGGTGCCCATATACCCCTGGAACAAATGAGTTGGTGCTGGGTAGGGACCTTCGAGGAGACTAAAATGAGCAGGCAAATGTTTTTCAAACAACCATATTTAAGTCAAATTCTTTCGGGAGAGAAAGATTTGGAAGGACGAGTTGGTTATGGTAGCATTAAAAAAATTCATGAGGGTGATATTCTCTTAATTCAGGGAAAAACACCCTTTAGAGTAGTGGGAATTAATACTTATAGCTCATTTAATGATGCTGTTAGTTCTGAAAACTACAGGCGACTAATTCCTGATGCAAAATCTCCTGCAGATGCAGTAGCCATCTATGAAAAATTCTACTCCCTTGAAAAACAAAAAGACTTAGGTGTATATATTTTACAAATAGCTCCTGTGGATGGGAATTGAATTACGCATTTCTTTTTGTAGGATATTCAAAAGCAGGAAAGGACACATCTGCTAATATTCTTAAATCATCTTTCCCAGGTAAGACCCTTGGCGGAAGTAAATTAGTAGAAAGAGTATATGGGATTTATGGAAAGTCAAATATTACAAGGTTTTGTAAAGAATTGAAAGATAAAAAAGGACCCTTAGTATTAATTCATGAGTTATTTGAAGATCTTGGAGAAATTACTCCTGAAAATATATACCTCACAGGAATAAGATCTCCTGAAGAATTTAATTTTGCTGAGCAAGAACTAACAAGGAGGGGTTATTCAACTATTCCTCTGCGGATCAAAAGAAAGGATCGATTATCAGAAAGAGATCTATCAGATGTATCCCAGGGTGTAAATGAACTGGAAGGACTTTGCTCACTCCTCCTTGACAATACTGGATCAGAAGAAGAATTAAGAGTCCGTTTATCTGAACTTGGAAAATATCTACAGTGTAATTCCTTAGAACTAAACTTGTCTGAACTAATTACTCCTTCACTTTTCCATGTTCAATGCAGCTCGAAAATAGGACTATATGAAAAAAATCTAGCACTCTTGCAGACCGGAAGAAAGAAAACAACCATACGCTACGCTCACCAAAGTATAAAGATTCCATCTTCAAGTAGTCTGCCTCTGGTACTTACTGAAAATCAAGATGGGGTCGTAATAATAAAAGAACAGGTGGGTATGGCAGATATAACAAGAGTTGATATGAAACCAATTTCAAAACTCACACTCGAAGATGCAATCAGTGATGGATTTAGTGATGTAGAAACACTAAGAAAAGAATTAGAAGATATATATGCTCCACTCATCAAAAGAAGTGTTAGAGGCTGTGATCCTATAACTATCTGGCATCTCAATCAAAGCTAATAATTTGAACACCATTATCCTTTATTTCTTGAACTGAATAGAAATCAAGTGGGTTAAATTTAGTAACATCTGTAACTTTCTTAGAAATCTCTCTTCCTGTTGGTTGTCTACTATCATTCTCTAGCTCAATAAGTGTTAATGTATCGTCCTCTGATATTTCAAAATCGTTAACTCTAAATTCCCACTTTTTTGTGCCATTTAGTATTTTTTCAAAGTATTTTCGTTGTACTTTTTTCTTAATAATCATAGTTTCATAGCCCCTATAGTCTTTATATTTCTTTTTGATTTATTTAGAGATATTCTCCCATAGCTTTTTATATCCTCTATTTATATACATCTTATGGAGATCAATTATGAGTACAAAGAGGACAAGAACCTTGTGCACGAGCTAGAAGCTAATGCAACCGTAAAAGATCTATTAACATCGCTCAACATCCCTTCGAATACAGTAATCGTCGTACGTGCAGGATCTTTAATCCTAGAAGACGAAACATTAGAAGATAAAGACACCATCCAGATCCTCACAGCAATTTCAGGCGGATAGGGTGGAATACGTATACAAAGCCCTTAATGGCAAAAAACTGACTAAAGTTGAATTCTTTCAATACTTTGAGAGAAAGGTAGCAAAAACTATCTCAAGATTTAATCTAATAGAACATGGAGACACTATTTGTATAGGTGTTTCAGGTGGAAAAGATTCACTGGTATTGCTTCACATTCTCAGTAAAATGTCCAAAAAAAAGAACTTCAAAATAGAAGCAATTCTTATTGATGAAGGAATTGATGATTATAGAGAAAAAACAATCCCAAAAGCGCAAGAAGTATGTGACGCAAACGAAGTAAAACTAAATATTTACTCCTACGAAAATGAATTCGGACAAAAGCTAGATAGAATTGTAGAAAAAGGATTCCATCCATGTAGTGTTTGCGGAGTATTCAGAAGAAAACTCCTAAATAAATATGCAAGAAAACTAAACGCTACAAAATTGGCAACAGGTCACAATCTTGATGATGAAGCCCAAGCAGTACTCATGAATCAATACAAAAATAATCTCTCACTCTCAGCAAGAATGGGTCCAAAAAATGGCATTGTCCAGCACGATGGATTCATTCCTAGAATAAAACCCCTCTACTTATGCACAGAAAAAGAAATAATGATCTATGCATTTCTAAATAACTTAACAGATAACTTTACTGAGTGTAAGTATGTCAATGATAGTTTTAGAAAAACCGTTCAAGAACAGCTTAATGACATGGAAGAAAAGCATCCCGGATCTAAACAAGGACTAATCAATTCCTACTTAGAAAACCTTCCTCTATTGAGGGCAAATTTCAAATCAGATATTCCAATTAAAGCTTGCACAGAATGCGGAGAACCCTGTATGGGTGATACCTGTAATGCTTGTAAGATGGAAGCTAGATTACATTCTCAGCCAGTAGAATTACAAATAAAAGAAAATAAAGAAAAAGTTAATGAAGCATAGTTGCTTGTAACTTTTTAAGTGCGCTATCAAGTGCAAAGTAGAGATTATAATCAACCACTTCTGTATTGAATGACTTGCCATTCACAAACGCCTGAGCATGAAGTTCAATTTTATTCTTCTTCTCGGTGTTATGGATGGGCTTTAAATTAAGTTTCAAGCTCTCAAATTTTTCATGCTGGTCTGCAAACTTCTTTGCATAGCTACCTACAATCTTATTGACTACTGCATTATTCTTGTTTTCAAGTTCTCCGAAACCGGATAACTGGACATTGCTGCCTAATTCTAAATTATTTTCACTCATTTTATCACCCATTTTTTCATGTGGAATAATCTATATAAATATTGTCTATTAGAAATCTATATAAGAAAAATAGAACAAAATAAGAAGAACATTTTATTGAGCTAAGGCTGGAAGATCACTAGGATCTGACTCAACAACAGCTTCTTCAAGACCAGAAGGCTCAGCAAAGAGTCTACCTTCATCAGGGACTTCTACTTTTAAAACAGCATTATAAAAACTGGTACCTTCATTTCCTTGATAACTATGGGAAAATTCTAGTATTCCACCCTTTTTTGCTTCAAAAGTCATATATCCAATGATGCCTGGAGACTTCTTAGTTTCTCCGTTGTGAGCAACAGCGTAGTCTAATCCATTGATTGCTTTAAGAAGTGCAGTAGCTGGTCTCATGTGGAGACCGTTTTCATTAATAAGTTGTAATTGGAATGTATTGGCGTGAGTCATGTACAAGAAACCTATACTTGCTTTATAAAGCTACTGGTTATTTGCACGATATCGAGGCGATGTTTTAGGAGCATCTCTAATGGCCCAAACTGCAGCAATTTCAGCAGGAGTCAAATCGCGTATATCGCCCGGTTTCATACGACCTAACTTAACTGGCCCAACTTGAATACGTTTAAGGCGATTAACCCTATATCCTAATTTGTTAAAAATACGTTTAACGATCTTATTTCTACCTTCGTGAATTTTAATGAGAACATTATTTCCTTGAACTGAAACACTTTTGATGTTAACATATCCATCTTTAAGGCGGATTTTACCACGTACTTGACTAAGTTCACCTTTCTTAATTCTCCCATCTAGACAAGCTATGTAGGTCTTATCTGTTTCATAGCTAGGATGTAATAGAATATTTGCAAAGTCACCATCATTAGTCATAACAAGCAGTCCCTCAGCATCAAAATCTAGTCTTCCAACTGGGAAAATTCTTTCGGGAATGGCAGAAACATAGTCACCTACAAGCTTTCTTCCGCTTGGATCTGCAAGTGAGGTCATAACCCCTGCAGGTTTGTAAAATAAAATATATTTACGTTTATCAGCAATAACTTGCTTATTACCAATCATGATAATATCATCAGGTCCTGCCTTATCGCCTAGCTGAGCTACTTCATTGTTTACTTGTACTCTTCCAGCTTCGATGAGACCTTCTGCTTTTCTGCGTGAACAAAAACCAGCATTAGAAAGAATCTTCTGAATACGTTCCATAGCCTAAAGTATACAGGATAGGATATAAAGGTTTGTACACAAGATTTAAATACTCCAAAATGGGAAAAAAAGAATGAGGGGGCTTTGGGTAGTAGCATTATTCCTATTATTAGTACTTCCAGTTTCTGCATCATCTATTGACGACAAGTTCCAAACGGGTGATACAATCTCCATAACAGAAAATACTGATGATAATCTCTATGTAACAGGCGGAGAAATCAACATTGAAAATGATGTAAATGGGGATCTTGTAGTGGCAGGTGGCGAATTACACATTAATGCCAATGTAAAAGAAGATCTAATAGCTGTGGGTGGCGATATCAATATCCAAAATCTTATTGAAAGCGATGTAAGAGTTGCTGGTGGAAATGTTATCGTCAATGCAATGATTCAAGGAGATCTTCTAGCAGCAGGTGGAAATCTTTTACTCACGCAACAATCAATTGTTACAAAAGATGCTGTTTTAGTTGGTGGCGAGATATCTATTGAAGGGCCAATTAAAGGAAATGCAATAATTAAGGCAGGCGAAGTATACATCAATTCACAAATAGATGGTGATCTGTCAATTGTTGCTTCAAAAATAACAACAGGCCCAAATGCTAAAATCATGGGTAATGCTGACGTTAGAGGAGATAGATTAGATCCTGGACTCGTCGAAGGTCAAGTTACATTCACACCACACAAGGACATGAAGAGGTCATCAAACCCAATAATTCCATTCCTAATGTTCCTTATTGTTGGACTATTGATTGTGCACTTTGCATCCAACCATGTTGAAAAAAGAATCAAGTACATGCATCACAGACATTTCACTGCATTTTTCTACGGAGTCCTTACGCTCTTCGCAGTTCCTATAGCAATAATATTGCTCATGGTAACAATCATTGGAATACCTATTGGCCTAGCTCTCCTTGCAGTATATACCGCAGCAATATTCCTCTCAATAATATTCAGTGCAATCTTAGTAAGTAGAGCACTTCAGCATGCAGTTCATCTCGATCTAGCAATATACTGGGATGTTGTTATAGGACTTGTTGTATATCTCTTCCTCATTCACATTCCTTTCATGAAACCGCTTATCACATTCCTTTTCGTCACCTTTGGTCTTGGAACATTCTGGCTAAAGCATGGAACTAAAGGAAAAAAGAGAAAAAAAGTACAGATGGAAAAGAAAATTGCAAAGAAAGCAGTAAAAAAATCCTCTAAGAAGAAACCAGCTAAAAACTCTGTGAAGAAACAGCAAAAGAAACCCATTCAAATAAAGAAAAAAACTGTAAAGAAAACTCCAGTAAAAAAATCAAAATCAAAAAAGACAGTCAAAAAAACTCCTTCAAAAAAGATAGTTAAGAGACAGTCAAGAAAAAAGTAGTTCAGAAAAAAACAACGAAAGGCACAAGGAAGCCAGTCAAAGGTAAAAAATAGCTCGAAAAGTTTTTAAACGTCCATATCGTCCATAAGAAAGCGGACGCATGGTCTAGTAGCTATGACATCGCCTTGACTTGGCGAAGATCGCCGGTGCAACTCCGGCTGTGTCCATTTCCGTAAGGAATGGCAAGATGGATGTTGTTCATAAATCCCAGATTTATGTTATAACTCCGGCTGTGTCCATTTCCGTAAGGAATGGCAAGATGGATGTTGTTCATAAATCCCAGATTTATGTTATAACTCCGGCTGTGTCCATAAGCAATGTTCATCATCAATAGTGGTGTCCATTCAGTACAAAAAAGAGAGGTAAGTATGGTAAAGAACGATAAACATCGTAAGGTGTTCTTCTATGTAATGTTTATGATCTTCGTAGTGCTAGCAACATATGTCATATCTCCGCTCTTTCAACCAATTGCTGCTGCAATAATTCTTGCATTCATATTTTATCCATTAAATGATCTCATAAGAAAGAAAACAAAAAAACCAGCAATTTCTGCATTACTCACGCTATTAATAGTGCTCCTCCTAATTTTCATTCCTTCTTTTTTCCTGCTCAATCAGGCAGTTGAAGAAAGCACGGTTGCAGTAATCGAAATAAAGCAAACACTCTTTACATTAGGCAACCAAAATTGTAGTTCAGACACACCTGTGTGTGAGTTAACCAATCAAATTCAAGAATTAATCTCGAGCCCACAATATTCTTACTATATTAGTGACTCAGCTGAAAAAATTCAACAGACTGTAATTAAAGAAGCCAGTACTTTTCTTGTAAGTTTACCTAAAATGACCATGGCTTTATTCATCCTCTTAGTTTCATTATACTATTTCTTAAAAGATGGTGATGAAATTGTACTCTCTCTTGAAAAGCTGGCTCCACTTACAGCAAAAAATAGAAAAAAGATATTCAAACAATTTACTGTTCTCTCCAAATCAATTGTCTTTGGGTATGTAATTGCTGCGATGGTGCAAGGAATAGTTGCACTCATTGGATTTTGGATAATCAATCTGATTTTTTCTGGAGTAGAACCTGTAATAAGTGCACCAATTCTCTGGTCGGCACTTCTAGCAATATTCTCGATGCTTCCTGTGCTCGGAAGCGGTGTTGTTTGGGCGCCCATGGCAGTATATTTGGCTGTTGTGGGAGTTGCAACAGATACCACTGGTACATTCTGGGCAGGAATTATAGTTGCCATCTATGGTTTAGTAGTTATATCAAATGTTGACAATCTGCTCAGACCTCTACTTGCAGGCAAAAAGGGACATGTGCCTCCACTAGTAATGTATCTGGGAATATTTGGTGGATTATTTGTATTCGGTTTTATGGGTATTTTCATTGGACCAATTATCTTAGCGCTATTTATCACATTAATCAAAATCTATGAGGAAGGATCACTATGAAGTTTAAGGTAAAGGATCTCGATATTGCATCGGGCGGAATATTAGTA
>Ga0209335_10003963_pt1 | contig 14408 bp, 12 predicted proteins | sample COG_09_FD_184753 | JGI IMG/M metagenome (GOLD analysis project Ga0209335, IMG submission 184753) | Pelagic Microbial community sample from North Sea - COGITO 998_met_09 (SPAdes) (version 2) | ecosystem: Environmental > Aquatic > Marine > Neritic zone/Coastal water | place: Helgoland, sampling...
TAACACCAATTGCAATGGATAAAGAGCTTCGCTTCGCGATTAGAGAAGGTGGTCATACAGTTGGTGCTGGTGTAGTAACAGAGATAGTAGAATAAGGTAATCTTTTATGGCTGGAAATAGTAAACGCGCAATAATACAATTAGAAAGTACTGAAGGTACAGGTTTCCGTTACACTGTAACGAAAAGTAAGCGATTACATCCTGAAAGGGTTGAGTATCGTAAGTACGATCCTGTTGTTCGAAAGCACGTCATGTTTAAAGAGACCAAATAGCTAATCTTAAAATAAAATAGGAGTGTAGCTCAATTGGTAGAGCACCGGTCTCCAAAACCGGGGGTTGCAGGTTCAAGTCCTGTCACTCCTGCAAGTTATTCAAGTTAAAAGAACTAAGGCTAAATGAATAAAATTAAAAAGTTTTTTTCTGACGTAAAAATTGAAATGAAAAAAGTATCTTGGCCTACTTGGGTTGAGCTCAAAGGTTCAACTTTTGTGGTTATTTCATTTGCTATAATAATTAGTATTTTTTTATTTTTTATCGATAGAATATTGGCAACATTATTACAGGTAATACTTTAAGATGAATTGGTACACACTAAGAGTTATTTCAGGTAAAGAAAAGAAAATAAAGGAAAATTTGCTTTTTGAGCTAGACTATCAAGATTTGACAAATGAAGTAGGTGATATTTTAGTACCTTCTGAAAATATAGTTGAGATGAAAGATGGGAAAAAGAAAATAAAAAATAAAGTTTTCTTCCCAGGTTATATCTTGATACAGATGAGTGAATCTAGAGAAGCCCGTTTTTTAGTTGAAAATGCTAGTGGAGTTATAAGTTTTGTTGGTCCAAATAATGAGCCACAGGCCCTTAAAGAGTCAGAGGTAACAAGAATCCTTGGTGATGTTGAAGGACGTGAAGGGCGTGAAATTGTTATGGCTCCTTATAAAATAGAAGATTCAGTGAAAGTGACGGATGGTCCATTTGCAGACTTTACTGGCTTTGTTACTGAGGTTAATGATGAAAAGCAAAAAGTTAAGGTGTCAGTAAGTATCTTTGGAAGATCAACGCCTATTGAGTTAGATTTTTTACAGGTTGAATTAGAAAAATAGGTATTTAAATGGCAAAAAAAGTTTCAAGTTATATAAAATTGCAAATTCCAGCTGGGCAAGCGAATCCCGCGCCACCAGTAGGTCCAGCTTTGGGTCAACATGGTGTAAATATTATGGAGTTTTGCAAAGCGTTCAATGCTGCGACGCAAGATCAGCCTGGTATGATTATTCCTGTTGTTATTACCGTTTATGCTGACAGAAGTTTTACTTTTATAACAAAAACGCCTCCAGCTGCAGTGTTGTTGAAGAAAAAAGCGGGTATTCCAAAAGGTTCTGGCGAGCCAAACAAAGAAAAGGTAGGTAAGGTTTCAGAATCAGACTTACGTGAAATAGCTGAAATAAAAATGAAAGATTTAAATGCAAACTCAATTGAAATGGCTGTGGAGATGATTAGAGGAACGGCGCGTAGCATGGGTTTAGAGGTTAGAGGGTAGAATGGGTTTTACAAAAAATAAAAAAGAAATAAATAAAAAAGTAGACTCAATGAAAGAGTATTCGCTTCAAGATGCTGTCAAAATGGTTAAGGATTTAAAATTCGTTAAATTTGACGAATCTATTGACTTAGCAATTAACCTAGGGGTTGACCCGAGGCATGCAGATCAAAATATACGCCTGACTACTTCATTACCTCATGGTACAGGTAAAGAAGTTAAGGTTCTTGTCGTGACTCAAGGTCCAAAAGAAAAAGAAGCAAAAGAAGCCGGCGCGGATTATGTTGGAAAAGAATTTTTAGAAAAATTAAAATCTGGATGGGATGATGTTGATAAAGTTATTGCCACTCCTGATATGATGTCTGAGCTTGGTAAGCTAGGTAAGGTTCTAGGGCCTAAAGGGCTTATGCCTAATCCAAAAAGTGGAACAGTAACAATAGATATCGCTGCTGCTGTTAAGGACATAAAAGCTGGTAAGATTGAAATTCGTGTAGAAAAAACTGGGATAGTGCATTTACAGTGTGGAAAAAGTTCTTTTGATGAGAGTGCGCTTGTGGAAAATATTAGAACAATCTATGAAACTATAATGAAAGCTAAGCCGGCATCTTTGAAAGGCACTTATATCAAAAAAATAAGCGTTTCTTCAACTATGGGGCCTGGAATTAAAGTCGACGAAGGAACTATTAGGTAATTAAAATGCCAAATACAAAAAATATAAATCAAGTAGAGCAACTAACTGATAAGCTTGCTAAAGCAAAGGCTGTTTATTTCACTGAATATCACGGGCTAAACGTTGAAGACATAACAGATCTTCGCCGGGAATTTAGTAAGAATGGTATCGAGTTTAAAGTTGCTAAAAATACTCTAATTAAATTAGCAGCTAATAATAATAAATTAACTGGATTAAACTCTTTTCTAACTGGATCAACAGCAATTGCTCTTTCTTATGATGACCCTACTGGTCCCGCTCGTATTTTAAAACAATTTAAAAAAGAGCATGAACTGCCAGAAGTAAAAGGGATCATATTTGATGGGGAAATACTTGAAGGAAAAGAATTTGAAAGAATTGCAGATTTACCAACAAAAGAACAATCGCTTAGTATGTTGGTAAGTGCTTTGAGTTCTCCAATGACTCAACTGGCATTGACACTAAAATCTTCAATGACTGATTTGGGAAATGCATTAAGTAATTTAAAAGATCAAAAAAACTAATTAAGACTAAAAAGGAGCTATGACAATGGCTGATACAAGTAGAGCCCAAGTGCTAACTTATCTAGAAAATGCGAATATGATGGAAATCTCTGAATTAATCGGAGAAATTGAGGAAAAATTTGGTGTTACCGCTGCGGCGCCAATTGCTGCAGTTGCTGCGGTACCAGCCGGTGGTACTGCTGAAGCAGGCGAAGAAAAAGATGAATTTGATGTTATTTTAACATCGTCTGGTTCATCCAAAATAAACGTAATCAAAGCTGTTAGAACAATAACTAGTCTTGGTTTGAAAGAAGCCAAAGAGTTAGTTGACGGTGCCCCAAAGGCAATTAAAGAAGGTGTTTCAAAAGCAGAAGCTGAAGAACTAAAAAAACAGCTAGAAGAAGCTGGTGGATCAGTCGAATTAAAATAAATCAACTGATTTACTAACATCTTATTATTAAATAACTTGCCCATTATAACTATTAGAATGGAGGCTTAATTGGCTGCCATAGACAATCCTTTTGCTGTTCGTACAACTTTTGAAAAAACTAAATCTGAAATTGAATTTCCAGATCTTCTAGGCGTTCAAGTCGACGCGTTTCAATCTTTTATTCAAGAAAACTTACCGGAAGATGAAAGATTGAATATTGGTCTTGAAGAAGTATTCCGAAATGTATTTCCAATTGAAGATTCTCATAAAAATTACATTCTTGAGTTTAAGAGCTATTTTTTAGGCTTAGCTAAGTATACTCCAGAAGAATGTATGGATAGAGGTTTGACCTATTCAGTGCCATTGAAGGCTAGGTTAGTATTGCATATTACAAATGAGGATGATAGAAGTAAGTACGATCAATCAATTGAGCAAGAAGTCTACTTTGGAAACATTCCTAATATGACTAATAAGGGTACATTTGTTATTAATGGCGCTGAACGTGTAATCGTTTCTCAGCTTCAACGTTCTCCAGGGGTTTTCTTTGATCAATCTGTTCATCCAAATGGGACAAAACTATTTCAAGCTCGTATCATACCATTTCGCGGTTCTTGGGTTGATTTTACTACAGATATAAATGACTGTATTTTTTCAATTATAGATCGTAGAAGAAAATTCCCAGTTACAATGCTCCTTCGTGCCCTTGGATATTCTACTAACGCTGATATCTTTCGTGCTTTTAATTGCATCGAAGAAGTTAAGCTTGGTAGTAAGAATATATCACAATCAATAGGCTCGACAGTTGTTGAAGATATAATTAATCAAGAAACTGGTGAAATTTTCATGGAGGGTGGTTCAGAACTGACTCAAGATATTATAGACTCATTAAAAAAAGCAAAGATAAAATCTGTTGAGCTAGTTAATCAAAATAAAGATTTCCATTCAATGATGTTGCTTAATACAATGATAAAAGACCCAAGTAAGAATACAGAAGAAGCATTGAGTATCGTGTATCAATTGCTTAGGTCAGGAGAGCCGCCAAATTTAGAAACTGCTCAAAAGTTTATTGAACGTATCTTCTTTAATCCTAAGAAGTACGATTTGGGTGAAGTTGGTCGTTATCGCTTAAACCAACAATTCGGTTTAAAAGTTCCAGTTGAAGACACAGTTCTTACGATGGACGATATTATTCAAGTTGTAAATTTTCTGGTTGATATGCGTAAAGGTGAAAGAGGGTCAGATGATATCGATCACTTAGGAAATCGTCGTGTTAAGTCTATTGGAGAGCAGCTCACAAATCAATTTTCAGTAGCTTTAAGTCGAATGCTTAGAACTATCTATGAAAGGATGAATCTTCGTGAGCAAGAATCAATTACCCCTCAGGATTTAATTAACTCGAGAGTTGTGACAACTGTTATAAATACATTTTTTGGAACAAGTCAAATGTCGCAATTTGGTGACCAAACTAATCCGCTGGCTGAAATAACACATAAACGTCGTATATCGGCTCTGGGCCCTGGTGGGTTAACAAGAGAAAGAGCTGGTTTTGAAGTAAGAGATGTGCACTACACTCATTATGGTCGTTTATGCCCAATTGAAACACCAGAAGGACCAAATATTGGATTGATTTCATCTTTGGCGTTACTCGCTAAAGTTAATCGTCATGGCTTTATTGAGTCTCCTTATAGAAAAGTAAATGTGAAAGAAGGTAATGCTTTTGCTACTCATTCTATAAAATACTTATCAGCAGATGATGAAGATAGGGTAATGATTGCTCAATCTGATGAAGAATTAGGTAAAGATGATAAATTAATCAGTGAAAATGTTAGGGCGAGAATTAAAGGCGATTTTCCTATTGTTTCTCCTGATCAAGTGGAGTTTATGGATGTTGCTCCTAATCAGATTTTATCTGTTGCGGCAGCTTTAATTCCATTTTTAGAGCATGATGATGCAAATCGTGCATTGATGGGATCAAATATGCAACGTCAAAGTGTTCCTTTGATGAACCCTGATTCTCCAATTGTTGGTACAGGCTTAGAAACTAAGGTGGCCGTTGATTCGAGGTCTGCAGTTATAGCCCCTGTAGGAGGGCGTATTCATTATGTTGATGCTGATAAAATTGTTATTAGAACATATGATGTACCTGAGGATTTGACGTTAATTGAAGGTGAGAACCTTGTTTCTATAAGTCTTAGAAAATTTAAAAGAACGAATCAAAATACATCTCAAAATCAACGACCTATTGTTTCTGAAGGTGATAGAGTGGAATTAGGCCAGCCAATCGCTGATGGTACATCTACACAAAATGGTGAATTAGCTCTAGGTAAAAATGTTACTGTAGCCTTCATGCCTTGGAGAGGATATAACTTTGAAGATGCTATTGTAATTAGTGAACGCTTAGTTAAAGATGATCTTTTTACTAGCGTCCATGTAAATGAGATAGAACTAGAAGTTCGAGATACTAAAAGAGGTGAGGAAGAGTTAACTCCTGAGATACCAAATGTTGGTGAAGACGCTACTAAAGAATTGGACGATCGTGGTATAATTAGGGTTGGCGCGAAAGTTCGTGACGGAGATATACTAATTGGTAAGGTTACTCCAAAAGGAGAAACAGACCCAACTCCAGAAGAAAAACTACTACGTGCAATTTTTGGTGAGAAGGCCGGTGAAGTGAAAGATGCTTCAAAGAGAGCATCGCCAGGTGTGAACGGTGTTGTTATAAATACTAAATTATTTGAAAAACGTAGCAAGTCTGCACGTTCAGAAGAGCGACAAAATATTCTTGCACTGCAGAAAGCAAGTGCTGTTCGTAAAAAAGAGCTCAAAGATTCAAGAGATGAAAAGTTGATTGCTTTGCTTAAGAATCAAACTTCTGATGGAATTAGAGATATCTCTTCTGGTAGAACATTGATTAAGAAAGGTACGAAGCTAACGAGTAAAAGAGTAGACAGTTATAATTTAGAGCGATTTGCTCAAGACGGACCTTGGGTTGAAGACAAGCAAGTGTGGCGTAAAATTAAAGCTGTTTGGCGTTCTTTTTGGAAAGAATGGCGGGTAATAGAGGAAACGCTTGATAGAGAAGTGTTTAAGCTTCGTATTGGTGATGAGCTTCAGCCCGGTATTTTAAAGCTCGCGAAAGTTGACATTGCCAATAAAAGAAAAATTCAGGTTGGAGATAAAATGGCAGGTAGACACGGAAATAAAGGAATTATTGCCACGGTTGTTCCTGAAGAAGATATGCCATTTTTAGAGGATGGAAGACCTGTTGATGTCGTGCTTAATCCATTGGGTGTCCCATCGAGAATGAATCTTGGTCAGCTCTACGAGACAATGTTAGGTTGGGCTGGCGATATTCTTGGAATAAAATATTCAACTCCTGTTTTTAATGGTGCCACTCCAAATGAAGTTGAAAATGAATTAAAAAGAGCTGGATTACCATTAACAGGTAAAACAGCACTTATAGATGGTAGGACTGGTGAAATACTGGACAATCCAGTGACGGTTGGAATTATATATATGATGAAATTGAGTCATATGGTTGATGACAAAATGCATGCTCGTTCAACAGGTCCATATTCGCTCGTAACTCAGCAACCTCTTGGAGGAAAGGCTCAGTTTGGTGGTCAGCGGTTTGGTGAAATGGAGTGTTGGGCTTTAGAAGCTTATGGAGCCGCTCACACTTTGCAGGAGATACTTACTGTAAAGTCTGATGACGTTGATGGCCGTTCTAAAGTGTATAATGCAATTGTTAAGGGTGAGGATTTACCTCAGTTTGGCGTTCCTGAATCCTTTAATGTTCTCATTAAAGAATTACAGGGACTTGGCTTAAACATCGAATTAGATTAGGGAGAAATATTTTGACCTTCATACAGACAAATAAAATAGATACTACAAAAAGTTTTTCATCTATAACTATTGGTTTAGCATCTCCGGAAGGAACGCTCCAGAGATCTTATGGTGAGATATTAAAGCCGGAAACAATAAACTATCGTTCTTATAAACCGGAAAAAGATGGTCTTTTTTGTGAAAAGATTTTTGGCCCAGTTAAAGATTATGAATGTCATTGCGGTAAGTATAAAGGTATAAGGTATAGAGGTATAATATGTGATAGGTGTGGTGTGGAAGTCACTCGTAAAAAAGTTCGCAGAGAGAGGATGGGGCATATAACCCTTGCTGTGCCGGTTGTTCATATTTGGTATTTAAGGTCAATTCCTTCGAAATTAAGCTATTTAGCTGGAATTAGCACTAAGCACTTAGAAAAAGTTGTTTACTATGAATCTTTCCTTATTATAGAGCCAGGAAAAAGTGGCAAAGAACAGTTTGAAATGATTGAAGAGCTTGAGTACCTAGAGTTAGAAAGACTCCATGGTTTTGATGCCGTTAGTGAAGAAGAGCGCGACAATGAAGATTACTTTTATGCAACTATGGGTGGAGAAGCATTAAAAGAAATGCTTTCAAGGATGAACTTAGTTGAGCTTCGTCGTGAATTAGAAGATGTTCTTAAAAACTCTAAATCTAAAGCGAAACGCGAAGAAGCATTGAAACGCTTAAAAGTTGTTAAATCCTTTCTTGTGGATTTATCAACTGTAAAAAGAATTAATAAGCCGGAGTGGATGGTTGTTTCTATTTTACCTGTTATTCCACCTGAATTAAGACCACTTGTTCCATTGGATGGTGGTCGGTTTGCAGCTTCAGATTTAAATGATTTATATCGACGTATTATTATTCGTAATAATAGATTAAAGCAGCTGATGGAAATTAAGGCTCCCGATGTGATCTTGCGTAATGAAAAAAGAATGCTTCAAGAATCAGTAGATGCATTATTTGATAATAGTCGTAGAAAGACGGCGATTCGTAGTGGCACTAGAAGACCGTTAAAATCTATTTCTGATATGATTCGTGGTAAAACTGGTCGTTTTCGTCAAAACTTGTTAGGTAAGCGAGTCGATTACTCTGGTCGTTCAGTGATAGTTGTTGGTCCTGAATTAAAACTTCATGAATGTGGTTTGCCAAAGGATATGGCTCTTGAGTTATTTAAGCCTCATATGATTAATGAAATGATGGCTCGCGGATATGCTCAAACTCCACGAAGTGCAAAGCTAATGATTGAAGATAAGGACCCTATTGTTTACAAAGTTCTTGAGTATGTTGTTAAGGATCATCCAGTCATGTTAAATCGCGCTCCAACTTTACACCGCTTAGGCATTCAAGCCTTTCAACCGGTTTTAGTTGATGGTAAAGCACTTAGGATTCATCCTTTAGTCTGCTCAGCCTTTAATGCTGACTTTGATGGTGATCAAATGGCTGTCCATGTGCCTCTTTCTTTGGCTGCGCAAATGGAATGCAGAATTCTTATGCTTTCAAGTCATAATATTTTACATCCAGCAAACGGAAAGCCTTTAGCTTTACCTTCTCAAGATATGGTCTTGGGAACTTATTATCTAACTTGCATTCGCAAGGGTGCAAATGGTGAAGGAAAATCTTTTGGTTCCTTCGGTGAAGTTATTTTAGCATATGAGAATAAAGCAGTAGATGTCAATGCTACTATTAACGTTCGTCACAATGGTCTTTGGCATAAAGAAACTACTGTTGGTAGAGTTATTATTAATTCAATCTTACCTGAAGAGATAGATTATGTAGATGATATATTAGATAAAAAAAGATTGAGTAAGTTGGTAAATGAAACATACCTCATTGCAGGTAATCAAAAAACAGTAGAATTTCTAGATAAGTTAAAAAATATTGGTTTTGAAGCATCAACTCGAGCTGGTCTCTCAATTGCAGTAAGTGATATTTTAATACCAGATTCAAAAGATATAATTATTGATGCAGCGCAAAAAGAAGTTGATGCAATACAAGATAAGTTTAAGCGTCATGTATTAACTGATGGCGAAAGATACAATAAAGTTATTGATATTTGGACACATGCAACCAATAGCGTTGCTGCTACTATGATGGATGGTCTCCAGTCAAACGACCAAGGCTTTAATCCTGTTTTTATGATGGCAGATTCTGGTGCGCGTGGATCTCAAGACCAGATTAAACAGTTAGCAGGTATGAGAGGACTGATGGCGAAGCCTAAAAAGTCTATGACTGGTGGTAAGGGTGAAATTATCGAATCTCCTATTACTTCAAATTTTAAAGAAGGCTTATCTGTTCAGGAATATTTTATTTCTACTCATGGAGCTCGTAAAGGTTTAGCTGATACAGCTTTAAAAACTGCTGATGCAGGATACCTTACTCGTAGATTAGTTGATGTTGCTCAAGATGTTGTGATATCTGAAACAGATTGTGGTACTATTAATGGAATCCTAGCGGATGACTTAAAAGAAGGTGAAGATATAATTGAACCATTATCTGAAAGAGTTTTAGGTAGAACATTGCTTGAAGATTTCATTGAAGATGGAAAAGCTAAAATAAAGATTGGTACTATGATTCGCGATGATGAAGCAAAAATTGTTGCTGAGAGTAATATCGAATCACTTAGAATCCGTTCCGTTTTAACTTGTGAATCTCTAAGAGGTGTCTGCGCAAAATGCTATGGATGGAATCCTTCTAATCATAAGCTTGTAGATTTAGGTACTGCTGTCGGTATTCAGGCTGCTCAGAGTATTGGAGAGCCTGGAACTCAGTTAACCTTAAGAACTTTTCATATTGGTGGTACAGCCACTCGTATTATTGAACAGTCTGAGATGAAGACAAAAAGAGCCGGTAAGGTTAAATATTCAGAAAACTTAGAAGTTGCAGAAGCAAAAGATGAAGTAGGTGTGCTTGTGACTCGTTGTATGGTTAGACATGCTAAGCTTTCAGTGGAGAATAATGAAGGTAAAGCTGCCGCTCAATATAATGTTCCGTATGGTGCAAATTTAAATGTTGGCGATGGTGAGAAAGTTGATGCTGAAACTAGCTTGTTTCAATGGGACCCATATACAGATGTAATCCTTGCTAGGTCAACTGGTATTGTAGAGTTAAAAGACTTTATCGAAAATGAAACATACCAGGTTGAATCCGTTGAGGGTGGAAAAAAACAAATGGTGATAGTAGAGTCCAAAGATCGCAATTTAAGTCCGCACGTTGAAATTGTAGATACGGATGGATCGATACTAGCAGGTGGAACAATTCTTCCGGTTACTGCCAATCTTGTAGTGCGTAAGGGCGATAAAGTAAAGCGTGGTCAAACATTAGTTAAAATTCCTAGAGCAATTGGAAAAACTCGAGATATTACAGGTGGTTTGCCACGTGTAACAGAATTATTTGAAGCTCGAAAGCCGACTGACCCAGCAGTTGTTTCTGAAATAGATGGTCTTGTGAAATTTGGAGAAACAAAGCGCGGGATTCGTAAGATTATAGTCGAAGGAGTTGATTCAGTTGCTAAGTCATATAATATTCCTTATGGTAAGCATGTTGTGGTTCACGAAGGAGATAAGATAACAGCTGGAACATCACTGTGCGAAGGTAGTATTTCACCTGCAGATATATTAAAAATTCTTGGGCCAAATAAAGTTAGAGAGTATCTAGTAAATGAAATACAAGAAGTTTATCGTTTACAAGGTGTAAAAATTGATGATAAGCATATTGAGGTCATTGTTAGACAGATGATGCAAAAAGTTAGCATAGATGATGTTGGAGATTCGCATTTTCTACCGCAAGATCGTATAAATAGGGCTGAGTTTTTTGAAACAAATGAAAAGATAATGTCTATGGTTGTAGTTACTAACTCGGGTGACTCAGAATTAGAGGAGGAAGCGCTTGTTGATAAAAAAGATTATGCGGAAATCAATAAAACATTAAAAGAGGAAGGCAAGAAGACTGCCAAATCGAAGAAGGCAAAGCCTGCTACCTTCAACCCTTTATTGATGGGTATCACCCAGGCCTCGTTAAATACTGAAAGTTTTATCTCAGCTGCGTCTTTTCAGGAGACAACAAGAGTTTTAACTGATGCTTCAACTTCAGGAAAAACAGATTACCTAAGAGGATTGAAGGAGAATGTAGCCGTTGGACGACTAATACCAGCTGGTTCCGGTTCTCTTCATTTGAAAGATTTATTTGTTCAAGACCCTGAAGGTGACAAAAAAGATGAGTCAAAAACAGAAGAACCAAAGATATCAAAAGAAGTAATTTGATAATTCAAATTAACTTATTTATTTAATTGCTATACAGTTTAAATCAATCGTAATTTTAGAGGCTCAAATGGAAATGAAATGCCGACGATAAATCAATTAATTCGACAGGGAAGAAAGCGGGTAAAGAAGAAAAACCCTACTCCTGCTTTAAAAGGGAATCCTCAAAAAAGAGGAGTATGTACGCGTGTGTACACCACTACGCCAAAAAAACCTAATTCTGCGCTCCGAAAGGTTGCTAGAGTTAGGCTGACAAATGGTAAAGAGGTTAACGCCTATATTCCGGGAGAGGGGCACAACCTTCAAGAACATTCAATTGTTTTGATTGAGGGTGGCCGTGTGAAAGATTTGCCTGGTGTGCGATATCATATCGTTCGAGGAACTTTAGATACTGCTGGCGTTTCAGATAGGACAACGAGTAGATCTAGATATGGAACAAAGAGGCCAAAGGCGTAGAATATGAGAAGAAGAAGACCTGAAAAAAGAAAAATTTTGCCTGATCCAATTTTTAGTGACTTAGAAGTTGCTAAGTTTATGAATTTTTTAATGATTGGTGGAAAAAAAGGCGTTTCTGAAAAAATATTTTACGGTGCTATAGATATAGTTAAATCAAGAACAAAAAAAGACGGCATTGATATTTTTAAGTTAGCTGTAAAAAATGCAGCTCCATTATTAGAGGTTAAGTCGCGTCGAATTGGTGGAGCGACTTATCAGGTACCCATTGAAGTTGCGAGACATAGGCAGTTTTTTCTAGCTGCGCATTGGATAATTAACTCAGCCCGTAAAAGATCTGGGCGTCCAATGGCAGATAGGTTAGCCGCAGAATTAATTTCTGCAGCTAATAATGAAGGCGGTGCAATTAAGAAAAAAGAAGATACTCATAGAATGGCTGAAGCAAATAGAGCTTTTGCTCACTTTAGATAGTTTTACCATTAATTTAATTTAATATGAAAAAGATTTCTCTAAATAAAGTTCGAAATATTGGGATTATGGCTCACATTGATGCAGGTAAAACCACGTTGACTGAAAGAATTCTATATTATACTGGAAGAACTCATAAGATTGGTGAAGTGCATGATGGTGGTGCGACCATGGATTGGATGGAACAAGAAAAAGAAAGAGGGATAACTATTACATCTGCAGCGACAACTGCTATCTGGGATAATCATAGAGTTAATATTATTGATACTCCTGGCCATGTTGATTTTACAGTTGAAGTTGAGCGATCGCTTCGCGTTTTAGATGGTTCTTGTGCCGTATTCTGCGCTGTTGGAGGTGTTGAGCCTCAAAGTGAAACAGTTTGGAGACAAGCAGATAAATATAGAGTTCCTCGTATTGCATTTGTTAATAAAATGGATCGTACTGGTGCAGATTTTTTCAATGTATTGGAAATGATAAAAGAAAGATTAGGAGCCAATCCTTTACCGGTTGTTTTACCTATAGGCGCTGGTGATATTTTTACTGGAATCATAGACCTTCTATCTATGAAAGCTATTTTATATAATGAGTCATCTCTTGGTGCTCATTTTGAAATTGGGGATATACCAAGCGATATGCTTGAAGATGCAGAAAAATGGAGACACCATTTAATTGAAGAAACTGCTAGTTATGACGAAGTTTTAATGGATAAATATTTAGCAGAAAAAGAAATTTCTGCTGATGAATTAAAAGCAGCTATTAGGAAAGGTTGCTTGGATAATACTTTTGTTCCAACGTTTTGTGGGTCTGCTTTTAAGAATAAAGGAGTTCAAAGATTGTTGGATGCAGTAGTTGATTTCCTACCTTCCCCTTTAGATATCGGTGAGATAACAGGTTTCAGCCCTGATGATTCAGAGCTTAAGATATCTCGCAAGCCTAGCGAAGATGAGCCATTTAGTGCTCTAGCTTTTAAGGTAATGACTGACCCATATGTTGGTAGATTGACATTCATGCGTGTTTATTCAGGTTCACTTGACGCTGGTTCATACGTTGCTAATCCAAATACAGGTAAGCGTGAAAGAATTAGCCGTATTCTTTTAATGCATGCCAATAAAAGAGAAGAGCTAGAAAAAGCTTCTGCTGGTGAAATTGTTGCGGCTGTTGGCCTTAAAAATTCTCATACAGGTCACACGCTTTGTGAAGAGAAAAAAGAAATTATTTTAGAGTCTATGGAGTTTCCAGAGCCAGTTGTCGAAGTTTCTGTGGAGCCCGCAACAAAAGCAGATCAAGACTCCTTGTCTAAAGGTATGGCTAAACTAGCGGAAGAAGATCCTACTTTTAAGGTTTCTATTAATCCTGATACAGGACAGACAATTATTGCTGGTATGGGTGAGTTGCATTTAGAAATACTAGTTGATAGACTTCTTCGTGAGTTCAATGTTGAAGCTAAAGTAGGAACTCCTCAAGTTGCTTATACTGAAGCAATTACAAAACGTGTAGAAAAAATTGATGTAAAGTTTGTTCGTCAGTCTGGTGGGCGTGGCCAATTTGGCCATGTAGTTATAAATGTTGAGCCAAATGTAGTTGGTGATGGTTATCACTTTGAGAATAAAATTACTGGTGGTGTTATCCCACGAGAGTACATAAATCCTGTTAATGATGGAATCAAAGAAGCCATTAAAAATGGTGTTTTAGCCGGTTATCCGATTGAAGATGTTCGTGTAGAATTAGTTTATGGTTCTTATCATGATGTGGATTCTTCCGAAATGGCTTTTAAAATTGCAGGCTCAATGGCTATTCAAGAAGCATGTAAAAAAGCAGGACCAGTTCTGATGGAGCCAATGATGAAAGTAGAAGTAGTTGTCCCTGAAGAGTACTTAGGTGATGTTATGGGAGATATTAACTCTCGTCGTGGTAATATTGATAGTATGGGTCAGCGTAAAGATGCGCATGTTTTAAGTGCTATAGTTCCGCTCGCTAAAATGTTTGGTTACGCAACAGATTTAAGATCTATCACTCAGGGTCGTGCGGTTTTTCATATGGAATTCTCTAATTTTAAAGAAGTGCCAAATTCAGTAAAAGAAGAAATTATTGAAAAAATACATGGCAAAGCATCTTAAATAAATAGGATTAATATAAAATGTCAAAACAAAAATTTGAACGAAGTAAGCCACATTTAAATATTGGCACAATTGGTCATGTTGATCATGGTAAA
>Ga0209335_10003974_pt1 | contig 14394 bp, 17 predicted proteins | sample COG_09_FD_184753 | JGI IMG/M metagenome (GOLD analysis project Ga0209335, IMG submission 184753) | Pelagic Microbial community sample from North Sea - COGITO 998_met_09 (SPAdes) (version 2) | ecosystem: Environmental > Aquatic > Marine > Neritic zone/Coastal water | place: Helgoland, sampling...
CTTAGACATTTAACGTATAATCATAATGAAGTTGTTCAAGCTGTAATGGAAGATCTTCCAAAACAGAAAAAAGATCAAGAACCTGATTTTTATCAATAATCAACTATATTATTTTTGTATAATTCCTAAATACTATAATTTCTTATATTTTTTGGTGTTAATTGTTGGAACAAATTGATAATTCTATTATTGAACCAATTGAGTTAAACATGATTCGACCATCTAAATTTGCTGTTAGACATTCTCCATCTACTAATGATCCTGAAATTCTTTTACTAAAAACAAGTATTTTACAACATGGATTATTACAACCAATTGTAATTAGACCATTAGATAATGGATTTGAACTAGTTGCAGGTCATAGAAGATTTACAGCATGTAAATCGTTACGTTGGAGATTTATTTCTTGTAAAATTCGTGATATGTCTGATAAACAGGCATATGAAATCCAATTAACTGAAAATATTCAAAGAAAATCAATGGATCCAATTGAAGAAGCTGAATCATATCAAAAATATGTTAATGAATTTGGTTGGGGTGGAATATCTGAACTAAGTAAAAAAATAGGTAAAAGTGATGAATATGTTTCTCATAGGATGAAATTGCTAACATTACCTAGTACTGTAAAGGAAAAACTTGTAGAAAATAATCTAAGTATTAGTCAAGCATTAGAAATTATTCATGTTGATGATTCAGAAAAAAATATTTTAACAGATCAAATTATTGAAAATAAATTAACTGTTAAACAAATAAGAGAAATTAAAAAGACAATGAAATCTGAAACTAATACAATTTTAAAGAAAGATAACTCTACTTCAAAATCATTACATTTAGTCAAAAAGAGTAATCTCACGTTAAAAATTACTCTATCACGAATTGACGATTTAGTTCATGATGCTCATAAAATTAAAAATCGTAAACAAAAACTAGAATCAATTGAATTTCTTATGAATTTACGATTAAGAATTCATTCCTTAATTGATGAAACAATTCATTTTAATAAAATTAATTCTAAAAAACTTTAATTTCCAATAAATGGTGGAGCCCATTCTTTGAGAAATTCTTTGTATTCTTTTTCAGTATATACTAATGCATATAATGATGCATCTGTTTGTGGGACAAAGTCATACACTTCATACGTTTGAATAATATCTCCAAATAAATTTCGGTAATTATCATTTTCTTCATCTGCCATCTCATTTGACAAAAATGACTTAATTGTAATCCAATCATATCCTCCTCTTGTTTTACCTGAAAATAACACAAATGGTGCATCATTAAGATATTTTTTCAAACCTTCCATTCGTTTGGGTAAAGATTGTGATGTTCTAAATGTTACAAGATCTACTCGTATAACTTTATGAGGAATTTTCTTTGCATCAATTTTAATTGTGTATCCTTGAATAACTTTATCAAATTCTAATTTTGAAATCCTTGATTCAATTTCTTCTTCTGTTAAATTAATTTTAAATTTTTTCAAATAATCCCATATCTCAAATATACTTTGTTTAGAATTTTGAGATAATGTTGAAATAATAATTTCATCAATATGATCAACCATTGCAATATAGACCTCTAAGATCTATTTAAAATCTTTAAATATTTTTTCCAGGCTTGATAATTTTATTTTAATATTAGTCAATTGTCTTCTTAGTACTTTGAGTACGATCTTACCAGAAAATATTGGATACTTACTTTTGGTAGGTGTTGGGGTAATTTTATCATTATCTGTAATTTTAATGGTTAAGGCTGAAACAAAATGGCTTGGAACCCGAAAAACATCTGAATGGTTTTACACTGCTGGAAGAACAATAAAAACAGGATTAATTGCATCTTCAATTGTCTCAGCATGGACATGGGCTGCAACTTTACTACAATCCTCCACTGTAACCTATGAATTTGGAATGGGAGGTGCATTTTGGTACGCAGCTGGAGCATCTATTCAAGTAATTTTATTTGCAATTCTCGCAATTGAATTAAAACGAAAAGCACCTATGACTCATACTTTTCCTGAGATGTTGTATGTCAGATTTGGTAAACATCCTCACAAAGTTTTCTTAGCTTTTGGTTTAATGACTAATACCATTGTAACTGCAATGCTTCTTTTGGGAGGTGCTGCAGTAATTAATTCATTAACTGGTGTTGATATAACACTAGCAGCATTTTTGATTCCAGTATGTATTATCGTTTACACAATTTTTGGTGGCTTAAAAGCAACATTTTTTGCAGAATATCTTAACACTTCATTTATTTTTGTTGTAGTTTTAATTTTTGTAACTTCAATTTATTTCATAAATCCTGAAATTGGTGGAATATCTGGAATGTATGAAAAATTAACTCAAGCATCAATTTTACAACCAGTTGAAGGAAATGCTTTTGGAACTTATCTTACTTTAGCATCAATTGGTGCATTAATTTTTGGTATCATTAACATAGTCGGAAACTTTGGTACTGTCTTTGTAGATCAATCTTATTGGCAACGTGCAATTGCTGCCAGACCTAAAGCTGCTACTGGCGGATTCATTATTGGTGGGCTTGCATGGTTTGCAATTCCATTTACACTTGCAACTACTTTGGGATTAGCTGCAATTGCTACTGGTGTCACGCTTACAGAAAATGATATAGGCTTAGGATTGGTTGCTCCAACTACTGCAGCAAATCTAATGGGCGATTTTGGTGCTATCTTAATTCTATCAATTTTGTTTACTGCTGTAACTGCTGCTGGTTCATCACAATTAGTGAGTGTTTCATCTTTAGTAACTTATGATGTTTTTCGTACTTACCTAAAACCTTCTGCAACTGGTCGTGAATTAATTAGAGTATCAAGAATTACTATTCTAGTATTTGGAATTGGAATGGGATTTTTGACATTAATGTTATACCAATCAGGAGTTAGTCTACAATATGTATATTTGATGATGGGTATAATGATCGGTTCTGCTGTTGCTCCAATTTCATTTGCTATCTTGTGGAAAAAGACACATAGAATTGCAGCGACTGCTGGTGCCATAATTGGTTTAATTTGTGGAATTATAATTTGGTTATTTACTGCAAATTCTATGTTTGGAGAAATAACTCTAGTTTCAACTGGAAATCAAATTCCATTACTATATGGAAATATTGCATCAATCCTTACTGGTCTGTTAATTACTATATTTGGTAGTTTAATTAAATCTGAAAACTTTGATTTTGGAATAATGCATCAAAAGATCCTTGTAGTTGATGATAAGGTTCGTTCTATGTTAAAACGGGATACTGATGAAGAGTATCTAAAACGTTCTCTTAATTTTTGCTTAAAAATTGGTTTTGCTATATCTATTTTCTTTATAATAGTCTGGCCTGCAACATTTGTTTTAACAGATTATGTATTTGATGAACAATCTTTTTTCCTTTGGATCTCTCTTGCAATAGTTTGGGCATCTGCTGCTGCAGTTGTGTTAATTATTTTACCTCTAATTGAAGCTCGAAAAAGTATTGCTGAGATAATTCACAAAGTAAATGTTGAAGATGACATCGCAACAGAAAATTCCTATGAATTTGATAATAAAATATCTAAAGATATGCCTATCATGCGTGTTCTTGTGCCTGTAGATGGCTCTGCAAGCTCTTTACGTGCATTACATCATTCTAGTTATTTGTTCAAAGGAATAACTAGAGTTAGAATTTACTTGTTACATGTTATTGAATGGACAGATGAGAATGATGAAAATATTGATGAAAATTTATCTTCTCAAATTCAAGAAGAAGGAAAATTAATTCTAAGAAGTATAGTTGTTCCAAAACAACTTAATGATTACAAACGTATTGTAAAGCTTGGAAGACCATCTACAAAAATAGTAGAACTTGCAGATAAATTAAATGTAGATATGATAATTATGGGTAAAATTGGAATTGGAAAATCTAATTCTTCAATAGGTAATGTTTCTCAACAAGTGGTAAATCTTACTACCAAACCTGTTGTTTTTATTGATTAATAATTATTTTATGCAGAAAATCTAATTATATTCTTAGGAAGATTATCTATCATTATTTCAACTGTCATGGTTTTCAAATTTTTAAAATTATTTACATAATCTCTATTTTTTAGAAATTGTTTATTAGATTCTTTTTGAATTTCTTCATAATTTGTTTTATTTTTAATTTTTTTTATTATTTTAAAACTACAAAATATTACTAATTGTTCTAAAGTAATTGTTTGTTTTTCAATGATTTTTTGATTAATAATTTGATAAATTGTTTTGAAAGTATTCTCTTTGTGATTACTTACTTGTATTTCATTATTATCTAAAGTTTTTTCATTTTTAAAAATAAAATATTTTATATGAATCATACTTTAGATAATCTAAATTATTTATAATGATTTTTAACAAATGTTTAGTATATATTGAAATTTTTTGCCTGAAATTCTTTATACTTCCATTCTTAATTTAATTTGTAATATGGAAAATTTATTTTATGATTTAATTTTTAATGTAGATAATCTTACTCCTGCCTTTATGATAGGAGCTGGATTTCTTTTAGGTATTTTACACGCCTTTGAGCCTGATCATATAGCTTCTGTAGGCACACAATTACTCAAATCCAAGAAATATTCTAAAAAAAATATTATAAAATCTGTATTTACAAAATCTTCTTTCATTGGGATATTTTGGGGTGCTGGACATACTACAACAATTGTTGCTATAGGATTGTTATCTTCATTTTTGGCAATTTCAATTCAGAATGAACTCTTTTCTAAATTTGAATTGATAGTAGGTGGAATGTTAATTTTCCTTGGTATAATTACTCTTAAAAATAAATTTTTTTTAAAAATTAAACATAGACATCCTCATACTCATTCTGATGGTCATATTCATTATGATGCTCATGATCATAATACTTCTGAACATAATCATGGACACAAATCTTATCTAATTGGATTAATTCATGGTCTTGCTGGAAGTGGAAGTGTTATTGCGTTAACTGCAATGTATTTCGATAATATAGAAACATCGTTGATGTTTTTTTTGTTATTTGGTTTTGGTTCTATTATTGGAATGAGTGTTGTAAGTGGATTAATTGGATTGCCTTTTGCTTTTTTCTCAAAAACCAAATTATTAAATAAATTATTTAGAAATATTACGGGAGTAGTTACTATAATTCTTGGATTCATTATATTTTTTCAGATTGGATTGCCTAATTTTTCCTTATTTTGGTAAATTCTGCTCCTAAAACTTCTTTTCTCGTAATTTTTAGAAGTTTGTAAATTATTTCAAAAATATTTTCCGTATTATTTCCTAAAATTTTAACAATAATTCCAGAATCATTTGGTAAAATTGATGTTCCTATAGAAATATCATTAAATTGTTCTAAATTTTTACTAATTTTATTCTCAATCTCTATAATGTATTTTTTCTTTGTTAATATGTAGACTGTTCCTACAATGTCAAATTTTCCAAAAATTCCTTCAGTCTTTAAATTCTGACTTTTAGGTTCTATTTTCATATTTTCAAGGCATCGAAATTTATTATTTTGATTTTTACAATACGTTCTAAGATAACAAATATCATAATCAAAAATTTCTTTCATTGCTACTCTTCCAGGCGTTAAAACTTCTGAATAAATGACTGTTGCATCATCATGTATGTTCAAATTTACTTTTTGATAATATCTAGAATTTTGATATGGGATTATTTGATCTGGAATATATTCTAAATAGCAATTTTCATCTAGTGTAATATTCACTATCTGTGATGCAGAGTTTGAATTCATACTATAGACTCTTGTTGCACCTTGAGTTGTTATGTGACTAATTGCACTATTTTTTAATGTGATATTTGTTCTATACCTATCTCCTTGTAAAATTCCTCCCGAAGGTGAAATAATATACAGATATGCCATACCTGGTAATGAATTTTCAGGATATACCGCTCGTTGAATCTGTAAAGGTACTTGAGAATATTGTTTTGTAATTACTGTTTTTAATTCCTTATTTTGTTTTAATTCTACATCTAAAATTCCAACTTTACCTGATTTTCCAACTTCCAATTGCTTTATTTTCAAATTATATTTTTCTATCTCTTCTGGAATTTGTTCTGAAATTATTTTCAAATTCTTCAAATCCTATATTTTTTTTAAATTAGTTGATTTTGGTTGAGAATCTAACAATAAATCATGAATAATATGTTCTGCAATTTTTTTAATACCTTGATCTGTTTTACAATTAATAAATTCAAATGGTTTTTCTTTTCTCAATTTTTCAGCATCTGTTTTCATAATTTCTAAATTTGCCCCAACTAATTCTGCAAGATCAATTTTATTAATTAATAAAAGATCACAATTCGTAATCCCTAATCCTCCTTTTCTAGGATATTTATCTCCACCAGCAACATCAATTATGTAAATAAAATAATCTGCAAGAATTGGACTAAATGTTGTAGTAATATTATCTCCTCCACTTTCAATTATAATTAAATCCAATTCTGGATGATTGTCTTCCATTTCTTCAATAATTGCAAGATTCATTGATGGATCCTCTCTTACTGCAGTGTGTGGACAACCTCCTGTAGCAAGTCCAATTACCATATTTTCTGGTAATAATCCCTTTTTTGTTGATAAATTATTCCTGATTCGATCAGCATCTTCTTTTGAGATTACATCATTTGAGATAATGCTAATACTATAACCAATTTCAGCTAATACAGGCACAAGACGTTCAATTAACATACTTTTCCCAGAACCTACAGGTCCTCCAATACCAATTCGTGGAATGTGAGTCATAAAGCCAAAATTAATTTTTATGTAATAAACATTTTAGAATCCATTTTTTCATGTGACATTTGAATTATATCAAATTGTGGTGCAAATTGCCACATGTCAGAAAGTGATTTATTCGAATTTTCTTTTAGAGTTTGAATAATGATTGGTTTTACTTCATGAAGAATTTTTTGACCTTCTAAATGCTGAATTAATCCTAATCTTAAAGCTGCTCCTATTACGCTTACTGTAAAACCATATAGTAGCATTGTAATACTTTTTTCTTTTCTTATTTGTAATGCATGGCAACAAATTGCAAATGCTACTGGAAATATTCCATGCACTTTTTTCCCTTTGACAGCTTTTTCATATTCATTTAGAATATCATTATCTTTTACAAATTCTGAAACACATTTGATTAATTGAATTCCTGAATTAGTTGATGCTTTCCTAATCTCTTTTATTGGTTTCATTATGAATGCCATTTCATCTGCTTGTATTATTTCTTCAAAATTTCCTTTTTCAGCATTCTCAAGTGCATTCTCAAGTGCAACACAATCTGAAGGTCCTATCTGTTGTTCAATATTCACTTTAATCATTTTTTTAATATCTTCTATTCCTTTAATCTCATTTTTTGAAAAAAGGAATTCTAAACCATTTGATGTTGAATAAAGACCGGTAGGAAAAAATGAATCTGAAAGTTGCATAACTGCAAGTTCTTCATTAATTTCATCAATGTTCATGTACATCAGCACTAGTATGAGGTAAAAATATAGCTTTTTCTATTTTTAATTCAATATGATTAATAATTTCTTTGAATAATCTTTGAAATATTTCTAATTCTGAATCTTCTTGAATTGGAAAAACAATTATTTTTTCTTTAATTTCAATTGGTCTGTGCCTATTTCCAATAATATGACCTAATAAAATGGCTATATTTTGATCATTTTCTTTTAATTTTACTGAAATCACTTGTTCAGGAATTTGTTCAACAATAATTTTTACTTCATCATTTCCAATAACATCACCATGTTGAAGTTTCACTCCTGAATCTAGATTTATTCCAATATCCGTACCTGAATCCGTTTTTCTCCGTAGAATTCTTTTTTCTAAATCGACTCGTGATATCTTTATTTTTTCAAAATTTTCACTCCTTAAACTAGTTTCTTTGAAAATATTTCCTGATACTGAATTAATGTTAATCATGATTATTGTCTTATTTTGATAAGGTAATTCTTTGGTAATTATCTTTTTAATTATTATATACAGTAATTGAATACTTTAATCATTGATGCTTACACCTAGAGAAATTGAAAAATTAAATATTTTTGTTGCTGCAGAATTAGCACGTAAAAGACAGGGTCGTGGATTAAAATTAAATCATCCTGAAGCTGTGGCAATTCTTTCTGATCATATACTAGAAGGTGCAAGAGATGGAAGATCTGTTCCAGAATTAATGAGTTCTGGAAAGCAAGTTTTGAAAAAAGATCAAGTATTGCCAGGTGTTCCAGAATTAATTCATTCCATACAAGTTGAAGCTACTTTTGATGATGGTACCAAATTAGTTACTGTTCATGATCCCATAGGTGAAAACTAAAATGATTCCTGGAGAATATTTTTTATCTGAAGAACCAATAATTGCAAACACTGAAAAAATAACAATCACCTTAGATGTTCAAAATACTGGTGATAGACCAATTCAAGTTGGATCTCATGCACATTTTTTTGAAGTGAATAAAGCATTAGAATTTCCAAGAAGAAAATCTTATGGATTTCATCTGAATATTGCAGCTGGAACTTCTATAAGATTTGAGCCTGGAGATAGCAAAAAAATAGAATTAACAGAATTTTCTGGGAAAAGAATTGTTTATGGATTTAGTGGATTAGTAAATGGTCCATTATCAGAAAAACAAAATGAAGCATTTTCTAAAGCAAAAGAACAAGGATTTCGAGGTATGGAATTATGACTCTAAATATTTCTAGAAAAAATTATGCTGATCTGTTTGGTCCTACAACTGGTGATAGAGTTCGTCTTGCTGACACTGAATTAATTATTGAAATTGAAAAAGATTTGATCAAACACGGTGATGAATCTGTATTTGGAGGTGGAAAAAGTATTCGAGATGGAATGGGACAAGCTAGTGGGGTATCTAGAGATGAATCACTTGATCTTGTTATTACAAATGCAATAATTTTAGATCCTGTTTTAGGAATTATCAAAGCTGACATTGGTGTAAAGGATGGAAAAATTGTAGGTGTAGGAAATGCTGGGAATCCAAATATCGCTGACGATATAGATATGATAATTTCATCTAATACTGAAATTATTGCTGGAGAAAATACAATTTGTACTCCTGGTACAATTGATTCCCATATTCATTTTATTTCTCCACAGCAAGCAACACATGCAATTTGTAATGGAACCACAACCATGATTGGCGGTGGAACTGGTCCTGCTGATGGAACTAATGCTACAACATGTACTCCTGGAAAATGGAATATTCATAGAATGATTGAATCTGTAGATGATTTTCCAATGAATTTTGGTTTTCTTGCAAAAGGAAATGATTCTCTTGAACCTGCATTATTTGAACAAATTAAATCCGGAGCTTGTGGATTAAAATTACATGAAGATTGGGGAACAACTCCGGCCACAATAAATTCTGCACTAAACGTTGCTGATAAAACTGACACACAAGTTGCTATACACACTGATACACTAAATGAATGTGGATTTGTTGATGATACAATAGCAGCAATTGCAGGTAGAACTATTCACACTTATCATACAGAAGGTGCAGGTGGAGGACATGCCCCAGATATCTTAAAAATTGCAAGTGAATCTAACATTTTACCATCTTCGACAAATCCAACACGACCATTTACTGTAAACACTCTATCAGAACATCTTGATATGATGATGGTGTGTCATCATCTTAATTCATCTGTGCCTGAAGATATTTCCTTTGCTGAATCTAGAATACGAGGTGAAACAATTGCTGCAGAAGATGTGCTACATGATATTGGTGTTCTTAGTATGATGTCTTCTGATAGTCAGGCAATGGGAAGAGTTGGGGAAGTAACTACGAGAAATTGGCAAACTGCAGATAAAATGAAAAAAATGACTGGAAGTTTATCTGAGGATAGTTCTCAAAATGATAACTTTAGAGTAAAACGTTATCTTGCAAAAATTACTATCAATCCTGCTATTACACATGGAATCTCTGATCATGTTGGAAGTTTGCAGCCTGGAAGACTAGCTGATATTGTTATTTGGTCACCACAATTTTTTGGTGTAAAACCTAAAATGATTATCAAGGGTGGATTCATTGCTTATTCTTTAATGGGTGATCCAAATGCATCTATTCCAACAACTGAACCAGTTTTGTATCGACCTATGTTTGGATCATTTGGAAAAGCAGTCCAATCAACATCTATAATTTTTACATCTCAATTAGCATTAGATAATGGCATGCAAGAAAAAATTAATTGTGACAAAAAATTGGTTGCAGTAAAAAATTGTCGTTCTATTGGAAAAAAAGATATGTTGTATAATGATTCAACACCTGAGATAGATGTGAATCCTGAAACATATGAAGTAAAAGTAAATGGAAAAATTACTACAACGGATCCTGCAACAAAATTATCTTTAGGTAGATTGTATCATTTATTCTAATTTATTTCCAAAATTATTTTTCACGAGACAAGGCGTTTCAATTATTTAAATTCTATTTTATTTCCAAAATTATTTTTCACGAGACAAGGCGTTTCAATTATTTAAATTCTATTTTAATTGCGTAATTCATACACTCTTTCAAATCCTTAAGTAGTTGATTACCACTATGACCCCTAGTGTCCATCTCTAGATCCATCTATGCGTTTTCGATCTTAGCTTTGATTGCTGTCATTACTGTGTCTAGTATTCCTCAATCCGTATACGCAGCAGGTGCAATCTCTGAAGGTTTTGCCGTTGGAGAAGCCTTGCCAGAATGGATCGGTTGGGCCATTGTTGTTGGTTTAGGAATGGTTTTTGCTGTAATTATTACAGTAGAGGTAAAAATTGAAGAAAAATATCTCGGCGTTAGCCAAACTTCTGAAATGTTTAACACAGCAGGAAGAACAATCAAAACAGGTCTTACTGCAGCAGCAATTGTTTCAGCATGGACGTGGGCTGCAACATTACTTCAATCATCAACTGTGGCATATCAATATGGTATTAGTGGTCCATTTTGGTACGCAGCAGGTGCATCTATTCAGGTTTTATTATTTGGAATTTTAGCTATTGAATTAAAACGAAAAGCACCAAATGCACACACGTTCTTAGAAATTATTCGCGCAAGATATGGTAATGGTTCTCACAAAATATTCTTAGTTTTTGCATTAATGACAAACATGATTGTAACTGCAATGCTTCTTCTTGGAGGTTCTGCAGTTGTCAATGGTTTAACTGGCATGGATATTTCACTGGCTGCATTCTTAATTCCAATAGGTGTTATGATTTACACTTTAGTTGGTGGATTAAAAGCAACTTTCGTTGCAGATTACATGCACACTATCATTATTTTTGTAGTCATCTTAACTTTCGTTGCAGCTGTCTATGTCAATACTGACATTACTGGTGGTATAGAAGGAATGTATGAAAAATTAGTACAAGCGGCTGAAATAAGACCGGTTGAGGGCAATGCCGCAGGTGCTTTCTTGACAATGGCATCAGCTGGTGGTTTGATGTTTGGTATTATTAACATAGTTGGAAACTTTGGAACTGTCTTTGTAGATCAGGCGTATTGGCAACGTGCAATTGCAGCTCAACCAGGATCAACTGTAAAAGGTTTCTTACTTGGTGGACTATGTTGGTTTGCCATTCCATTTACACTTGCAACAACGATGGGGCTGACGGCGGTAGCGCTTGATGTGGATATTACTATGCAACAAGCTCAAATGGGCTTAGTAGTTCCAGCTGCAGCAACGGCTCTAATGGGTGAACTTGGAGCAATTATGGTATTAACAATGTTATTCATGGCAGTAACTTCAGCAGGATCTGCAGAATTAATTGCAGTATCCTCCCTGGTAACGTACGATCTGTATAGAACTTACAAGAATCCAAATGCATCAGGCAAACAACTTGTCAAAGTATCTAGGGCGACGATTGTTGCGTTTGGACTTGGGATGGGTGGTCTAGCTGTAGTACTACTTAGCATGGGTCTAAGTCTTGGATTCGTCTACTTGGCAATGGGTATCTTGATTGGTTCAGCAGTTATCCCAATTGCACTGACGATACTGTGGTCCAAAACTAACAAAGTTGCTGCGACAGCGGGAGCGGTTATTGGATTATTCTGTTCAACAACTGTATGGGTAATAACAGCATCTGGTGCAGGTGGTTTTGTCGAATCAGGTGGTGTTATTGACTTAGCTAGCCTTGGTAACAATTACGCTATGCTATTTGCAAATATTACTGCAATCCTATCAGGTGGTATAATTGCAATAGCTGGAAGTCTTGCAGCAGGCAAAACATTTGATTGGAATGATCTTAAAGAAAAGATTACTCTTGTCGAAGTCTCTGCTGCGGATCAAGCTGCATTAGAAGAAGATGAAGAGACATTGAAGAGAGCATTCAAGTTTAGTCTTAAAGGAGGAGGCATCATGACTTTAATTCTTATCATTGCATGGCCAATGCCATTAATTGCATCAGGATATGTATTTGAATTAGGTTCTTACGCTGTATGGGTAGCAATATCAGTTGCATGGGTATCAATTGCATCTGCAATAATCATCTTCTTACCAATAATCGAGGCAAGAAAGGGAATAGCAAAAGTCTTTAGTGGAAGTAAAACCGAAGGAGCATAACATGACTTCATGTACAGGATGTAACGTTTCATTAGGATTTAAAAAATATAATTTTCAAAAACAATGGAGAATTCCTGGATATTTTTGTAGAGAATGTATGAAAAAAATGGGACAAGACTTTGATGATCATGGTAGAATCACTCTTCCTAAGAGATCATGTGATTCATGTCATCAAGATTTTTTTTTCTTAACTACAACATGGCAAAATAAAAAACGTCATCGTTGTTGTGATGTTTGTAAGGATATTGTAGATATTGAAGCATCTTCTTCTAAATACACAGAAGAGCCTTACTTACCTCCAGTACCTTCTAGAGTTCCAATAATGATGGCTATTTTTGCGGCTTTTGGTGTATTGTTAATGATTGCTGGACTTGCATATGTTGTACTTGTTGCACCAGTACAAGAGGCTAGTATATTACATATTATTGTTGGAAGTTCTATGACTGGTGCTGGATTTATGCTAGCAAGAAAGATGGTTAAAGTTAGAAATGTTGTATTAGGTAAATTGTCAACTCCTCAAAAATAATGTTAATTTTTAAATCCTATAACTTTTAGAATAATGCTATGAGAACAAGTGATCCAAAGTATAGAAAATACATGTTTGCTTTAATGGGTATATGCGCTGCAATTATTGTAATAGTAAATATGCCAAAGTAATTTTAATTAAAAATTTATTATTTTTTAATTGATTCTAAAGAATGACCACGATTAGTAATCATTTGTGTAACTGCTTCAATTGTATAATCAAGTCCATGTTCTTCTTCAAAATGATCTCTTAATTTTTCAATTAAACCTACAGTTAATTCTTCATCTAAAACAAGATCACATTCGTATCCATAGTCATTACATCGTAGTTTAATTGTCATAAATTTCAAAATTAGATTAAGCTATAAAAACTGTAGACCCTACTTTTCTATAATATCACTAATAACCTCCAATAATTATTTCACAGTAAATGAAAGGTCTGGAATTTATTTTTCTTGGCATTGGTTCTGTTCTTGGAGCATTTCTAAGATACAAGCTTACTGAATCGCCGTTAATTTTCAATACATTATCTGTCAACATTTTGATAGTCAATATTGCTGGAGCTTTTATTCTTGGAGTATTTGTTGTACTTTCACAACAATGGCATCTTGATTCAAAATATTCTTTATTTGCTGCTGTAGGTTTTTGTGGTTCACTAACTACCATGTCGGCATTTGCACTTGATTCAAGTAATTTACTTGAAAATAATCAATATGTTTCATTTATTGTTAATATTTTAGCAAATGTAGGATTATCAATTGCAGCCTTAATTGGAGGCAAATCCTTAATGAGTGCAATTATCAATAATTAATTGAAAATGGTTTATTCATATCAAGTAATTAAATTTCAAACTATTTCGTTTGTTAATGGAGTTCATTGGTCTCAATCAGTTGGAGATAAAGGAATTCTCTACAAATCTCTAAAAGATCCATTTTCAAAACTTATTGTACAATCTCCAAATGGTTCAAAAAAATTGTATCATATTCCAAAAGATAGAACAGTTGTTGTAAATAATTATACTGTACATTTTCTAGGTGAACCAGCTTAAACATTATTTTTAATACTCATAAATATCAAATTGAATTTATATCGCTAATTTTATAATAAAATATTGTTAGAATTAAACAAAAAAGTATTCGGTAATATTATGACTCAAGAAATTATTGGATCAGAACCATCTATTTCTGAAATAAAAATTATTTTTGAAAAAGAACTTATAATTTTAATTAAAAATTTAGAATCAACTTCAAAAGAAAATTTAAAAAATCTTTTAGAACAACAAAAAATTTG
>Ga0209335_10003981_pt1 | contig 14381 bp, 13 predicted proteins | sample COG_09_FD_184753 | JGI IMG/M metagenome (GOLD analysis project Ga0209335, IMG submission 184753) | Pelagic Microbial community sample from North Sea - COGITO 998_met_09 (SPAdes) (version 2) | ecosystem: Environmental > Aquatic > Marine > Neritic zone/Coastal water | place: Helgoland, sampling...
AACATTTGTAAAATTTTTTAAGACTGAAGATAAAATTGATTTTAACCTATGAGTATTTTATTTATTGGCAAATTTCAACCACCACACCTAGGTCATATACTAACAGTTTGTAAATTAGTCAAAAAATATAAAAAAATTACTATTGGTATTACTGAAGGTGGTCCAAAATATTTTGAAAGAAAAAAAATAAAACAAATTTTTAATAATGTCTTTAATGGAAATAAAAATATCAATATTGTTTTATTAAGTGGTGCTGTAGACAAGAAATCAATTGAAATTAAAAGAAAATATAAATTTATTATTTCTGGAAATAAAAAAGTTTTAGGAATATTAAAAAAACTTAATTTTAAAACTAAATACCAACCAAGAACTAAAGGTTATAGTTTTTCAGGAAAGTTACATAGGAGAAAATTAATAAAATGAATTTAAATAAAAAAATAATTCTAATGTCTAAAATTTTACCTTTGGAAAAAGTTTTTAAGAAACATTTAGATAATGTATCTAAAATGATTTTAAAAACTAATATAATGGACAGGCCTTTAATAATAGATAAGAAATATAAAATTGTACTTGATGGATCTCACAGGTATGCTTTTTTATATAATCATGGCTATAAATTTGCACCCGTAATAGAGGTGGATTATGACAATGAAAGTATTTTTGTTGGAAACCACTTACATCACAGATTTTTGTATGATGAAGATAAAAAAATAACAAAAAAAGAAGTAATATATAGAGCATTAAAAAATAAATTATATAACCCAAGAACTACAAGGCATTTTTTTCCATTTAGAAAGATAGATTTACCTACAAAAATAAATGAGTTGAAAAAAGAAAAAGGAAAATCGATTAAAAAACTAGAATATAGAACAAGTCTAAAAAAAGAAATCAAATTTAATAATAAATTTATCAATGAAATTAGTAATGAACTTAAGCATATCGATACATATGTGAAGGAACAAAAAGATGTAAAGAAATATCTTTTAAAACAAAAAAAGATGATGATGGAAAAAAATGGAAAATAAAATCGTTGGTGTAATAGGTGGGATGGGTCCACATGCTTCAAATAGGTTTATGGAGTTGATCTACACTTATAAAAAATTAAAAAAAGATCATTTATATCCTAGAATAATTTTGGATAGCAACACCAAGATTCCAAGCAGAACAAGATCAATAATATATAACGAAAAAAGTCCACTTAATGGAATGATAGAAAGTGCAAACAAGCTTCATGAATTTGGTGTGAATGCAATAGCCTTACCTTGTAACACAGCGCATATTTGGATTCAAAGTTTACAGAAAAAAACAAAAATTCCAATTTTTGATATCACAGATATAGTTTCTAAGAAGATAAATGAGAAGTATAAGTTAAAAAAAGTTAATATTTATATATTTGGAACTGCCTTAACAACAAAAAAGAGAATATATATCAAAAAATTATCAAATTTTGAAAATATAAAAATAATTACTATAAATAATACAAATCAAAAAAGAATAGAAAAATTAATATACCTAATTAAAGAAAATAATTTTCAAAATAATTATAAAAAAAAATTTCAGCTAATTTTGAAAAATTTAAAATTTAAAAAAGAAGAAAATTTAATTATTTTAGCATGTACAGAACTATCTTACTTTAAAAGTATCAAATATAAAAATATAAGAATTATGGACACTAACTCAATTCTAGCTCAAACTGTGTTTGAATATTCAGAAAATAAATATGATTTTTTTGAAAACAATCAAATACAGGATTTTTGGATTAAAAGATCTAAATCATTAAAAAAAAAAAAATTAGGTTTATTACAAAGCACAATGCTTACCAAAAATGAAAAGTATGCAAAAAATAAAGATGAGATAGAAAAAAATAATGTAATTAAGAAAATTAAAAAATATATAAAAAACAAATCATTATTAGAGGCTGGCAGTGGAACTGGTAGGTGGACAATAAAATTTTTGGAATATACAAAAAATATAGATGCCTATGAAAAAAATTATGATCTAATTGAATACGCAAAAAAAAAATTAATAAAATATAAACAATTAAAATTAATTAATAAATCAGTAACAAATATTGATAATAAAAAAAAATATGAGGTAGTAATATCTATTGCACTCTTGCACTATTTAAATGATAAAGAATATAGTTTATTTTTAAAAAATGTTCAAAATTGTACAAAAAAAAATAGTATAATTATATTTAGAGAAACATTAAGTTTTAGATATGATTTTGAATTATTTAAATATTACTCTGAAGCTTTGAAAATGGAATATAGTGCTCACTATAGAAGCATAGAGAATATAAGCGAAAAATTAGGCAAGTCATTCAAACTAATTGAACAACAAAAAATATTTAATCCTGAAGAAAAAAAACCTGAAACATTTCAAAGTTTAGCTATATTTAAAAAAATTTAATCTAAAATAGATTTTTATTAATAAGATTTAAAACATCTCTTTCCATCTTAATTCTAGTTTCTATAGAATATGAGCCAATATGAGGTGTTAAAATAATATTTTTAATTTTTGATAATTTATCGTAATAAGGCTCAACTTGATAAACGTCAAGCCCTGCATAGGCATTATCATTTTTTTTTAGAAAATTAAATAGATCATTTTCATTAATTACATCACCACGAGAAGTATTAATTAAAATTAAGTTTTTTTTTGCAATATTAAAATAAATTTTATTAATATAATTAAAATTATTTTTAATAAATGACTGATGAATACTAATAATATCTGATTTTTTGAATACATCTTTTAAATTATTATATTCTATTTTAGTTTTTTGTTTTTTAATGTCATAGTAAATATATTTTAACTGAAATCCTTTAGTAATTTTTACTAATTTTTTACCCACTTTACCAAAACCTATAATACCAAGTGTTTTTCCTGATAATAAATTATTAGTTCTTTTTTTCCAAACTCCTTTTTTTAATTCTGAATTAAAAATTTCAATTTTTTTTATAATATTTAGGATTAATGATAAAGATAATTCTGCTACAGATGTTGATAAATCAATTTTTATTTTTTTTATTTTGATATTATTTTTTTTACAATAATTTATATCAATATTATCTATTCCGCTTCCAAATCTAAATATAATTTTTAGATTATTAGCAGTCTCTAAAATCTTCTTATTATAAATTTCTGTACCTGCAATTACATAGTCAACATTTTTTAATAATTTAGACAAACTATTACCATCTAGTTTTTTACCCGATTTATTTTTAATTAGAATAAATTTTTTTTTTAAGATGTTTAAAATTGACCGATCAGAACCAAATGATGATGTTGCAATTAATAATTTTTTCATAATCTACTTTTATAATCTAAGTTTTTAAAAATATTATTAAATATATTTTTATTTATCATACAAAATTTTTTATCTTTTTTATCTTTATAAATTTTATTTTGTGAACTCAAAACTAATTGTTCAAATTTATTATAATTATCTATACTTATTTTATGCCTTTGATTTATATCACTTAAAAATTGATCATTTTTATTTTTTGGATCTAAAAAAAATGAGTAATAATTTTGATTTTTATACTCAATAATCATAGTTGAAGCCCAGCTGCAAATAAACTTCGATTGATTACATAAATGGTATGTATTCTTTTTTTGATCAATAAATTTAACATTTGAGTTAATAAAAAAAAACTTTTCTTCGTTTTCATAATTATTTGGATGGTGTTTAAAATATATTTTTAATTTGGGAAACTTAATCGATATTTTAGCAAGCCATTTTAGTTGTTCTATATAATCCTTCTTGTAGGTATCATATGTGTCATAATAAGAGTTTTTGAATAAGCCATTACCACCTATGTATAGTATATCTATATTTCTTTTATTTTTTCTAAGAGTAATATTTTTTTCACTACCCATAACAAATGATCCTATATTTACATTTCTTTTAATTTTAGAAAAAGTTCTTTTATTTGAAATATTGATGTTGGCACCAAAAGAAAAGAGTATATCTGCGTGATAAAAAAATCCATTTGTATTTTTTGTATTTATATTTTTTTGGATCAAACAGCTCTTATTTCCACCATTTTTTTTAAAAAAAAAATTTTTAATAATATTTGAATAATAATGTTGATGCATAATAATATTTTTTGATTTTATTTTTTTAAAAAAACTTTTATAAAAAAAACAATCATCAATAAACTTTATTGATATGTAAAAAAAATTTATTTTATATTTTAAGCTAATATTCATGGCTGAAAAAAAAAATTTTATTAAAAATAATATGTCCTTGTTTGTAACAATATAATCTTTCATTTTTTTTGAAAAAATTGACTGCTTGTGTCGAACACTTGGGTTGGTTGCCCTTATGATAATATCTTTTTTTTTATAAAGATTAATAATTTTTTTATATAAATTTAATTCCTTATCAGTCTCTATATGATCTATCATTGTTTTGTAGTAAGTGACTTTAGTCTTACCCTTTTTACGAAATAAAATTATTCTAAATATATAGGCTAAATATAAAATCATATATTTCGGTATAGATATTATAGAAACTTTAATATTAAATTTATTTTTTGAAAAATTAAAATTATCTAATAATTTCTTTTTGAAATAAAACTGAACTTCTGTTTTTGGAATTTGAAAATAATTATCTTTGAAAAAATTATGCTTTATACTATTTACCACTAGATCTACATAACTAAGTATAATCTTATTTTTAGTTAAAATATTTTTTTTTTTTAATTCTAAAAATCTACTTTTCATTTATTGTATTTTAGTGTTTATGAATTAACTACTGATTTCATTGTAATATATTATGCCTATAAATAATCTTATCTATTTTATCAAAATGATTCACTTTAAATCTAACTTTTCCTGATTTAAAATTTTTCCCAAATTGTATAAATTTTATATTTGCTTTAAATGCTGCTTTTAAATCACTTTCACCATCTCCTATAAATATTATATTTTTTTTTAATAATTTATGACTTTTTATAATTTTTTTTATATGTTCTGTTTTACTTTTCGGTGATCCATATATATTTTTAAAATATTTATTAATTTTTTTTTTTTTTAAAATATAATCTAACTCTTTTTGAGGCGTTCCTGAGGAAATAAAAAATAAATATTTTTTTTTATTCTTATTAAAAAATTTTAAAACACCTGAATTAAATTTTAATCTTAAGATTTTTTTTAAAATTAATTCATTAAATACTTTTGACAACATGTCTATATTATTTTTAGTAAATTTTTTCTTTAACAAATTTTTTAATAAGTATTTAAATTTAACTTGCCTTGATATTCCTAGATTCTTTTTGTGATATCTAAAAAATGAATCTCTTATTTTTTTTGTATTATCTTTAACAATTTCTTTAAAAGCTTTATCTTTAATATTTACCGAGTCAATTATGACTCCATCAAAATCAAATATAATTGCTTTTTTTTTCATTTTAATCTTAGGGTTGCTTATTATTTTTTAGATTTTAGCGATTGCATTATTTCTAAAATTCCCTGACCCAGATCTGTATAAATATTGCTTACAATTTTTTTTGATACATTTTCTTCAAATGAATAAGGTGTAATTTGATAATGTAAATTTTTAGCTTTTTTGTTAAATGTAACTTTGTTTTTTTTACCACTTATTTCCGAAATCATTTCAATTAGGTCGGATATTCTTGTTTGATTATTCCCCGTTACTATAAAAGTTTGATTATTAAATTTTTTATCAAATATTTTTTCACAAATATTAGCTACATCCTTAACATGAATATATTCTCTCAGTAAGCTCGGTTCCCCATTTATAACTGTTTTTTTATTATCTAAATTATTTTTTATATATTTATATACTGCATTTTTTTCGTTTGCTCTAGTTCCATAAACTGTACCAAATCTTAAAATATTATAATTTAATCCATATTCTCTTTGGTATTGTTTTACAAAAATTTCAGATGCTTGTTTGCTGCATTTGTAAAATCCTCCAGCATTTGAATACACATAAATAGTGCTCGCAAAGATATATTTTTTAATTTTATTTATTTTTGAGGCTTCTAGTATATTTAGATTACCAAGTAGATTTTGATTTATTGTATCAATTGGATTTTTGTTTGAATTTTCTATATTAGATACTCCTGCAAAATTAAAAACATAATCTGCCCCTTTAATTGATTTTTGAACATGATCAAATTTATTTATATTCCCGATAAACATTATTTGATTTTTTTTTAACCATTGGGATTTTATTTTGTCTGCCACTACAACTTTATAACCCCTGTTAGAAAAATAATCGCACACATGTGAACCAATAAACCCAGACCCACCCCAAACAACTATATTTAATTTTTTATTTTTTTTAATCATAAAATTAATTTGATACTATAAGAATTTATAGTAAATTATTATTAAATTGCAATTAAGATAAAATAAAGGCAGAAACTAAAATTAACCTCTCTATAACAATTACTAAATATGAATTACATTTACAGGGTAGCCTTTTTATTTAATATTTCATTATTATTTTTTTCTTTCACTTATATCAGCGCAGATCACATGTTTACGCTTTATGACTTATTCTTTATTTCTATATTTTTTATTTTAATAATTTGTTTACAATCTACTGTTTTGTTTCTATTTCATGAAAATTATTTAAAAAATTACATCTTAAGTTTTTTTTGTACAATTAATATAATTTCACTTCACCTTGTATTTGTAGAATTTATACATCTATTGCCATTTTATCTTGAAATACTAATATTCATTTTTTGTTTTTTATTACTAATTTTTATTAGTAATGTAATTTCTGAAAGTCGTTTAATGTCAATTATATTTGTTATTAGTCCTTTATTAATACTCATAACTACAATTACACTTAACCTTCAAACACCTAATTTAGTTCATGATAAAAAGCTTGATTTACAAAATAATAATCCTAAAAAAATTAATTTTAATAGTAAACCAAATGTTTATTTTATTTCTTTTGAGTCTATGGTTCCATTATCAATTGCCCAAAAACATTTTAAAGAAGAAAAATTTGCTTATCATGATGTTTTACAAAAAAAATTTTATAGTTTTAAAAATGCATTTACTTTAGCATTCCCATCAAAAGAAAGTTTAAATTCTTTATTAGCTTTTGATCAAAAAAAATATCTTTTACTAAAAAAAGAAAATAAACATTTAAATTTTTTTACAGGTGTTGAGCAAAGTCCTCTTTTAAAAATTTTTAGAGATAATAATTATGACTTAAGTACTTTTTATGATAATTTTTGGTTTGGAAGAAATAAAGGAAAATATATTGATAATTATTTTGTAAATGAGTCAGGTGGAAAATTTAATACGTGTGCTTTTGATACAGGGTATGGCTTTCATTATAAGGTTTCATTTCTTGGTTACTGTCTATTGCCTGAAACAATAAAATTTAAGATTATTTCCCTGCTTTTAAGAAAAAATTTAAATAAAACAACTACTATTCAAAAAATAATTGAAATCATGGAAGCAAATATTAAAAAAGATAAGCCTCAATTTTTTATGGCTCATAATATTAACCCCGGTCATACAGGTGATTACATCTATGGTAGAAAAGGAGATTTTGTGAGCTTTCAAAAATACTATAAAGAGAAAAGTATTGTTGTAAAAAATGAAATAAAACAAATAATAGATTTTATCGAAAAAAAAGATCCAAATGCTATACTATTTATTTATGCAGATCATGGACCTAAATTAAGTTATGGTCTTGAGTTTGAGGATGACAATGTTTTTAAGATCACTGATAGTTTTGCAGTTTACGCCGGTATCTATCCAAAAGAAAAATGTATTAAGTATGCTAATATATTTTACGAAACTAAAAAATTTGCCACATTAATAGATGCCTCTAAGATAATAATAAATTGCATTAAAAAAGATGAAAAAGCGATGAATTTTGACAATAAACAGTTTTTTATGGACATGGGAGGTGAGATTAAATATTTCAATAATGAACAAAATATCATATTAGGTTATGGTAATATAAACTTAAAACCAGAAAACTATCTATATGAATAAAGCTAAAATAGCTGCAATAATTATATTAACTTTTTTTTATAGTCTAAATTGGACAAGTGCTGCACACGCATATATTGATCCTGGTTCCACGAGTGCAATTATAACTGCTATCCTAGGTTTTTTTGCAGCAGCAGGATACACAGTCAACAAATACATCTATAAAATAAAAAAAATTTTTTTTAAAGATAAAAATAAAGATGATTTAGAAAAAAAATTTGACGAATAGCCATAATTTGAAAAATAATATTAAAGAAAATTCTTTATCATTTAAGGACCCAGCATCTAAGATCTATGAAGTTTTAGATGAAAATGGAGGTACTATAAAAATATTAAGAGGACTAAGAGAAGACGCCTTAAATCATTTTAAGGCATTATCTGGTGAAGAATTTTTTGAAAAATTTTTAAAATCAGAAATGGTTGTAAAAAGCAAACTGAACTTAAGTAATGATTTTGAGGCTAGTCAAATAAAAGAAAGTGGCTGGAAAGGACTACTGGAGCATGAAGTTCTAGATTTTATATCCTATCCTTACGAATGGTCATTTTCTATGCTAAAAGATTCTGCACTTCTACATTTATTTATTATTAAGAAATCTTTTGAAAACTCTTGGTCATTAAAAGACTCATCTGCTTACAATATTCAATGGAAAAATGGTAAACCAATTTTTATTGACATAGCCTCATTTATTCCTTGTGCTGAAAATTATGAATGGACAGGTTACCGTCAATTCTGCTCAATGTTTTTAATACCTCTATTAATTAAAAAACACTTAAATCTAGATATTAATAATATTTTAAGATCTAACTTAGATGGTGTAACTCCAGAGATTGGCTTTAACTATTTTCAATCATATAATAAATTTAAGAAAGGTGTTTTTTCACACATATTAATTCCTCGTATTCTTAATTCCTTCATAAGTCCAAATAAAGCAAATAATAATAAAATGAACCAAAATAAAGACCATATTTTAAGTTTAATGAACTCAATGTACGCTTTAATAAAAGGTTTAGATTATAATAAAAAAAAGTCTACTTGGCTTGGTTATGATACAAAAAACTCTTATGAAGAAGATGACAAAAAACTAAAAGAAAAATTTATTTTAAAAAATACAGGTAATAAAATTTTTGATACTCTTTGGGATATTGGTTGCAATAATGGCCACTACTCAAAATTATTAAAGAAAAAATTTAAAAAGATAATAGCATTTGATTATGACCATGAAGTAATTGAAGATTTATATCTTTCAGAAAAAAAATACAGTTCATCTAATATTACACCTCTTGTAATAAATTTTGCCAACCCATCACCAAATCAAGGTTGGAATAATGAGTTAAAAAAACTTGAAGATAGATCGAAACCTGACTTTATTATATGCTTGGCATTCATTCACCATGCTAGATTAGCTGCTAATATTCCACTTGCCCAAGTAATAAATTGGTTACATTCACTAAAAGCCAATATTATCATTGAATTCGTTGACAGAAACGATGAGATGGTTGTTCAATTATTGAATAACAAAAATGAGCCATATGAAGATTACAACAAAGAGAATTTTGTCAAATTATTATCCAAAAAATTCAAAATAATTGATCATCAATCATTAAAAAATAATAAAAGAGAATTATTTTTTTTAGAGAACAATTATGTTTAACAACTTTCTTAAACTTCTTTATTTTTTAAAGATCCCAAAAAAATTCGTTTTTTATTTAATCCTAATAACTTTTACTGGATCTATTTTAGAAATTATGGGATTGAGTTCTTTGTATGCATTTCTAAATAATATTCAACCTGATCAAAATATTAATAATACCTTAATGGGTAAAATATTTGAAAATTTTTCTGAACAACAGATTATGTTTATAACAACTATTGCATTTTGTTTATTATTCGTTTTGAAAAATTTAATTATGATATTCTTTAATTTTTTTACATATAGAAATTTAGAAATTGTAAAAAATAAAACCTATCAAGATTATTTTCTTAGAATATTAAATACAAATTACTTAGAGATTATAAGAGAAGGGCATGTTAAACATGGGCAAATTTTTTCTAGATATCTAGATCATGCTTTTAATGGCTATTTAACAACTTACATCAGAATGATTTCTGACATCATCATGGCTATATTTATAATTTTTTTTATTTTTTATGTTGATTTTTATATCTCTTTGATATCAACAATTTATTTAACAATAATAGCTTCATTTCTAATTAGATCTCAAGGTAAAAAATTAAAAGCGAATTCTAAAGAAATTTCTTTATCAGAAGAAAAAACTAAACAACATTTATTTGAGATTATTAAAAATTTTAAAGAAATTTATGCATATAAAATACAAAATATAGTTTTTAAACAATTTAAATTTGATATTAAACGTTTTTTAAAAAGTGAAAAAAGATACGGCTTAACTCAAGCAAACTTAAAAAATTATTATGAAATGTCAATAATTTTTTTGATAGGTATTATATTTTTCTATTTATTATCAAAGGGAATGTTAGAAAATAGCTTAGCAATTTTAGGTATTATAGGGTTTTCAATTGCTAAACTGATACCATATATTAATGGACTAACTGCTAATTTAAATACATTAAAGCAGGTAAGTTATTCTGTTAAAGAAGTTGAAAAATTTTATGAAAATTCAGATAAAAAAATTCAAAGAAATATAGATATTAATCAAAATAAGATAAGTCCCTCTAAACTATCTTCATTAAAAATACAAAATTTAAACTTTGGTTATGATAATTCAGAAAAAATTATAAAAAATTATGATGAAATAATTAAGATAGGAACTATGAATTGTATAGTTGGACCATCTGGATCAGGAAAAACTACGTTGGTTGACTTAATAATGGGGTTAATAAAACCAGATAAAGGAAAGGTAAGTTTTTTAGATCAAAAAGGAGAAGAAATTAAAGGATATTCAAACTTTGCATATATTTCTCAAACACCATGTATCTTTAAAGGTTCTTTGGCCAGCAATATAACTTTTAAAGAAAATTTAAATGAAATTGATAAAAATAAACTATTAAAAATACTTCGTTCAATAGGGTTATTTGATTCTCTAACTGAGAATGAAATTTTTAATAAAGATATAATTCTTGAAGGACAAAATTTATCAGGTGGTCAAAAGCAAAAAATTAGTATTGCTAGAGCACTATATAATGATTCGGGCATTCTATTTGTAGATGAAGGTACATCGAATTTAGATAAAAAAAGTGAAATTGATGTATATGAGCTGCTAAAAGAAAATAAATCAAACAAAATAATACTCTTTATAACTCATAAAATTTTAGATAATTCATATTTTGATAAAATAATAAATATTCATAATATCTAAATATTAATCTTAATAAAAATATTATAACTAAAATTTAATTTGTTAATATCTCAATATATAATATAAAAAATTTATGAAAATTAATCTATCTGCTGTTTCAACAAAATTTGATTACATAAAATTTTAGTCAAAATAAATGAGAAAAAAGAAAGGTTATTCATTGTGGATATTACCTCAAAAAAAGGTGTCTGATAAATTTCAAAAAATTATAAGTTTAAATGCCAAAAAATATAATTTTCCTGATTTTATACCTCATATAACAATTAATAGTTATTCAAATAAAAAAAGCCTGGATGAATTAAATTTTAAAAAATCTAAAAAAATTAAAGTACATGTTAACGATATTAAAAAGAAAAATTATTTTTATTATTCTATATTTTTAGATATTGAGCTTAAAAAAAAACTAATTAATTTTCATAAAAAAACTCAAAAAAACTCAATTAAAAAAAAATTTATTCCTCATTTAAGTTTAATCTATTCAAATAATAAAACTTTAAAAATAAGAATATTTAAAGAAATTAAAGATAATAATAACTTTAAAAATATGAGTTTTTTTTGTGATAGAGTCGCATTTATTAGATTTAATGAGATCAAAGAAGAATGGAAAATTATTAAGTTATTTAAATTAACTTCAGCATAATAGAACTTTTAAACACTAATAATGCTCTATAAGTTGTCTATAATAATTTTTGACAATAATAATAGATATTTAATATATTAATTGTATTTTGACAAAAACTTTCATATTAAAATGATTAACTTTTAAATTTATCAATAAAGAGTTGCATAATCCAGTTAATAAATAATTAGAGTATAATAATAATGAAATTTAAAAAAGACAAAGTTAATATAATTGTTCCTATTGCTAAAATTGATATCAATTTTCAACGTGAATTTGGAAATTTTAAATACTATTCAAAATTAGGTAAACAAAAAATAATTTTAGATTATACAAAAAAAATTTTTGATAAGTTTAATTTAAAATTTGATATTGAAATTTATTTTATAACTTCTGAAAAAATTCAAAAAAAATATAATATCAAACGCTATATTGATAAGATTAAATATAAAAAAAATACTATCACCCTTAAAAAGGAGACAAAAAATTTAATAGAAACTGTTTTACATTCAAAGCTATTAATTAATAATAAAAATGAAAAAATTATAATATTTCATCCCGACTCTTTTTGTGAAATAGATATTGCAAAATTTTATACTCTATCCAAAAAAGAATTTGATGGAATACAGTTTGGTTACGATCATTTTAATCCTACTGATCATTTAAGCTCTGATACGGGAAGGTTTTCAGTAACAAAAAATAAAAAAATAAAAAAGGTTTATGAAAAAACAAAATTGGATAATCATTTATTAACATGTGCTGGTCTACATTATTTTAAAAATTGGCATATATTTGAACATTACGCTCAAAAACTATTGATCAGTAAAAAAATTATACACAAAGTTACCAGTGAAGTTTATAACTTAATGATAATAAATAATTTACATATTAAATACTTCGAAGTAACTGATTTTATCAGTTTTTCTAATATATCATCTATTAATGAGTTTAATTTTTGGAATTCGTATTTTAAGACAAAATATTCTAAGTTAAAAAAAACTTTTAATATAAATAACATTATACCTTCTGCAGGTTCAGGTAAAAGACATAAACAATTTAAAGTAGCAAAACCTTTTATTGATATCAGTGGAAAACCAATGGTTTCACATGCCATGGGGTCATTACCTGTTTCAAATAATAATTATGTTTTATTTAGAAATCATGTTGCAAAAACATATAAAAATGAAATCAATAAAGTTAAAAATATTATTAATAAAAAGATTACAATTGTAAACATTAATCAAAAAACTGATGGCATGGCAAGAACATGTTTATTTTTAGAAAAACATTTAGATAAAGATTTGCCTATTATAATTTCTTCGTGTGATTATAAGTTTTTATATAATGAAGAAAAACTTCACTCATTAATAAAAAAAGAAGACCCCGATTCAATAATTTTTACATTTAGGAATTATCCTGATGCTAGAATTGATCCAGATTCGTACGCATATGTTAAGGTACATAAAAATCGTATACTCAAGATAGTAGAAAAAAAGGCAATCAGTACAAAGCCCCATAAAGACTTTGCAGTTACCGGTGTTTTTTACTTTAAAAATTGGTATTTATTTAAAAAAGCAGTTGATGTTATGATTGCCAATAAAAATACCGTTAATGGTGAATACTATGTTGCAACAGCAATACAAGAGCTAGTAAATGAAAAAAAAAAGATATTAAATTTTGAAATAGATAAATTCATATCATGGAGTTTACCTATACATTTAAAAACGTATCTTTTTTGGGAAAAAATTTTCAAAAAGTAAAATGAAATATTTGCAAAGTGTAAAAAAATTAAAAAAATATGATTTTTTTTTAATTGATCAATGGGGTGTTATTCATAATGGTGAAAAGAAGTTTAAAGAGGCTTACAAGGCGCTACTCTTCTTAAAAAAATTAGGAAAAAAAATTATTATAATCTCAAACTCATCAGAAAATTCAAGTCATACGTCGAATGTAACTCTGAAAAGATTAAAAATTGATAATAAAATTTTCGATAAAATTATCACAAGTGGTGAAATCTTTGAAAATGAAATTGAATTAATTAAAAAAAATTTTAAAAAAAAATATTTAAAATGTTTTTGTATATCTGAATTAGATAAAAAAAAATTATTAAAAAAAAAAAATATTTTAGTTACAAAAAATATAAATCAAATTGATTTTATTTTAGCTTCATCAATTAAGCCTAATTCAAGTTTAACGATTCTTAAAAAAAAACTTGATAAATGTAAAATTAAAAAAATACCAATGATCTGTACAAATCCTGATAAAAAAGTTTTTAATGGTAAAATAAACAAGATAGTTGAACAAGTAGGAGTTCTGGCAGCATATTATAAAAAGATTGGTGGGAATGTAAAATTTTATGGAAAACCATATTCTAGAATTTATAAAGAATGTTTAATCGGCTATAGAGGGATTATAAAAAAAAAAG
>Ga0209335_10003993_pt1 | contig 14359 bp, 17 predicted proteins | sample COG_09_FD_184753 | JGI IMG/M metagenome (GOLD analysis project Ga0209335, IMG submission 184753) | Pelagic Microbial community sample from North Sea - COGITO 998_met_09 (SPAdes) (version 2) | ecosystem: Environmental > Aquatic > Marine > Neritic zone/Coastal water | place: Helgoland, sampling...
GTCAGACAAAGCAACGCCCGAAGCTATTACCGCGGCGCTAGCTTGCTCTTGAATTGTAAGCGCGTTGTTGGTTGCGGTCACAACAGGATCCGCCAAAACAACCTCAAACTTATTCAAAGCCTCAGCAGAAAACGGCGCACGCGGCATGGCACGAACGTCCAGATTCCATGACCCACCTTGGGCCTCGTGACCAACCAGGTCGCTAGAAGCATTTACGGTTGCGCCAGTTGTTTGTGCGACTGTGTTGAGGAAGTTCATACCAATTTCTCCTTCGCCTGTACGGCAAGACCAAAAGTTAATTTCAAGATTTTTACGTGTCTGTGCTTGCGCACCTGATTCTTCAAAAGCAAAAACGGGTGCACCACCGTCGCTGTCTGCGACGCTGTGCACCCATTTATGTGTATCGATGGTTTCTCCACCCAAAGTAATCGCACCCGGTTGGCCGTGACCCAATACGTGTAGGGTGCCTAGCAAGGGGTCATTCAAGGTGTCTCGCAGTTTCTCAACAGCCTGGCCAGTCGACACCGCCACAGCGAGGCAGTTGGTGTCGAGCCCCTGTAAAAGTTTTTCGTGTTGCTCGACATCCATGTCGTAGACAAACACATGCTTGGTACGAGAGTTATTGCTATACATTACGTCTCCAAATTCTCTGCAAGGTTCCATTGGTAAACCTTTACAGACAAAAAAATTACTTTGAGCAGCTCAACCATTTCTTGAGGGCCACACTTTCAAAGCGGCTTGCAAGGGTCAACACCTATCACTCTGACGAGAATCATATACGTAAAAACCGAAGTAGTGTTATTTTTCTTCGTTAACTGGTAAGTATTTACCCTTGTATTCGGAAAGCCACACAATGCTTACCGAGGGCCTTGCTTGAAAAACAGAATAAACCCGCGTGTATAGTGTGGCTGTGGTAGGAAATATGGCGCGATCAGTGCGCTCGGCGACTGCTACAGAACAATCAGCTAACTGACGCAACTTACGTTAGTGCACCCTCATAAGTAACAAATGCGCAGATTTCTCCTCATAACAGGCTGGTTCTTACTTCTGCTTCAGCTTTTTACAGGGCTTGCACGCGCACAAAGTCTTTCCGCCCAGTCACTGGTCTCCGACGTTGAAAATGCGATCGACCACCACCAGGTTTTGGCTAAGGAGTTGACCGTGAGCGCAAAGCGCTTGGAGCTTCTTTGCAGCAAACTTTCACAAATCGCCCCGGGGACGCAGCTTAATATCGCCCAACTTGACGCTGAGATAAGACGGATCGATCGGGCCTACAGGCCGGCGATGTCTCGTCAGATCGAGGCTTTAGAGGCTGCAGGGGAGTCACTAGAAGACCGCCAGTCCGCGCAGTGCAAAGTTGACAACGCACAAGAGGACACCCCCCCGGATCAGTGCCTTGATATCAGCCGCACATTGACCTATCAGAAATCGCTAACGCTGCAGACTAAGATTTTGAGTGAGTTACTGAAGAGAGATCTCACTGCTCTAAGGATGGTCGCTGATCTGGAGTGGAAGCAGTGTGTGCGGCCCGGATTCACAATGAAACTTATTGAGGTCGTGGAGGCTCCCAGCGAATTTAGCTTTAAGCAAACAATTCAGAAGATTTCTCAGGCCTTGACGCTCATCACAGAAACTCCTCTGCCTGTAGAGAAAGATTGAGCGGTTACTGGCATGCGACTTAGCCGGTACTTGGGATCAATCCAATTCAAGATTTTGATGTTGGTGCTTGCCGGCGTGATCCTGTTTGGGCTCTCTCTCACAACACTCGTTAGGTACACGAGCGCCGCTAAGGAACTGGAGGTCAGTCGCGTGAAATCAGAGGTGCGCCTTGCTTTCAGAAATCACATTTCACGCAAAAAAATTGAACTCGCTCAACTTCAAAGTTTCCAAATACTTGAGTCAAGACTGAGTCCCCTGCTGAGCCTAGAGCCCAACCTTCAATGGGTTGGCATATTGAATGAGCGACTTCAAATACTGGCTACTTTGGCCGACAGCTCAAGTGGCCGCCTCGGCGCAGCATTATCTGAGTCCCGAATAAAGTTATTAACGCTGGAGGAGTTGTTAGGCCAGAACAATGAGTCCGTAGCTTCGGTTTCCAGTGGGTCGAAGCCGAATAGTTACCCAGACCAACTGATATTTATGTGGCGACTAGCGGATACCAACCAGTATGGCGCGGCCATAGCCTCCCTGCCATCCATACTAGATCAATTAGCACAAGGCCAACGTTACAAGCTTTCTGCATCTGAGATCTCGTCAACCGGGTGGTTTGACATTGATTTGCAGTCCCCTACTGTGGCCATACCACTCAAGATGTCTTTAATCTCAGCGGGTGCCGATAGGCTCCAATCTTCAATTGTAGTTGGCGCTTCAATGACGATTTTTCTAGCACTTTTTCTTTATGCCGCTCATCTGCTCCGTACCCAACTCCAGCGCACAAAAGCCCTGCAAGACGCCCTCAGCATAGCGGAAGAGCGCTTGGCACGGCGTTCACAGCTTGCTGCAATAGGCGAGGTGGGCTCTCGTATCGCACATGAGCTGAATCAACCGCTCTTCGCTATTGAAGCTTACGCATCAATAGTTGATAAAAAAATAGGTCCCCAAGACGCAAGCGTGAAAAGTATCATTCAAAAAATACGAGACGAGTCTGAGAGAGCCAGTAGGGTCATTGCATCCATCAGAAGTTTAGGCCAACAGCCAAAGGCCTTGAATGCTTCTGAGTTGGGTTCAGTCTCGGATATCGTGACTCAACTAGCCCCGCTACTGAACGTGTACAGAAAGGAGGTGGATGTGGCGTTGTCACTTCACATCACGCCGTCGGCGAGGAGCTTGAAAGTAGACAGATCTACTTTGGAACAAGTTGTGGTGAATTTCTTTATCAATGCCGTTGAGTCCTTTCGTTCAGGCCAAACCAGATCACCGCAAATCGACATTTTTATCTCCACTGACGATGATGGCCTGCTGAGCGTTCGCTTCACAGATAATGGCACTGGGGTCAAAGCAGAAGTAGCGCAAACGGTTTTTGATCCCTTCGTAACAACAAAATCAGAGGGTACTGGGCTTGGCCTTTCCATTTGCAAATCTTTAGCCCGAAAAAATTACGGCGACATTTGGTTTGAGAACAACAGTAACGGGATCGGCTGCACTTTTTTCCTAACTATGAGATCGCATGTCTAAAAATACCCTGAGCTCAGACCTGAACGCCTCAGAAAGAGCGGCAATGAATACCAACGGCTCGGTCGTGCTGGTAGAGGATGATGCAGGACTCGCGCACGCGCTCATCACTCTTTTAGAATTTGATCAATATGAGGTGGTGCACTTCTCAAGTGGCGAGCGTTTTTTGGATGACATCACATCGCAAGACAGTCAAATGACATCCACTACATGCTGCGTCCTATTGGACTTAAATTTGAATGAGAAGCGAGACGGGTTACAGATTTTTAAAGAAGCAAAAAAAAAGCTTCTGAAAAAGTTGCCGCCCGTGGTTTTTCTTACAGGCAACGGTGAACTTGAGATTGGTTTGGAAGCTATGCGCAGCGGAGCTTTCGACTTTTTGACGAAACCGGCAAAGGCCGAGTTACTTCTTAGCCTAGTGAGAAAAGCGCACGTGCGACACGCAGCTGAGTTAATCAAAAGCATTGAATGCAGCGCCTTTGTGACACGTTACGAGTCTCTAACCGATAAGCAGCGAGACGTATTTAAGTTCTTGGTACAAGGGCTTGCGAACAAAGATATTGCAGAGCACTTCCAAACCAGTGTCCGGACGGTCGAAATTCATCGATCGAGTGTTCTGGAAAAAATGGGCAATATCAGCTTGGTTGAGATTGGAAGAATGTATGAGAAATTTAAACATGAACTCTAACCCAGACTGGTTACGACGTAGATTAGCTATTTTTTTAATTTTTTCTGCAAGTTTCGCATCACCAGCGATTGCGCAATCGGACACCGCCGAACCTCCGACACAAACGCAGGACAAGAAACAAAGCGTCGCGACTGGGTTTTTCATATCGGACGGTGGCTACCTAATCACCTCACACCATGTGGTGAGCGGCTACGAACACATATACGTTGTAACAGCCGATCGACGCGTGCTCCAAGCATCATTGCTTAAAGTAGATCAGCCGCAGGACCTGGCATTGCTGAAGGTGGCTGCCATCACACCGTTCCTCTATTTGTCCCACTCGCAGGGCGTACCCCCAGGCATGGAGGTCGTAACCATTGGCTACCCACAGGTCGAGATTCTTGGGCTGAAACCAAAAATTACCAAAGGATTGGTCAACAGCAGCTCCGGTTTGAAGGATGATCCTAACTCGTTTCAATTTAGCGCAGAAATTCAAAAAGGCAACTCTGGCGGCCCACTTATAGGGCCCGGTGGCACTGTGGTTGGAGTTGTAAAGTCCAAGTTGGATGCCCTGAAGGTTTCATCAATCAGCCAGGACCTTCCACAAAATGTCAACTTTGCGGTGAAGAGTTCGGTCTTGATAAAGTTCCTCACCGGTACACCAAGTATTCCGTTCACTCGACCTCTCAACGCAGGCGTCACCATTAACCCAATTGGTATTTTTTCGGAATTTACCTCGGCCATCGTTCCGATCATTGCCAGGCACAGCCCTCTACCCAAGAAGCGCGCATCTGAACGCTAGAACCTTGGCGCCATGGTGTCGGTTCCGGTCGTATGCTCAATGCAGGGGCTTGACTAGGTTTTGCGAAATCGCGGCTTGTTTTTCCCGGCTTTTCCCTGGCGCTGTTTCGGGGGCCGCCGCCTTGAGTAGGTCCTCAATATTGACTGTGGCCTTAAGAAGTATTGTTCTTAATTGGCTAAACATGTCCTGTGTCAACTGCAGCGTGAGCAGTTGACCATTTACGAGGCTCATTTTTAGCTGGGTCATTTCCACCCCTTTCGAAAAATGCATGGACTGCACAAGCACGGCCTCTTTCCCCAGTACTGATTTAAGTTCAAGGTCCATTGAAGCACCCTCTGTCGCTATGGCTTTCGCCGACCCAGACACCAGGTCAGCTGCTGGCCTTTGATTGTTGGCCTGCGCGATTGGCGCTACGCCTACTGTTACCCTTGAAAACTCAGGCGCATCCATCAGTGGCACCAACAGATTGAGCGTCTTCTCAACCAACGCACGGGTCAGCCACAGCCGATACTCCAACGCGTCGGTGGTACTAATTTTAAACAACAGCCGGTCCTCAACCGACACGTAACTTACGTTGAATTGGTAGATCATTCTCAGAACCCGCGTCGTGTCATAACCTAGTCCTAGCGCAATGGGCAACGTTACCCGGGAGTGGTCGTTCAGGCTTCATACTTATTATTATTTTTCGTACTCTGTTCGCCCGCGCAACACTCGTTGCGCGCCCCCATTCCAGTAATCTAAAACGCCACAGCTCTCTGCCAAGCATCGACACCCAATTTGATCGATTTAGATTTACCGGTGCGAAACCACTACAGAGTTGAAATGATAAACGCTGATACCTATTCCGTCTCTTTTTAAAATTGACTTTTCTCAACTCTCAGAAGTTGACAGTTAAGCCGCTCTGGATTTATCAACGAGCAGTCGGGCGAAGACTATGCGCCTTAAATTGGGCTCTGGGCTGATCAGGCGTCAAAGGACCGCAGCACACAATCGTTTCTATCTGTCTTAAACTTTCGTAGACTTGGTAAAGCTCGACATCAACCAGAATCCCAAAAGGTTGGTGTGCATTTAACAACGCCCTAGCGGTCGGCCTTTCACGCTCCAACATGATCAGATCATCTACCGTCACCCGTTTCTCGATAAGGTCGGATCTTCTATGCTACTTATGCACAGTTTTGTTGTTTGGTTGTACTTCCGCTGAACTGCAGGTACTTGATGCCTCGAAACACCCACAAGTAAAGGCGCTTCTCTCCCTCGGATTCATCAACCTAACAGGGGCCCCAACGCTTACCTTAAACAAAACTAAAGGTTCACGAGAAAAAACAGTCGGTCCCGATGTATTCGTCTTTATTGAAGGCGACGGTGCTCCGTGGACCTTATTCGGGACCACTCCCCCCAACGATCCAACCCCAAGGCGCTCACTAGCGTTGGACCTCGCACGCACCACCGCACTTAAGTCGCCAGCTAGCGTGCTATACGTTGCTAGACCTTGTCAATTTCAAGCCCCCACTATTTTTATAAAGTGCGCAACAGAGGTATGGGCTAGCAAACGCTACGGCAATGAACAACTGGCGCTACTCCTGTCATCTACTGAGCAAGGATTGATGTCTTTAGAAAAAAAAATAAAGCCTAAATTGCGCCTCTCCCTAGTGGGTCACAGCGGGGGCGGCGTAATGGCTATACGCGTCGGTGCAGAGTTGATTCGACGTGGGTACGAAGTGGTTAGGGTCGTAACGCTAGCGTCCCCTATCGATCCTGTTACCTGGTCAGCAAACCACCGATTTTCAACGCTCCATGTGGACACCTACTACAACGACATGGACCTCATCGCTCAAAGCCAGGTGGCCACACACTACGTTGGTAAAAATGATCGGCTAGTTGTGTTGGGTGACACGAGTGAACGCTACAAATACAACCCAAAGGAGATTACTGAAGTTGCCGGCGTCGAGCACGTAGCTGGTTGGCAGGAATACTGGAATACGGTTATTCTGGACGAAATATCACACTAGGCGTTAGCTAAATAGGGTTTCGCACATGTTGGCAAGTACACCGAAAAAAAATTGGATGGTTTTTATAGCGAGCGCCCCTCTTGCTTTGGTGCCTTCGTCTACATCTGCAGCAGACGATAACGACGCTGTCGTAGCCGCTAAGTCTGCTACCGTGGCAACCGCGCAGCTAGTGAATAACTTTTCAACGGCTTCATTTGTGGGGGCTGGACCTTTGCTAAGCTACAGGTTAGGTGACATCACGTCACGTGGCCAGGCGGCGGGAGATGATTCAGACTTTCAAAGTACATCATTTTCGGCTACACCAACGATCGCAAGCATCAACAACCGAATCGAACCTATCCTTCTTGATGGGAAGGTGTCTTTGGTAATTTTGGGCTTCGAGAGATTCGACGAAATATATCTGACAGCTAAGGGAATAGCGCTTACGCTTGATCGCACGTCAGTGACTACTACACAGCGCGTCACTGGAGTTGCCGATGTCTCGTCTGCTGTGACCGGAAGTGGTTACACTATCTCCCCCTACTACGTCATGCAACTAGAGAGCGGACGCTTAGTCGATTTCAACGTGGGGCTGGGTAAAAACAACCTCCAAACAGCTTCGGCTGGCGTCAGCGCAGCACCCGCTTCTGACCGTGCATTCTTGAGCGTTGGCACTAGCACCGTGACACCACTTACAAAGAATAGCGACGTCCAGTACAAAGCCGCCCTAGGGTATACCTACGACGGTGTCGAAGAATATACACAAAGCGATGGAACGATAGTCAACAAAAGCGCGACCCAGTTAACTCAGGTAACGGCTGGCGCTAACTACACGCTGCGCCTTGATTCATTTTCGCCCTTCGCAGGGTTGACACTTGTGCGCAACTGGTTCAGCACATCCGGTAACGCCGGTATTCAGGCGCGAGAATACTCTTCCAACGTGCTGCTCAAAATGGGCGTTAATTTTTCAAATGAATCTGTCTACGGCAGCCTCTCTGTGCAGGGAGAGCGCGGTAAAACGTCTGTCCAAGCATACGCTGGCCTTCGCTACTAAACTACCGAATCGATGGCACGCGCGGGTTGGTTAGCTGCTTCATCAGGGTATCAAAACCTGAGTTTGATAGGAACGCGGGTCGGTCATCTAAAATCTGCACCAGAGGCTCTCCAGGCTTCGGATTCTCTGGAATAAACCCTGCTTTCTCCTTCTCTACCAGCACACGCTCGCCAGACGCCAACGCAACCTCCGTCGTACCGTCGCGAACGTAGTTGTAAACACCCGGGCGGTCGACCTGTCCATCGCCGATAATGGCCACGTCGATATCAGTTCCACGAATACCTATCGTGGCAGTAGCGGCCTTGTAATTTACATTTTTAGGTGTGCGCTTTCCGATCTCGCCACTAATAGAGCGCAAGGCACCTTTTAAGAGGCTGGTGGACTGCCTATCGGTGTCACGCTTTTCGTATACGAAGGCCTCAATCAACACCTCAGAATTTTCTCTCACAATCATCCGCGTCTTGTCATTCATCATGACGAACGCTTGTGCCTTAGCAGCCGTCTTCAAGGTATCACCGACATAAACAAGGCCCTTTTTCGTAGCCTCACGCAGTTCGCCAGATGCAGCCAAAATATTGGTCTCACCCGAGACCTTGAGTATCAATCCAGCGGGCTCGGCCGCGAACGAAATTTTATTTACCAAAACAGTAATCAACATAGGGATCATGAATTTAAAAATCAAAGAAACTAGTTTCATATCTATCCTTACTTGGTTTTGAATACGGTGACCCCACCCCAATCGGCGCCAGGTGGCTCCCTCGAGTAGTCTTGTGCTTTCTCGTAGATCCAGTCGTGTACAGGTTTTGCCAGCTGCGCTGAACGCAACCCATCGATCGCTGCAATAACCTCATGAAACCGTTGCTCACGATAGTCGCCTAATATTTCTACCCAGCTGTCGATTTCAGCATGTACCGTCGCGCTGAGATCGTTGACGAATCCAATCGGCTCGTATATCGATACCGCCTCCGTCTTACCTTTGACGGTCACACGGTCCAGCTCGCGGAAGACCACCTCTGGACATGCCAGAGCCGTTGTCTCTGACACGATTGTGAGCACCCCATAGTTGCGGGTCAACCCCTCCAAACGAGCGGCCAGGTTCACCGCATCCCCCATAACGGTATAGGCTCTACGCACAGTGGAGCCCATATCACCGACGCTCATGTCGCCTGTATTGAGACCGATACCAATTTCAATCAATGGCCAGTTTTTTTTCTGACAAATGTCGTTAATGCCCGCCAAAGCCTGCCCCATCGCTAGCGCGGTTGTAACAGCAGATAATGCGTGACGCTTATTTTCAACAGGTGCACCCCAAAAAGCCATGATGCAGTCGCCAATATACTTATCTAAAGTGCCGTCTTGATCGCGGATGATCTGACTCATGGTCGAAAGGTAAAGATTAATAAATTCCGACAGGTCGGTGGCGGATAACTTTTCAGAAATGGTCGTAAATCCCCTTACGTCAGAGAACATCACAGTCAGTGGTAACCGTTGACCACTCATGGTGTATCTAGCGGGATCCTCGGCCATTTTATTAACCAGCTCAGGCGGCACGTACTGTCCAAACAGATCTGTAAACTGCGCCTTCTTCTTATGCTCAAGGTAAAACTGATAGCCAAAGTTCCATAGAGAGATGCTCGTAATAGCGCCCAGTAACGGTGCGACCTGCGGTACGACTCGGTAATTGGTCCAGAGAAAGAGTCCCACCATCAACGTGGCCAGTGACAGGACCAACCAAACACCCATCGAGGCGAGCGGCGACACACGGCCTAAAGTCAGTAGCAAAAAAACCGTGCAAGAAAAAATGACTAGCGGCTCTAAAAATCGGACCTCAATTGGGCGCCAAGGCAGGGCCGATGCTTGATCGCTAAGCAGGCTCGCCAACACATTGGCGTGCACCTCAACGCCTGGATATAGCGCCCCCATCGGCGTGGAGCGAAAGTCGGATAATCCCGGGGCCGTGGTACCTACCAAAACGACCTTATCTCTGAGCGCCTCTAACTTTACTCGGCCTTCAACCAAGTCGTCAAAAGACAGGTAGGTAAACGTCCTTTGGGGACCCTGGTAGGACACAAAAACACTTGAATCTGGCCCAACCGGTATCCGCTTTCCTGCAACCTGAATAGCGTTGAGTACAGGGCTCCCTTCACCGGTCACCACTTCCCCGGCTTCATCAAAAAGCACCAAGGGTTGAACACTTAAGGCCTTACCACTAGCCTCAGCTCGCTCGAGCGCTTTGGACATTCGGAAAACGGCCAAACTCAGTGACTCAAAAAAGTCGCCCTCGAATTTAATCAGGAGTGGAACTTTTCGAATGAGTCCGTCGGGATCCACAATTGGATTAAAGTGCCCCGATGCCAATGCCGCATCCGTGAGCACTGCAATATTGGAACCGTAGCCATTGCCTTCAACGAGAGAGCCTTCTTTAATCGACGCCTCATCCGCGAATATCGTCGGCAATGGCAAGGCACCCGCTTTAACGTTGCCGCCTTCCCCAACGTTAAAGTAGTACCCCAAAACAACGGGGTACTGCATAAGCAGTTCCCCAAAAATTGAATCGTACTCCAGCTCAGGCCGTATTTTTTTTAGGAGATCTAAGTACCCGGTGTTATCTGCAAGCGGCCCCTTGGCCAGCGCATCCAAAGTCCCAATCCCGGACGATGTATCAGGCTCAGAAAAAACCACGTCAAAACCCAGCACCCGCACTTCATAGTCTTCAAATAGCGTGGTGACCACTTGAGACATCACGTCTCGGGACCAAGGCCAACGACCCAGTTTAGGATTCGACAGACTTTCTTCGTCAATATCTAGAATAACTATGCGATCTACCGCATTTTGCGACGGCGGATTGGCGTGGAGTAAATAGTCGTATGCGTAGCGATCCAGCGCATTCAAGGGCGGCAATACCAATACATTAAGGCTGTGCAGTAAGAAAATGCTGGCCAATAAGGAACTCACCAGCCCCCTCAACACGACAACAGGCTCCGCATCAGAAGAAGACTAAAGATGTCCATGCGTTGCCGCAGCCTGCTGTCAGGCATAGCAGCCAATCGGCTCATCGGTTGGGAATCTATATCCAGCCCGAGACTTGCCGGTGATAAGCAGACGGCTGCATGCTTCAGAAAATTTTTGTGAGCCCTATCACTCTTCAAGGCTTCCGCCGCCACGAAATCAAACTGAGTCCGTTCGACTCTCAATTGTTGGGTCAAAAATGTGGGGGAAGTAGGCAGGCCATTCGTCACAATGTCTGCCTCTTGAGGAAACACACACTGCCACTTGACTGCCTCATATTAGAAGCCGACTCTCGGGCCATTTGATGGGTAGGGGCAACGTCTCGAGGATCGGTTTTAAGAACTACTCCGTAGGAATTCCAGAAGGCAAGTGCTTCACGCGTACCGCGCCAGATATCAGAATCAGTGGGCAAGCTACCGGGTTCAGGAAACTGAGGAAAATAAATCGCAGGTGCCATAGCGTTTAAGTCGGTTGCTACCATGAAACACATGATAAAAAATTACGGTCAGCAGCCCAACGGGCACTGTACCACGGACAACAGTGTGTGGCTTTCGACAGGGAAATCAGGTCCGTAACCTGGCTAAGCAATCGCAGGTCTAATGCCAACCTGTCGGCGCCAATTGAATATGGTTAATTGGCGTCGAAAACTGAGCCAGTTTGATGAGAATTTGCATCCAAATTTGAGTCACTTCATCAGCCTATCCTTCTTATTTCTTGAGTAAATTATGCCGGCTCGTCATTCGAGACGGGATATCTGTGCGCGGAGCCACGGAGCGGCGCTGGAGTAGCCTGGCCGAGCTCAATGAGTGGCTCCAGCGTGCCCGCCGGGAGGCTGGGGAACAACTGGGCCACCTCTCTCGGTTCGACACCCCCGTGTGGGGTGGATGGGACTCACGCGCGCGCAACACCCCTTTCCCTCCAGCTTTTTTCGGGAATAGCGTGAAATAAAAGGTGCGTAACGGTCCTAGAGGGGCCGAGTCTCAGGGTGCTACCGCGAGCGTCTAAATATCCAAAACGCAGCCTATCGCACCAACGCACAACGCCAGTGCCACACAGAAACGCAGCAGAGATCTCATGGCACCAACCACTCAACGAGACCATCAGGTGTGACCCGGGCACGGCAGTGGCCCTCCTTGCGCAGTGCCAACCAATCTAGGGCGGTCACCTTGAAATTCAGAATTGCCAAATGGTGGTTAGTCAGCGCGTCGTCATGACGCGTTGCCTCGGGCTCACTGGCGCTCTGCTTATGCCCTGGTGCCAGCGGGCTTAAATAATCAGCGGCGGCGTGCGACTGCCGAACGCGCTCCCACACCGTCTTCACCTCGTCGCTGTGATCATCAATCGTGCCTACGGCAGACACACGCAGTTGCCAGTTGAGTCGCTTGCTCCAAAACGTCAGTTGTGCCAATGGCTGCGCGGCGAGCTCTGCGCATTTGGGTGAGCGTGCATCGGTATAAACACGCAAGCTCCACAGCTTGGCGTCGGCGTGGCGCAGCACCACCGCCCGCGCTTGCGGTCCGCTGTCGCCCAGCCCTTGCGTCGCCAACACGGGCGTCCGCCAATCGTGATGCCGGTCATGTGGTGCACGCACCAGCTCTTGCCATAGGCGCTCGGCAAGCTGATCGCTGGGTATATCGGAATGGTGAGGTGACATAAAAATTACAACTGTCCCTTGCTTCGGCTGCGCCGCGTTGGCGGATTGAAATCAATCGGCTTGTCTTGAACCCATTGCATGAATCTGGCCACCTCAGGGTGCGCGCGCAGCGCCTCGGGCGTTGCATAGTGTCGCGCTAACTCTGTTTCCGTAAACAAAGCATGTACCTGCTTATGGCAGGCACGATGCAAGAATACCGTTACCACCCCACCCCGTGACTTGGGTGTTAAATGATGCGCGTCTTTCAGTCTATGGGGAATTTCTCGTTCGCAAAGGGCGCAAACCTCAAGCGCATCAGCCTTGAATGACTGCCCTTGCCAGCTAGACGCCAACTGCAGCCGCTTGATGCGCCCCTTAGCCATGACCCAGTTGGGGTCGCAACGCTTGGGTTGCCTGCTCGTCAAGCTTGAGGCGCACACCCAAAGACCCATTGCCTGACCTCACTGGGGACTTTCTCAAGCAAATCTCGATATGCTGAATTTCAGGATGCGCGGCGCAGGCACTGGCAATGCGCGTCATCAACCGTTCCTGCGTCTCGTAATGACCGTCCGCTGCCAATCGATCAATTTCCACAATCAAAGGGTCATAGTCAAACACATGCGCCATGCCGTCTTGGGCAATCAACACATGGTCTAGTGCAAGCCCCAACGTCAGATCGAGGATGTGAAAGTCTGGACGCGTGTCGTTCGGCCCATAGGTGCCGATATCTGTATTGAGGTGTAGATCTCGCAGTTCGATGACTGCCGTGGAGGTCGATGACATGGGCTTGCGGGTTGGATGGTTGTTGCGGAATAGCTCACGTGGAAGGCAAATACAGACAGGTTAGATTTTAAGTTGGTAATGGTTGGCGAATATTTACGGCCCTGCACCGCACAGCGGGCGTCTGCGCACAGCGAGGATTGGGCCGTCGGTGAGTTTTCGGAGTATCAACGAGGACAACGTGCTGGCAGCCTTGGCTAATGTTCTTTATGCGGGCTCTGCAACAACAAAACGCAGACTTGCCGCCAAGGTCGAGCGAGAAAAAGGGCTTCTGGTGCGATATGGTGGTGGTCGCTCGATATCGTACGGCCTGCCGTGATTGTTGGGTCTTAGAAAGATTCAGAATGGAAAAATGTTTGCGATGCTGTAGGCGGATCGAGTTTTTCCATAGCTGAAGTCCTCAGGAAATCATGAGCAGGGCTTTCATCTTAGCCCTGACGTGCAACATCACGTCAGCAAGTACGACGGCCTTTTTCTTCGCCTTACGCACCTTCCAATCCAAGGATTTGACTTGATCTGACAACACGGCGCAGTCAACACCGTCGACTTGGGTTACCACCTCAAACGGGTGCCCTTTGATTTTGGTGGTCATGGGACAGCAAACCATCAGGCCCGTTTTACCGTTGTAACTGGCCGGACTGATCACCAACGCAGGACGATGACCTGCTTGCTCATGCCCGGCTTGGGGCTCAAACTCCAACCAGACCACGTCACTGGCATCGGGAACATAGCCGCGTGTGGCCATCACAATGCTTCTTTGCCGACCGGCTTGCCAAAGCTGAGTTCTTCGTGCGCGTTACCCGCTGTGATGCCCGCCAGCAGGCTGTCCAAGCTGTAAGTCACGTTTTCTGAGGGCTGGATCACAATGCGCCCGCGTGAAACGACCAGCTCCACTTTTTGCTCAAGAGCATAACCAGCGGCTTTCAATGCCGCGCTGGGCAGACGCAATGCGGGACTATTGCCCCATTTACGGATGACGGCTTCCATAAAAATTCTCCTAAAACGTATCTACATTGTAGACACTTTCGGAGTGGTGAGGTGACATAAAAATTACAACTGTCCCTTGCTTCGGCTGCGCCGCGTTGGCGGATTTGGCATTCCCCCAATTCGTAGACAAGGCTCCTAATGGGAAAAGCCATTTCAAGGTGTGCAACTCTATCAATTTGCGGACGGCGGTTCAATTCCGTAAAACACTATTGAAACAGGGACCACAGACTTCAATTTTCCATTCAGCCCGGCTCACCGAGCGGACTCC
>Ga0209335_10003995_pt1 | contig 14352 bp, 11 predicted proteins | sample COG_09_FD_184753 | JGI IMG/M metagenome (GOLD analysis project Ga0209335, IMG submission 184753) | Pelagic Microbial community sample from North Sea - COGITO 998_met_09 (SPAdes) (version 2) | ecosystem: Environmental > Aquatic > Marine > Neritic zone/Coastal water | place: Helgoland, sampling...
AGATCGCCGATGACCACGGCATCCGAAAAAGGTTGCGTCATTGATCTCATCGGGTCCAACTGAATGAACTCAGGGTCTGCTTGGGAGAGCGGTGCGGCGAGGGCTAAAACAAGCAAAACTGCCGGCATGATGATTCCTGGTTTTGGTTGAGAATTAAAAGTCACTTTGGCGAGGTCGGTCATAATGTTGTTGGAAAAGTGATTAGAGCGGGACCTTAAGCGTAACCGACTGTCGTTCGATAAGCGACGCCAAGTGCATCCACCGTTTTGACGCGTGTGCTCGCTTCGATCGCCCGTGTCACCGGCATTTCTAGGCTTGTTTATTGCCAGCGTTGCTCGTTATGCTCAAACAGTTCGCAAAAAGGGAGCCATTGTGCGTCTGACAACCCATCTCACCAGGTATCCTTGGATGATGCTGTGCTTGCTTGCGTCAACCTTGGCTGTGGCGAGCGTCGAGTCTGATAATTCGGAGAGGATCCGGGTCGAACCAATCGGTGATGACGTCGGGCCCGTGCGGCCAAAGCGCTTTCAGAGTGTGACGCGCCTGGATGCCTCGATTCGTTCTGATATGCGTTATGCAAGTGATCAGAATTTCGTGGGTCGACCGATTGCGGGCTATTTGGCACCGGTCTGCTATTTGGCGGATCCAGCGGCGATCGCTTTAGTGGCGGTTCATAAGGCTTTGCTTGCCCAGGGGTATGGCCTCGTCCTGTTCGATTGTTATCGACCGGAGCGCGCGACGAAAGATTTCGTGCAATGGGCGCTGACGCCAGAAGCTGCTCAGAAAAGTCATTATTTCCCGCGCATAGAGAAGTCCGAACTTTTTGCCAAAGGGTATATCGCCCGACACTCTGGGCATAGCCGGGGGGCGACGGTGGATGTTGGTCTTTATCAATTGCAGGACGATCCAGCGGCGGCCGTTTCTGGCAAAACGAATGGTGGCGTCTGTCGACGACGGTTCGCGGAAGATCGTGCAGCCGGACTGCTCGATTTTGGCTCAGACTATGATTGTTTCGACCGGCTGAGTCGTACCGCGCACCCCGATCTCAGCGAGGTGGCAAAGCAGAATCGCCAGCGCCTGGTCAATGCCATGGCGGCCCAGGGCTTTGTGAACGATGACCAAGAATGGTGGCACTTTACCTTTCAGCCAGAGCCTTACCCGACGGTTTATTTTGATTTCCCAATCACCGAGGATTGATGGATTCAATCGCTTTACCTGCCTGAAACAGCTCGATAGGGCCGAAGGCCTAACCTTGCGGTGGATGGACAGCCTTCGCCGCAGCCGATGCGTTCCATAAAGATCGTCGAGTCGCATATTTGCCGTTGACGGAAAGGCGCAAATGACGGCTCGTGTGCGGGCTGGGTGCGTTGTTTGCTTTGGCTGTCTTGGGCTCCTTTGACAGCATGAGTCGATCGAAAATGCTGGGGTCAAATTGGTATATCAGGCCTATCTTCGGTTAAACTTCGGGCGCTTAGAAAGAGAAGGTAAAAAAACGGGATGGCTGATTACGATGAGGTTTTGATCGGGTTGAGAAAGATCACGCGCGCCATCGACTTACACTCTAAAAAGCTTTTGAAAGCGTCAGGGTTAACCACCTCGCAATTGCTGGTGATGCAAGCGATCGTGAATCTGGATATGCCGTCGCCGAGTGCCATCGCACGGGAAGTCATGCTGTCTCAGGCAACCATTTCATCATTACTCGATCGTTTAGAGCGCAATCGGTTGATCCGCCGGGTTAAAGGAAACCGGGATCGCCGACAGACCCTTGTTGAGCTTACAGCGCTTGGCTGCGAAAAACTCGAGAGCTCGCCATCGCCTTTGCAAGCCGATTTTATTGATAACTACCGCGCTTTGCCGGAGTGGCAGCGGCATATGTTGATTGCATCGGTACAGATGGTGGCCAGTATGATGAATGCTGAGACGCTAGATGCAGCGCCGATCTTAACCAGCGGTGAGGTCAATATCGGATCAGTGTAATGGTCGCTGTTTCACAATCGTGAATGGCAAATAAGCCATCACCAAGACACCATCAAAGCTCCCCAGTAAACACTCGTCAGCAGCAAGCGGCATCCAATCTTGAATCATAGCAGCAGGCTGCCGAGGGTTGCGCCGTTGCTCGTTCGGGATCGACTCAACGCTGAGCTTTACACGCCGCTGCAGGTTCAAGGAGAACCCTCCCCAATAATAATATTGCAGCTGACCCGAGCGCATCAAAACGCCAATGGTGCCGGTGTCACCCTGACTCAGCGTAACGAGGCGTTGGTTGATTCTGATCTTAATACTGTACATTTATACAGTATAAACCATTTAGGGAGTGCTGGCATGGATGCACCAGATTGCCTATACTGCGCCTCTTGTTTTTGCATTCGCAAGCAAGCGTCCGCTCGTAGCTCAGCTGGATAGAGCACCAGGCTTCGAACCTGGGTGTCGGGAGTTCGAATCTCTCCGGGCGGGCCATCTCTTTTCTAAATTGCTTTTAATGAATCCGGCCCAGTGCCCAACGGCTCAAAAACTGTCCCGGTGCCGCAAGGCGTGTGCGTGGTGCTTGTTTGGCACAATTTAGAACGACTGGTGCCGGCGCCCAGAGCGGAAACGCAAGCGAGTCGATCAAGTTATGAGGGTCACGGCGTGCGCGGGGTATTCAAGCATCAGGTCTTTGGCGGGCTAGAAGGCCGTGGCGGGTCGCGCCGGAGGCATTTTTCGCATCAATTATAAGGGTTCAGGCAGGCTCGCCAAGCAACTGGGTGCAATTCAGAAACCTTTGGAGCAGCTCGCGCTAGCGCGGGTCGCGGATCGGTTGCAACCTGCCGTTTCCCCGCCTCAAGATCGAATTACTTGAGCTGGAAGTCGATCTGCAGTGATGTCAGCGCGCGCAGCAGGCAATGTGGTTGATAGCTGAAGTCGTTGGCGCCCGGCGTAAATTGCGCGCTCTCGACCCGATCGATGAAAGTCTTAAAGCCCCACCAGAGCTCTCGCCTTGCGAGCGGCGCCCCCAAGCAGTGATGGATTCCGGAGCCAAAGGCGAGGTGCGCGCCAGGTTTGTCCCGGTCTAGGCGCAGGTCTGCCGGGCAGCTAAATTGGTCTTCGCAACGATTGGCTGCGCCATAGCGCACGCCAATCAAAGCACCCTCTGGGATAGCGACCCCATTGAGTTCGGTCGCTGCGGTGGCGCGACGCAACAGCATTTGTACAGGCGACTCCAATCGCAGGACTTCCTCGATAAACGCGCGCAGGTGGGTTTCGGTATTGTGTTTGAGTTGGTCCCAAACCGCTGGGTTCTCGATCAATAGCTTGATGCCAGCAGACAGGGCGTTCGTTGTGGTTTCACTGCCGCCAACAAAGGTATCCGCCATCATCTCCGCGTGCAGTTCCTCATCGGTTAATGTCCGGCCCCATTCTGGTATTTCCTTGTTCACGAGATCCGATAAGAGGGTGTCGTCGGGTGTGGCGCGCAGGCGTTCAAAAATTGGTTGAAAATAGTGTTGCGCTTCGATTTCCATCAGCACGCATTCAATTTCTTCTTCCTCGCTCAGCATCATGCTGATGCGTTTGAAGAAGGCATCCGTCCAGGCTTTGATCCGCCAAAGATCGGCCTCATCCGCGCCCATTTGTTTCACGATAATGGTCAAGGGCAGGGGGATCGACATCGCTTGAACCCAGTCGCATTGACCGTCTTCTGCAATTTGGTCAAACAGGGTCTCTGCGGTCTGTTGTACAAAACCATCCATCGCTTGAATTTTTGCAGGCCTAAATGCGTCGTTAAAAAGTGCCCGCATTTGTTTGTGGTTGGGGTCATCTCGGCCAATCAAAGTGGCGGAAGGAAGCCAACCCTTGGTTTTAAACAATTCATTCACACGCGCCTGGCGCTCGGTTTGCCGATCTTGAGCGCTTCGGGTCTTGCCGCTGAAAAGCGTCGGGTTTTGCAGCACATAGCGCACATCTTCGAATCGAGAGACGTGAAAAATCCGAGTACTGGGATCCTGATAGACGGGGGCGTCGTGTCGCAAACGTTGATAGGCTTCAAAGGGTTGATCTTGGAGCGCTTTTGAGAAGAAATTAACAGAAGTTGTCACGAGATCTCTTTTAAGTGAAAGGCTGGGCATCAAAATAGCGTTTCCCGCGCGCGGTCGCAACCGGTAGCCGATCAAGCCGGGAAGGCCTGAAAGCGCTACAGTCGAGGCGGCGCATCAGGTAACGATACCTTTGATTCGAATAACAGTATTTACAGGCTTTCGTCTGCTTGCAGCAGGATCATGAGTTCGCCGGCGCTGAGCTCTGTCGGATAGGTTTTTATGGGTTGCTGCGTTGGGCCGCTCAAGCACTGGCCCGTTGTAACGTCGAATCGCGCCCCATGGAGGGGGCAGATAATATGGCGACCTCGAAGTTTACCCTTCGACAATAAGACCCGTCCGTGGCTGCAGAGGTTGTCTGTTACGAAGTATTGACCCGCAACCCGGCTGACCAAGAGGTGAAGGCCCTCATGCTCTATGGCGCGGAGTTCACCGTCCTGAAGGTCTTCGCTGAACACGATGCATTGATAGCTCATGCGTATCGAAGTGGCGCGTCACCTTGCCAGCCCTCTGCGGCCGCAGCGATCTCGCTGAATCGCCGCTCAATTAACGGTGTTTTCGTGACGATCTCGAGCATACAGCCGAGCAAGGGCCGTGCGTCCAAGTAGGCAAAGTCGGTACTGCGGGTACGCCCGGTATTGATCGTTTCAAAGCCTAGGTCGTTGAATTCCGCTAGAGCTTGGTCAAAGTTTTCTGTCCAGATCCCGATATGGTGAAAGCCTTGACCGCTGCCTGCAGGCACGCTCATGCGAAAAGCGCTTTGCTCGGTAATCGGTTGAATGAGTTCTATTTGAATGGGTCCAGCCTGAGCGATGCCAATCCGCATTGCGAGCTCGCTTGGCGCGCCGCGATAGGTCACGGAAGCAAATGCACCAGGGGCATACTCGGTAATAAAAAAAGGCCCTACCCCGAGCTGCTGAACCCAGGCGGTACAGGCTGTTTCGAGATCGTCGACGACCCAAGCATTCTGGAATGCGGCGCTTTGCAGAGGGAGTTTTTTCAAAGATTTCAGGCCGACGCATAATGTGTCACTGAGTTTATCAGCAATTGCTTGCTGCTTGCTGAAGTTGCTGTTGTGCTTTGGGCGGATGCCGTATTTTAGACCCTGCCCAAATTCGAACTATCCTTTACAGAACAATGTGGCCGGTCAACACTGGTACTTCGTAGTGGGTACCGAGTGTTCCGTTACGATCTTTGAGGACCCCCGAGGGCAATAGTGCGCCCCTCCCTCTTGCACGCCCTTGGGGGGACCTCACCTCTTTTGCTGAACCTGGAAAGCATTCGAACGATGGATACGCAAATTGCCAAAGGGTCGTTTTGCCCGACATTTGAGTCAACCGGCTTGATTATTTTGTGATGACGCGGCCTTGGCAGGATCCGACAGATCAGCGCCCATCACGTTGGTGAATCAAAGGTTGTTTTGCAAGTCGTTCGGCGTTAAAACGAGGTAATGCGGGTTACCAGCTTGGCCTTAGTGCCGGCGTAAAGTCGCAAGTAAGCCATTCAAGAGATCGTCAATTGTGCCAAAGTTTAGTGACGTTAATGAATCTGATAATTTAAAAATTGATCTGAAGGATACCGATCGGCCCCTTGCTGAAACATTGAATCCTAATTTCAGGTATGCGCTTTTTTCCCCCATCGCGAAGGGTGGAAAATCACTGATTCAATCTTGTTCAGATTTATATCTGTCCCGTCGAATTTGCTACAAGAGTCTTCGCCGCGAGTTTGCCGAGGATCCTGTCGAGCAGAAACGGTTACTTCGAGAAGCTCGGGTAACCGCGATCCTACAGCATCCGAATATCGTGCCCACCTATGATCTTGGTCGAGACACCCGCGGCCATTACTACTTCACCATGAAACTCGTCCATGGCTACACCCTGCGTGAGGTGCTCGACTACCGTGAGCGTTATGATCTCACCCAGTTGGTTGACGTGATCGAGCAGGTGGCCCAGGCGTTGTCTTATGCACACACCAAAGGGGTCATCCACCGTGATGTTAAACCTGAAAATATCCTTGTCGGGCCTTTTGGCGAGGTCGTGCTCTTAGACTGGGGGCTTGCAAAAGTTTGGGACACGCCAGAGCCAAACGCTTCACAAGAGACCTCTGCGCCGGAATCCGAAATTCTACCGCTGACCATGACTCGGCACGGCAAGGTGCAAGGCACAATCAGCTATATGTCCCCAGAGCAACTGACGAATGAAACCGAGATTGACAGCCGTGCGGATATTTACAGCCTAGGCGCTGTGCTGTATGAGGTCTTAACCGGTCAAAATGCAGCCGTTGGCGAAACGATGGATGAACTTGCTCGGAGTGTTCGGTATGACACGCCAAGTTTACCCTCCCAAGTTGCGCGCCTAAAAATCCCTAAGTTATTGGAAGATTTGACGATGCGTTGTTTGAAAAAAGAGCCTTCCGAACGCTTGGCCAATATGGAAGAAATGATCCGGTTGTTATCCCAGAATTGGCAGCTGAGTTAATGCGGCGCAATTCGCGCGAGGACAACCGTTACATTGTCGGCGCCGCCCGCTTTTAAAGCGCTATCGATGAGTGCCTCGGCCGCGAGATCAAGATCCCTTGAATGCGCGTTCAAAATGGCTTCGATTGCCGTATCTTTCACAAATCCAGTCAAACCGTCAGAGCTCAGTAGAATGATGTGGGCCGGACTGAGTTGCACTGAACCACAGACAGGCTCAAAAACCTGATTGCCGCCAAGGCTCTTGGTGAGGATATGGTGGTCGCCCTGCGCGGGGGGTAAGTCAGCGTCGAGTTTACGCTCTCGCAACGTGTGGTCTCGGGACAACTGCACGAGGCCGTCCTCTGAATCAAAAACATAGAGCCTAGAATCGCCAGCCCATCCGTAAAGCAATTGATGATCATGGGTTATTTGTCCACAGACGAGTGTCGTGCGCATGCCACTGACCTCAGGATTATCTTTTTGATGTTGGATCAAGGCGTGATTACATTGTTTAATCGCCTGAGAAAGGTCCTGTAGGCTCGAAGGCTTGCGAACTTGCACGACGGCATCGAAAAAATCGATGGTGAGTTCAGCACACAATTTGCCAGCTTGGTGGCCGCCCAAGCCATCTGCAACTGCAATGAAGCCCGTAGTTGGATTGGTGTAATGGGCGTCTTGGTTTTCTGAGCGGGTCAAACCTTGATGGGTACGCACTGAAACGTTTAAAGCGATTTTAAGGGGTGCTGTCATGATAGAACCATCACCGTTGGGGCAACAATGAAGGCCTCATGGCGCCGATAACCCCGAACGATTCGCGCATCTGGAGGCATTCTTTGAGTTAGGCTGCTGCAGATTTCCCGCGAATTAATTTCCCAGGTAAGGCGCCGGTTGCGATTCCTGACCGATAGGTCACGTCACCTGCAACCATGGTCAACTCAAGGCCCTCTGCTCGCTGTAAGAAGCGTTTCCCACCGGCCGGCAGGTCCTGCACGATGTGAGGCGTTAATAGCTTTAACTGATCCAAGTCGATCACGTTGAGGTCGGCTTTCATGCCGACTTCAATGCGGCCTCTGTCGGTTAGAGAATACAACTCGGCGGGTTGCTCAGTCAGCATTCGAATGCCTTGGCTGAGCTCTATTTGAGCCTGCTGTTTCACCCATTTTGTGATGAGGTATAGGTTGGCGCTGGCATCGCAGATTGATCCAACGTGGGCGCCACCGTCGCCTAATGCTGCAACGGTATGGGGGTGTTTGAGTAATTCTGGAATACCGCCCGCATAATTTGCGGCCGGGATATAAATTAAGTTGGTGCCCGCATTGCCTAACAGATAGTCGTACAACCAAGATTGGGGGTCTTCGCCAGCCGCATCGGCTTGCGCTTGCACTGAATCGCTGGGCTCTGGTAGGTATTCGATCGGGTCCACCATCGGGTACATCTTGTCGTATTTGGTGTTGAAAATTTTGACAAATATATGGGGGTTTTCATTGTCCTCTTTAAGAATTCTTGCCTTGATTACCGGGTCTTTCAGGCGTGCAATTTTTTCCTCAACGGGAAGGTGGTCTAAGGCAGCGTAGCTGGGCCTTCTGTAAAACGGGTTCATAGAGGACGGCATTCCCATCATCATGCCAACTGGGCGCGATAAAACCTGGCCTCGGATGTCCAAACCTCGGGTTTGAGCCGCCTCGACCATCGCCAATTGTTCACGCCAAAGTTCGGGCTGGTTGTCCAGCTGTAACAAGGTGAAAGTGCCTTTGGCGCCTGTCGCTTGGCAGGTATCTTCTAAAATGCTGAACTCATCTTGGGGGTCATCCCAATCCGAGATGAGCTGAAAAACATGGCCTGCGTCGCCTTCGAGCATTTGGCCCAGGGCTTTGAGCTCGCGCGTTGCGGCTTTAAAGGTGGGGATCAATGATCCATCGCTGCTGCGATGAACCAAGGTTCGACTGGTTGAGAAGCCCATAGCGCCGGCTTTCATCCCTTCTGATAAAAGGGCCTGCATCGCTTGAATGTCTTCATCTGTTGCGGGTTCTCGATTAACGGCCCGTTCTCCCATAACAAAGACACGCAATGGACCATGAGGATACAACGCTGCAATGTCGATATCGCGCGGTCTTTTATCCAAGCTATCGAGATACTCAGGAAAACTCTCCCAATCCCAGGGTAGGCCTTCATTCATAGCCGTTTCTGGAATTTCTTCAACCCCTTCCATCAGATGGATCAACACCTCATGGTCTGCTTTCTTGCAAGGCGCAAAGCCAACGCCACAGTTGCCCATAACGACGGTGGTCGTGCCCAGGTTGGCCGAAGGCGCCATGTGCTGGTCCCACGTTGCTTGGCCATCATAGTGGGTGTGCACGTCAATAAAGCCCGGCGTGACGATTTTTCCATGGGCGTCGACAACTTCGGTGGCGGTGGCATCGGTTAGCGCGCCGACGGCTGCAATCAGCCCATCTTTAATACCGATGTCAACAAACTGGGGCTCGGCCCCGGTGCCATCAAAAACTTGGCCGTTTTTAATCAGCGTGTCAAAGGTGGTCATGGGCATCTCTTTTAAATGTGGGACGCATAGAATGTAGCGGTTAATGACCCGAAAATCTAGCGGTGCCGGGCGCATTGGTGGGGCTGCACAAACAGGTATAGGCCTAACCTTCAATGAGGTCCGCAGAATCTGTTGGATGTCTAAAAGGGCTCGGAAGTATTGCTTGCCAGCGATGAACCGTGCATTGACGGACGCGCATAAAAATAAAGTTCGGTTATGACTATTTTGCTAAATGTGGCTCAAGTGTTGATTTGATGCCAATAAACTGGCCAAAGAATGTCGGCAGTTTGAAGGAAGCATGCCGCGCTTGCAGCCCTAGTTCAGTCGGACGGATAAAAGTTTGGGTATTGATTAAGGATGTCGTCGCCAATGGCCGCCTTCAAGGGCTCAAGCCAAGGTTCGAAATTCATCCAAGCATCTAATCCAGACTGATAGATGGGCTGCCTGACTTGTTCAGAGCTCGGTGTGCGAACACTCCGTTCGGTTTGGTGAAAGTTAAGACAAGCTGGATCAAAATCCAGCTCGCAATACTTCAGAATTTGCCTGACTTGTTGTTCAAGGTTGAACACAACGGCTTCATGATGAACGGTCAGGATTTTTCCTGGCAGCACCTCGTGCCAGTGATTCATCAGGCGCATATAGTCTTGGTAGTAACGGCCAATATCCGTGAGGCTGTAACTGAATTCTTGGCCGCTGGCAAAGAGCTGCTTGAAGCCACTAAAGCAACACGCGATGGGGTGTCGGCGGGCATCGATGATCTTGGCGTTCGGTAAAATAAGCTGAATGAGCCCAATATGGCGGAAATTATTTGGCATTTTATCGATGAAAAAAGGCGCATGCCCGCGATGGATTTGGGTGTCCTCTAAGTATTTTTGGCCCATCGCAACGAGTTCACTATCCGGAATCGTGGTTAGGCAAGCAGGGTATTGAGGCGCGTCTTGCATGCGTCGACGGCCATCGAGCTCAAAGGCAAAGGCTGCAATATTGGGTAGCTCTTGCGTGCCATCAACCTGTGGGTGAGAGGCAAGGATTTGCTCGAGTAAGGTCGAGCCAGCACGCGGTAGACCTAGAATAAAAATGGGATCGGGTGCAGGGCAACCGCTGCCAGTACGTTGCTTGAACAACCTTTCGGTGCAAACACTGGTTTGCAGTTCGAGTCGCTTGCTGAGCAGTTCGCTATCGAAGCCGATTTGACCCTGCTTAAGCGTATTACCCTGCTGGTAAAAGCCAAACGCTTGTTCAAAGTCTTTGGCGTCCTCAAAATGTTTCCCAAGTGCAAAATTGAGGTGGACGTGATCAACAGGCGATAAGTTCGGTTCGGCAACCGAGGCGAGCATGGTTTCGACCTCGAGGTCGGTGAATCGATAGGTTTTAAGATTTGCAAGGCTCCAAAAGGCATCCCCGAATCCCGGTTTATTTTCATAGGCAGCGCGGTAGGCTTTGATAGCTTGTTCAGATTGATCGATGGTTTTTAGCGCGTGCGCCTTAAGCAGATGAACCAGGGCGGGATCCGGGACCTTGGGGATTACCTGATCGTAGATCGCGATGGCCTCATCAAATCGACCAATGGCAACACATTGATTGGCATAAGCGGTTTGATGACGCACATTGTCGGGCGCTTTTTCGATCAGCTTTTCGGCTTGCGCAAACGAGGCCGCGTATTTCTGCCGCTTATACAGCACGCCCATGTAATCAAAACGAGCGAGATCATTGTCGGGCTCAAATCGAACGGCATTTTCTAATAACACTTCCGCATCGTCTAAGACCTCGGTTTGCACGCCGATGTAGGCCAAAAGACGCATGCCTTCCACCTGCTTGGGGTGCCGCATTAGGAATTGCCGGCAGAGTTGTTCCGCTTGCGCAAGCCGGCCCTCGTTAATCCAATCTCGAACTTGCAATAGGGCTTTGGGTAAGCCTTCAAGGTTCCGCGTCTGCGTTACGGCTTCTTCATAGATGACGGGACGATCAGTGGCACTGGTCAGTTCGATTAAGGCCCGCCAGCTGCCAACAAGGGCATCGTTTAACGTAACCGCGGTGCGAAAGGAGGCCAAGGCCTTGGCTTGATCGTTCAAAGCCTTAAAGGTGTACCCTATTTCCTGATAGCCGCGGGCAAATCGCGGAAACCGGCTGAGCAGCGTTTCGAGCTCGCTAAGCGCCTCTGATAGTCGACCTAAATAACGAAGGCAGACGCAATAGTAGTAGTGAGTTTCACGATCTTGGGGTGTGAGTTGGTGTTGCTTGAAGAGAAGTCGCTCAGCGCCGGAGATGTCTCCGGCGGCGAGCTGTTTCTTGGCTGTTTGAGTAGACTCAGGAATTGCATCGGTTTGGCGCATGGTTAGGTTTTTAGAATCAGCAGAGTTGCCGTGATTCTACCATGCGCCCGACCGGTCAAGCTTAGTTGACGTCGTAAGAGACTCGCAGACCGATCGTTCTAGGCCGGTTCGTGGTCACGCGTTCGATGAAGTCCTGACGATTGATGTGCAGTTGTGCGCGTTCATCCGTTAAATTGCTGACGAAGAGCTCAACACCCCAGCCATCGCTGTAGTTCTGAACACCAATTGAAGCATCAACAATGCCATAACTGTCTTGCATTGTGTTGGGCTCATCGGCTGTGTCGACAATCGAGTTCAACGCTTCACCAGCATGCTTGTAACCAAGCTGCCAGTGCGCACCAAGGTCGTTACCCGCGTCCCACTCGTAGCGTGCCCGCATGCTCAGTTGGGTTTCCGGTGTGAGCGGTAACATTGAGCCAGCATCGGCAACAACAATATCAAAGGCCGGGTCAACGAAGACGAGTTCGGTGTCGTTGAAGGAGGCTGCCGCGTAAAGCGTTAACTGATCGCTTACGGCCCAGACGAGATCGCCTTCAATCCCCATGATCTCAGCATCGCCACCGTTATCCACAATCGTCAGGATCGAGATATTCTGTGAATCAAACTGCGAGACCTGAATATCTTCCCAATCGATTTTATAGATAGAGCCGTTGAATCGAAGTGCGCCATCTGCGAGTGTTGTTTTCCAACCCAGTTCCATGTTCTCTAATGAGTCAGAATCAAAGACATAGGGCAGACAATAACCTGGGAAGCCGCTGTCGTTGCTTGGAATCGCAACCTGGTTCCCGCAATTGGTGCCATCATCGCGAATGTTTTGATTAGCGGCGTTGTATTTGCCGCCCTTTTGAGCTGCAGCGCGGTTGAAACCAGGCGGACGATAGCCTTCAGACCAAGTTGCAAAGATGAGAGTGTCAGAGTTCTCCGGCTGCCAGGACGCGGTAAAACGCATGATGGTATCGGTGACATTCAGTGGCTGAAGCTCAGCAAAGTTGGTCTGATAGTCTCGGCCACCGGTACGTGCAGGTCGAATATCGTTTGTGGGGTCGTTGTCATCAACAAAGAGGGGCCGATTACCATAGCGCCAGGCACCATAGCCCGTAAAGCCATAGTCAAGGTCGTAGTATCGAGCGCCAACGGCCACCGAGAGCGAGTCGGTAACATCTAAGGTGATTTCACCAAAGATGGCCGTTTGTTCCTCGGTCCTCGTGTTGTCATTCCGAAATTGAGTGGAATCCGTCAGCAGTCCGCGCGCATTCGCTTCCGAGTTATCGAAGGTGCCGCTCGTGCGAATGTCGATCGGCGAGAAGCCCGCATCGATTGGGGCTTGGTAGTTGAAATCACCGACGTGCAAGATTTCAAAATCTTCAAAGAAGACGCCGCCCTGCATGTTCAGGCGACCATCCCAGTTGGTTGCAATCCGAAGCTCGTGCGTCCAGCGGGTATTCTCGTTCTCAATCCGTGCTGCGTTGGCGGGTGTACCGCATTCGATTACGCCGGCATCGCCGCCAATGGTCGGATCAAAGGTGTAGAAGGTGCTGGGGTCGTAGTCGGTATTGTAACCGGTGCCGAGGCCGTTGTAGTAGCCGCCGACCAGGTATTCACACTGATAGCCGGAGATAAATGCACCGATATTGGTGTACCCGGTATAATCGATGTTAGCGGTCACATCACGATCTAAGAATGCGCCGGTATAAACCAAGTCTAAGTTGCCAACACTGCCCTCTAAGGTCCAAGCGGTTTGGCTGAATTGATCATCTAAGAAGTCATCGCTGAACCGAGACACTTCAAGGTCACCGACCGCTGGGTCGTAGTCAAAAACCCCTTCAGTTGAGAGGCTTTGGGCGGTGTGCTGAACCATCAAGCTCCAATCATCGTTGATCAGGTACTTGATGCCGAGACGAACGCCTGCGTAGTGCGCGTCGTTAAAGTCGTCCTCAACGAGCCCAGCGTTGTTGGCAATCGTTTTGTGGACGGGGACAGTGAGGCCATCGGCGCCGACGACGTCGCCATTGGCAAAGACCGTACCAGCTGCGTAAGTCACGCTATCGCCAGGGAAGGTCGGGTTAATGGCGTTGTCGGCTTGGAAAGTACCCGCCACATTATCGATATAGCCGCCTTGGCGATCGTTGTAGAGTGCAACCCGTGCGGCGAGTTTGCCAGCAATAATTGGGAAGTTCAGCATCAGTTCCGCTGAGTTGCTGTCCTCGCCCTCTGCGGTTGATGACCAACTGCCATTAAAACTGGCATCAAACTCGTCAAGAACCGGCTTGTTGGTAATCAGACGAACCGTCCCTGCCATGGAGCTTGCACCATAGAGCGTGCCTTGTGGTCCCGGAAGAACCTCAATGCGTTCCATATCGCTGATATAAACGTCGAGGTTCCGACCCCCTGCGGTGACCGGCTGCTCATCTAAGTACAGCGCAACGTTTGGCGCTGAACCCTGGGATTCGGCAACGGTGATATTGATGGCGTCAACCGCTGCGCCGCGGATGTAGATCTCGTTTTGGCCTGGCCCACGTCCGCCCGCATTGACATTAGGAAGGTACTTAACGTAGTCCGAGAATTCTTGAATGTTCTGGTTTTCGAGCTCTCGGGAACCAATCGCTTGAATCGCGACGGGTGCATCCTGGAGGGGAACGGCTCTTTTAGTGGCGGTCACCACAATTTCTTCGATTTCCGAGCTGGCCTGCTGGCTGGTAGCAGCAAGGGCAGCAAGAATGGCAATGTTCAGCTTTTTCTTTTGAAACATACTGAGATCTCTTATTGGGGAAGCTGAAAGTATAGTTCAAATTAGAGCGCAATGCACTTTAAGTGCCTGCCGCAAGGTTTGTAATCTTAAGTTATTGTTTTTATTTCATTTATTAAATTTAAATATCATTCGTGTACGAATGAGTTTACGTAGTAACGGTCAGTTTTGGGGCAAGCCCCGGGCATCGCTTACCAGCTTCTCATTGA
>Ga0209335_10003996_pt1 | contig 14350 bp, 12 predicted proteins | sample COG_09_FD_184753 | JGI IMG/M metagenome (GOLD analysis project Ga0209335, IMG submission 184753) | Pelagic Microbial community sample from North Sea - COGITO 998_met_09 (SPAdes) (version 2) | ecosystem: Environmental > Aquatic > Marine > Neritic zone/Coastal water | place: Helgoland, sampling...
ATCAGTGGCAATACCAATGCACCCACGATGATGATTGCAGAAAAAGCCGCGGACATGATCTTGGCAGACCGATGAAACGTACCTATATCTAACATATAGGCAATGTCATTTCGGATGCGTAACAAAAAGGGTCGTTTTTGCGGAACAAACCCATTGTCGAAATAAGCCAATTAAATCAACGACTTATATAAATTATTCAATAATTTCAATAACTTAGCTTTTGATGTTCAATATGGCGTCTTTCAGGGCTTCAGGTTGTGTCACGAACGGTGAGTGTCCGCTATCAATATCGACAATCGGATCACATCCTGCACGGACGGCCATCATCCGTTGATGATCGGGTGAGATCGCGCGGTCTCGGGTGCAAATGATCGCGGCCTTTGGGATGGCTGTTAGATCCGTCAGTTCAAATGTGTGGCGGAATGGGATCGGGGATTGCAACTGAACGCGGTCCTCGGCGAAGTGCAGCATGCGCGTCGTCGCGTCATTATAAAATGCATCGGCCAACGTGCCTGACTTTAACGATACGGCCCCCAGACCTTCTACATCCACACGGTCAACCTGGACGTGCGATGCCGGGTCCGTTTTGACCACATCACCGACGCTTTCACCGTCAATGGGGATATAGGCTGTGAGGTAAATGATCCGTTCAACTTTATCGGGGCGGGCGTTGGCCGCCGCCGTCGCGATGGCACCACCCATGCTGTGGCCGACCAATGTGACTTTCGAAGGCGCTGCATCCAGTAGTTTAACAATGCGATCAACATAGTCTGGCATCGTCTGATCCGAAAGCCATCCAGAGTCGCGACCATGTCCCGGCAGGTTGGGTGCTTGGACGTGGTGCCCATTCTTGGATAACTGATCGGCAACCGCGTCCCAGCACCAACCGCCGTGATAGGCCCCGTGTATTAAGATAAACATTGTTGCAGAATAACCCATGGATGAGGGATTGTCTTATTCAACAGCGCTCGAACTTTAAGGAATTTAATCATGCACACTCATTGGTACTTCGACGTCATTTCGCCGTTTGCGTATTTGCAGTCGCTCAGGCTTGGCGAGGTTGCTGACCGTGCTGATATCTCGTTAAAGCCCGTATTGTTTGCGGGGCTGCTGAATGCACACGGTCAAAAGGGACCAGCCGAAATCCCATCCAAAAAACTTTTCACATACCGGATGGTGACGTACTTGGCGGCGTCGCGCGGTGTGCCTTTTAAATTCCCCGATGCGCATCCGTTTAATCCGATCCGGGCCCTGCGGTTATGCATCGCCATGGGCTCAACGCCTGACGTGGTTGGCAAAATTTTTCACGCGATTTGGGGTGAGGGGCATCTGCCCGATAACGATGCCGGATGGCAGGCCATACAATCTGCGGTCGGTATCAACAACGGCGATGACTTGATTGCGGACCCTGCCGTGAAAAAGGAACTGATCGCGAATGGTGAACAAGCGTTATCAGAAAATGTCTTTGGAGTACCGACGTTCACAGCGGGCGGAGAGGTCTTTTGGGGCGACGATGCCATCGGCTTTTTTAGCGCTTGGCTGGATGATCAGAATCTATTGAAAAAGCCGGAGATGACAAAGCTCAACGATTTGCCATCAAGCGCGACGCGGATTTAGGCCGCGCCGCGTATTGTCGATATTAGCCGCAGGACACGCCCGTGCCCCCCAGGCCACAATACCCCATGGGGTTCTTGGCTAAGTACTGCTGATGGTAATCTTCAGCGTAATAGAATTCTGGTGCATCCAGAATTTCCGTGGTGATCGCGTCATACCCTGCTTGTTTCAGGTTCTTGGCGAATTCTTTTTTGGTGGCTTCGGCGCTCGCGCGTTGTTCGTCTGACATGACGTAAATGCCAGATCGATATTGTGTGCCGACGTCGTTGCCCTGGCGCATCCCTTGGGTCGGGTTGTGGCCTTCCCAGAATGTTTTCAAAAGCGTGCTGAACGGGATCAACGACGGATCGAAAACCACCAGCACAACCTCGTTATGGCCTGTGCGCCCTGAACATACTTCTTCGTACGTCGGATTGGGGGATTGCCCCGCTGCGTAACCAACGGCCGTGGTATAAACACCCGGAAGCTTCCAGAACATGCGCTCCGCACCCCAGAAACATCCCAGGCCGAAGATCACGGTCTCTAAACCTTCTGGGAAGGGGCCTTTTAGCGGATTGCCGTTCACCGCATGACGTTTAGCCGTTGGAATGGCCTCGGGGCGTCCCGGCAACGCGGTATCCGCGGTGGGTAATTCGGTGGGTTTCTTAAACAATCCAAACATCACTTGGTCTCCTTCAACTCTACGATATCATATGGGCGTTTGTGTCAGAAGTACTAGACCAGCCGTCAACGGATCACGGAATATTGACGTCGATGCCATTCCGCCCGACGACTTGGCGCAATGAAAAACTGGACTGAATCCGCGCCACCCCCGGAAGTCGTGACAGCAAATCTTTGTGGACGCGTTCGTAATCAGCGGCATCTTTGACAATGACCCGCAGCACATAATCCGCTTCGCCTGCCATCAAATAGCATTCCATGACATCCGGGCATGCTGCGACGGCGTCTTCGAACGCCTCTAAAAATTCACCGTTCTGTCGATCCAGAGTAATCGCAACAATGACGTTGGTGGTGCGCCCCAGGGCTTTGGCATTCACCAATGCCGTATAACCACTGATAACACCTGTCTCTTCGAGAATTTGGACCCGCCGCAGACATGCAGACGGCGACAATCCAACCTGATCCGCCAATGCGACATTCGACAATCTGCCGTCGTTTTGCAGGGCTGAAATGATGTTTCTATCGATCTTATCCAACATATTCGAATTAAATTCGAAGTTTGGTCTAATTTAAAGAGAAAATATCAATTCAGGGTCTTTGAGGCCGTTTCTTTGCAAGGACATGCGCCCCAATTGTCGAATAATCTTATTATTACGATCATTGAGGGTCGAGCTTTTGCAGGGGAGGAAATGCAATGCTTATCGGTGTTCCAGAGGAAGTCAAAAACAACGAATTTCGGGTCGGTCTGACGCCCACGAGCGTGCGCGAAGTTGTCGCACACGGCCATGAAGTTATTGTCGAGGCCAATGCCGGTATCGGCATCGGTCGTAGCGATGACGATTATGCAGCACAAGGTGCCACGGTTCTTGATACCGCCGAAGAGATTTTCGCCCGCGCCGACATGATCGTGAAGGTCAAAGAGCCACAGGCTGTTGAGCGTAAAATGCTCCGCCCCGGGCAAATCTTGTTCACGTATCTGCATCTGGCCCCCGATCCAGAACAGACCAAGGATTTGGTCGATAGCGGTGCGATCTGCATCGCCTACGAGACGGTCACAGATGCCAAGGGCCGCTTGCCATTATTGGCACCGATGTCTCAGGTTGCTGGCCGGATGTCGATCCAGGCGGGGGCACATTGCTTGGAACGCGCCCAAGGCGGCGAAGGTATTTTGATTGGTGGCGTGCCGGGCATCGCACCAGCCAAAGTTGCCGTTATTGGTGGCGGCGTTGTTGGTGAAAATGCCATTCAAATGGCCGTCGGCATGGGGGCCGATATCACGGTTCTGGATCGAAATCTGGACGTGCTCAACCACTTGTCCGAACGTTTTGGTCCTGTGCTGACGACGATGTATTCGACGCAAGCCGCATTAGAAGCCACAGTGCTTGAAGCTGATTTGGTTGTCGGTGCTGTATTGGTCAAAGGGGCAGCTGCACCGAAACTGGTGACCCGTGAATTGGTATCTGGCATGAAGGCAGGATCGGTCTTGGTTGACGTGGCTATCGATCAGGGTGGGTGCTTTGAGACATCAAAAGCGACAACCCACGCAGAGCCGACATACGTTATCGACGATGTCGTGCATTACTGTGTCGCCAATATGCCCGGCGGTGTTCCGCGCACGTCGACCCATGCGCTCAACAATGCGACGTTGCCTTACACATTGATGCTGGCAGACCGTGGATACAAAGATGCTTTGCTATCGAGTGAGCACTTCTTAAATGGCCTTAACGTCATTGACGGTAAAATCACTGAAGAAGCTGTCGCACACGACTTAGGCTACGACTACGTCCCCGCACGCGAAGCGCTGTAAACTAAACGAAACGACAGTTGTTTCCCAGCCAGAAAAAAGGGTGCGGCCTTGGTCGCGCCCTTTTTCTGTACGTGGTCAGCCACCCTCAATCGGGGGGAAGACCACGACCTGATCACCATCGCTCAGGACTTTGGTGTCACGGTTTTCAAGCGGGACAGGATTGCCGTTGACCATGGTCATGTAGGGCTCTCCGGCTAACAGGCCGACCATCTTCATGGCGTCGGCCAGCGTGCCGCCGTCTTTTACCGGGATTTCCCCAACGCCATCTTTACCCAATCCTTTGGCTTCGGATGGATCGATGGAAACCAGTTGAAAGCCGACCGTAATCATGCGCCAGCAAGACCCAGGCGTGACTTGGTTTGGGTCGTTGGCTCGCCATCAGGTGTCCACCCGCGAAGTTCGTAATATTCGGGCAGCATTTTACCTATTTCGGCGACTTTGCCTTTGCCGGCACCCGATGGTGCAGGTTCTTCCATCACGCGTTTGGGCAATGTGTCATCGGCTTTGGTGAACCCTGCGTTCATGTTGAACATGCGTTCCAGGTTCCAGATGCGTTCGCCCGCTTCCATGAAACGATCCTTGGACCAACTGCCAGGAAGTGCCCCTGCCAGCTGCGCGACCAAGTCTTCGATTTCCCAGGCGTTGCCTGCAAAAAGACAGACACCTGTGGAATCCCATGCTGCGTTTCGGTCTTGAGATGTCTTAACGATCTCGGCTTTGCCTTCGGTCCGCACATGCGCAAAGTCATCGGCAAACGGGCTGGCGCGTAGGTGACAAGCACCGCGGTTCGATGTCGCATAGGCCAAGCCCATGCCCTGCATGGCGCGGGGGTCGTAGCCGGGGAATTCCTGGCCCTTCACCGTCATCGACAATTCCGGATGGCCGTATTTTTCGCACAGTCGTTTGGCGCCAAGTCCAATATCTTTCCCGAACCCTGTCGACGTCCCGGTGACTTCGGCGGCCCAGCAAAGTGCTTCGGCTGAGCCGAAATCGAGCGCCATGCCACCGGTGTGTTCCTTGGTGATGACGCCGATGTCATACAGTTCCATGGCAGCAGCCAAGCTAACTCCGAATGAGATGGGGTCCATGCCATGTTCGTTACATAGCGCGCTGGCATAGGTTGCGGCATCAATATCATCGACGCCACACATGGGACCGACGGCGAAAATGCTCTCGTATTCCAGCCCGCCCATCGACGTGTGATACTGCGGCTTGTCTTTGATCGAAAAATGGTTTTTGTCCATGGTCGCGATCCGACCACACCCGATGGAGCACGCAAAGCAGGCCTTGTTGGCTTGCACGTTGGCGCGTCCGTCGCTGCGGCGCGGGGCGTGCGCGGCTTTCACGTTGACCTTGGCGGCACCTTCGAATTGGACAGCGCGGCAGTTCAATGTCGGCAATGAACCGTACGAATTGGTAACATCGAGCATGGCGTGCGTGCCTATGGTGGATAGGCGTTTCCGTGGTGCACTTGGATCAAGCTTGGCACGTGCGGCGGCGTTGGCTTCCATGAATTCTTTGGGGTTCGCGACCTTGGTGCCGACACTGCCATAGGCGGCGATGGCTTTGAGGTTTTTTGATCCCATGACGGCCCCGACGCCGGAACGCCCGGCGGCACGGTCACGATCATTCATGACACAGGCAAAGCGGCACAGGTTCTCGCCAGAAATACCGATAGAGGCGATCTTTAAATTCGGGTTTTGATGCTTGGCATGGATACGGTCTTCGGTTTCCCAGACGGTTTCGCCCCAGATGAAATCGGTGGCGGGCAAAATTTCGATTTTGTCGTTTTTAATTAACAAGTACACAGGCTCTGGTGACTTGCCTTCTAGGATTAGCATGTCCCAGCCCGCGAGTTTTAGGAACGCACCAAACTGTCCGCCTGAATTAGAACACGCGATGGCGTTGGTCAGTGCCCCCTTGGTAATCACCGAATAGCGACCACCTGTAGATGCGCCTGTCGCCGTTAAAGGGCCGGTGGCAAAGATGAGATTATTTTCAGGAGCCAAAGCATCAACCATAGGGTCGACTTCTTCGGTAAGGTATTTGGAACCAAGCCCACGCTGGCCGATGTATGTTTCCGCCCATTCCATATTAAGCGGTTCGCGAATAATTTCGCCGCGCGTTAAATTGACCCGTAAAACGTTACCTTGCCAACCCATGAGGCATTCTCCGAATTTGTGTGTATCGCATTAAGGCGGACGAGAAATCGTCCGCGCGTTAACAGCACTCTATCAACAATATATGGAGGGTTTAAAGGGCAAGAAGCCCGCAAAATCACTTAGATAGAGATGATGACTAGTTTGCGGTAGTATCGTTGCTGGGTACGACGGGGGCTTGGGATACCCGGCGGCGTTGAATGAGCATCAAATCCATCGTGGAAAGATGCTTAAAGATCGGCCGGGAGCCGTCACGATAAAGACGAACCATGCCACGGTTTAAATCAGCAAACGAACGGCGTAGGTCATCAAAGTTGCGAACTTCTAAGACGATGGAATCTTTGCGATCCGCAGATACAGCACGCCAGCGGAATGTGGTATTCGGCATTTTGGTCGCTTCGATCATGTGCATCCAGACGATCTCACGCTCTAGCGGCGGACCAAACTGGCGCTGCATGAACTTCACGACTTCGGCAAAATCGTTGGCTTTGAAGGGAGTGTAAACGCGGCTGATGCGGCCATTCTCGTAACGAATGACACCTTCGCCGGGGAGGGTGAATGCAGTGTCTTGGGCAAAGCTTGAGGCGATTGCAGCAGGCCATTTGATTTCGGCAACACAAAAGACGCTGACCTGAAGGCTGCGTTCAATACATGCATTTGACGGATGCAAAGATGGCTCGTACTGACGCCCGATCACGGTGTTGGTCCCCAGGTAAAGATCAATGTTCTTTAAGATGCTGTCGCCAATGGTTGTAAGTTCATCAGCTGGACCAGTATCAAGCGCCGCATCTGGGGCAATGTACCCGAGGTCGAGCTTTTCTTCTGGAATGAGACGATCTGGAATTTTATTTGCGAGGACTTCGTTCTGATCCGCAGTTGAATCGCTTTCACCGATAAATGTTTCAACCAAGTGATCAAAGAAACCTGCGTCATCTTCTGGAAGGTCGGCAGTTTTGGTGCGACCGAGAGATAGATGATTACGGTTGGCTGGATTTTGCCATGTCCGCTTGCGAATAACGGGATCAGTTTGGGCCACGTCAACGGCTTGAATTTTTTGAGCTTTTGGCGCGATGGGGGCAGGCACAGGCGCCATTGAATCGTCGAATATATTTGTTTCAGGTGCAAATACGGCGACATGCGGATGAACCTGCCATGGAGCAGGCTCAAACGAAGTGATGTCGGCAACTTGTTCTAGTGCCTGCTCTGGCTCTTCCGATGTCTCAACAACGGCATTTTGGTCGAGAGCTTTGTCGGTATCATCAACGGTCGAAGATGTACCCGTCTCTTTTGGTAGATCAACGACGACAGCATCGTCAGAGGCGATATCTGATGATGCGAGCGAAAAGACTTCGCCCAACGATGCGAAGAATCCTTCGAGTGCGGGGGTGGCGTCCTTTGTCGGCTCGATGCCCTCATCATTTTCGTACGCTGCTGCAGCATTTTCAAAGACTGCGAACAAATCAACATCTGGGTGATCAATGGCAGGTGAATCGACTTCTACGAGGTCAGTTGGGTTTTCGCTCTTTGTAGGCAAAAGTTCATCAGAGGCATCGTTGTCGACGAAATCGAGACTTGCGATGTTTTCATCGACGTTAGCTGTCGGAACGGCCCCCGGTTGTGCATTTTGATTGAAGAACGCCAAAATGTTCTCAAATAAATCGCTGATATTTTGCTTGGGCTCAGTTCTGTTCTGGCTTTGATCAGCTGGAATGCCCTGGGACAGGATTGATTCAAATTCAGCTGAGTTGAATAGATCAACGTCAGTGTCATTACTGAACTGAGTCTCGATGGATGTTGCGTCGGGTGTCTGCGCAGAACTATCAGCAATGTGATGTTGATCTATTGCTTTGGCCGCCGTTCGTAACAGGCTGCCCAAGTCGGACAAGAACCATTCAATGGGATTGCGCTCTTGCGGTGCTTCATCGCGCGGAATTGACCAGGCAGCATTCGCTGACAGTAGAATTCCAGACACTAAAAGAGCTGAAAAAAACCGCATATGGTTAACGTCCTAAAACCCTTAACTGGACAGTCATGTTGATGTCCACGTGTTCGTTTAATACGGAATTGCGATCCTGGGTGCAATCACCAAGTCCCACGCATCAATCCCATGCCCAAAATATACCCGATTGTGGTGTGTTGCTACCAATTTGGCCTCAATACCTTTGAAAAACGTTAAACGTTAACCAATGAATTTGGTGGCGGATGAAAATGTCCTAACGCTTATTGAGTTGCCTGGGCATCCATAACGGCGACCGCGCTCATGTTGTAGATACCACGCGATGTGACCGCCGGGGATAGAATGTGCACTGGTTTTGCCGCGCCCACCAAAATAGGTCCGACAGAAAGGCCATCTCCCAATTCTTTCAGCAAATTGAAGGCTGTATTGGCTGAATCAATATTCGGGAAGACCAACATATTCGCAGCGCCAGACAGACGTGCGTGCGGGAAAATGCGTTCTCTTAATTCTTCATCAAGAGCGGTGTCGGCTTTCATTTCGCCCTCGACCTCAAAATCGACTTTGGCATCCATAAACATCTGCATCGCTTCTTGCATCTTGTGTGCGGAAGGACAGTCAGAACTGCCAAAATTTGAATGGGAAAGCAGGGCCACTTTCGGCTGCACCCCGAATCGGCGCACGGTATTCACACCAAGTAATGTCATCTCGACAATTTCTTCGGGTGATGGATCAATGGAAACGTGCGTATCACACAGGAAATACGTTCCCTTATTCAAAATCAGTGCACTCAGTGCCGATACATCTTTAACGCCATCAGCTTTGCCGATGATGTCTAAAACGTATTTAAGGTGCCAGTTGTATTGCCCATAGGTTCCACAAATCATCGCATCGACTTCGCCACGTTGCAGCATCAGTCCGGCGATGACAGTGGTGTTCGTGCGCACAATCGTTTTGGCATCATCGATTGTGACACCCCGACGCTCGTTCAAGGAATGGTATAATTCCCAATAGGCTTCATAGCGGGGGTCATCTTGGGGATTAGTGATATCAAAATGAATATCGGGTTGAATGCGCAGCCCCAACTTTTCAATACGACGCGCAATTACTTTTGGGCGTCCGATAAGATGGGGTTTTGCAAGTCGGTCATCGACCAACGCTTGAACCGCACGCAGGACGCGTTCGTCCTCACCCTCGGCAAACACAATACGTTTGGGATCTTTTCGTGCGCGCTCAAATACCGGCTTCATCAACATGCCAGAACGGAAAACAAACCGTGCCAGCGTTTCGGAATAGGCATCAAAATCTTTGATCGGGCGTGTCGCGACCCCCGATTCCATGGCCGCCTTGGCCACAGCAGGAGCGATTTCGCTGATAAGTCGAGGATCAAATGGCTTTGGAATCAGATATTCTGGACCGAATACCAGGTCCTCACCGGAATACGCAACGGCTACGCGTTCGTCGCTTTCAGCCATCGCAAGATCTGCAATGGCCTTCACGGCCGCTTTTTTCATTTCTTCGTTGATTGTTGTCGCCCCGCAATCAAGCGCACCGCGGAAGATAAACGGGAAACACAGAACGTTGTTCACCTGGTTCGGATAATCAGAGCGACCGGTCGCAATGATCGCATCAGGGTTTGCGGCCTTCGCATCTTCGGGGGTGATTTCTGGGTTGGGATTTGCGAGAGCCAAGATGAAGGGTTTCGAATCCATCTTTTTGACCATGTCCGGAGTCAAAATACCTGCTGCTGAAAGTCCCAAGAAAACATCGGCGTCATTGATGACATCGGACAATTCGCGAAGATCGGTATCCTGCGCGTAGCGAGACTTACGATCATTCATGAATTCTTCGCGACCTTGGTAGACAACGCCGACGTGATCCGCGAGCCACACGTTTTTGACCTGTACGCCCATTGTCACCAAAAGGTCCAAGCACGCGATGCCAGCCGCACCACCGCCCGTCGATACTATTTTAACGTCTTCGAATTTTTTATTTTGCAAGCGAAGACCATTCAGGATCGCAGCCGCACACACAATGGCAGTGCCGTGCTGATCATCGTGGAACACAGGAATGTTCATCCGCTCGCGCAGGCGTTCTTCGACGATGAAGCAATCGGGTGCTTTGATGTCTTCTAGGTTGATTGCGCCAAACGTGGGTTCCAGCGGGGCGATAATTTCGACCAGCTTTTCTGGATCTAACTCGTCAACTTCGATATCGAAGCAATCGATGTTGGCGAATTTTTTAAAGAGAACCGCTTTCCCTTCCATGACGGGTTTTGATGCAGCGGCACCAATAGGGCCAAGCCCTAAAACCGCAGTGCCGTTCGTGATCACCGCAACCAAGTTGCCGCGGTTGGTCATTTCATAGGATTGCATGGGGTCGTCGACGATCACGTTACATGCGGCAGCAACCCCGGGAGAGTATGCAAGTGCCAAGTCACGTTGCGTTGCCAACGGCTTGGTTGCTTGAATCTGCAATTTCCCTGCAGGCGCTTTACGGTGATATTCAAGCGCGCGTTCGTCGAGAGTTTTGTCTGCCATGTTGTGATGCTCCCCAGCCACATTTTATTTTGACTATAGGTTGAGGCCTTGCGCCCGCTTCGGCAACCTGATTTCTTCGTTTTACGCTTAAGGAGACGTGAAATGGCCCAGGTAGAAACTGAGCTTCCATTTGTGATTGGCCACCGTGGAGCTGCGGGATTAGCGCCAGAAAACACGCTGACTAGTATCATTCGCGCGAAAAAAGAAGGTGCGACCTGGGTGGAATTCGACGTCATGCTGGCCCGATATGGCGAGGCTATCCTGTTCCACGATGAAACAATTGATCGCACGACTAATGGTTCTGGAGCGGTTGCTGACCTTAGTCTTTCTGAGCTTAGAAAATTTGATGCAGGTCTTTGGTTTGATCCCGCCTTTTTAGGAGAGCGGATACCGACTTTTGTTGAGGCCATGGTGACGCTAGCACAACAAGGTCTGGGCGCGAATGTCGAGATCAAACCGACAAAGGGTGCCGAACGGGAAACAGCAACGGCTGTCGCGCGATTAATAAAATCGGATTGGCCTTCGAATACTGCAGCCCCCGTTATTTCCAGTTTTTCTGAAGACGCCATCGCCGTCGTCCATCAGGAAATTCCCGAAGTGCCCCGGGCCATGTTGTTTTGGAAATTACCCACAGATTGGCGCGAGATCGTCAGCCGTTACGAATGTGATGCCATACATATGTCTGACCGACATTTGACGTTATCATTGTTGGCCGACGCAGCTGCAATGGGCCTGCCGGTGCGGGTGTATACTGTCAATGATCCTGAGCGTGCTCGCGCGCTTAGAGATATGGGTGTGCAGTCCATATTTACGGACCGGCCAGACCTGATCAAAGACTGATTTGCCAGCGCGGTCTTGCTGCGCGACCATAGCTATCGATTCTTTCGTCGTTCGATCTAGGAGAGCAATCCGTGAACGGCATCTTTTTTGCCATTGTTGCCATAGCCTTTGTTGTAGCCGCGATCCGTCAATGGACGTTTGATCCCACAATCGTGCCTGATGCCGAGAGCCCCATGGAGCTATTGGGCGCGGGTATGATCGGGACGGCTGGCGATTCTGTGAGTCTGGCCATCGGCTTGGTCGGCGTGATGTCTTTGTTCTTGGGGTTGATGAAGGTTGCCGAGCGCGCAGGCTTGTTATTGGTCGTCGCCAAGACATTGCGTCCATTGATGACGCGTCTGTTTCCGAGCGTGCCTGCTGACCACCCCGCGATGGGTGCGATGATCATGAATTTGTCGGCGAATGTATTGGGGCTGGGCAATGCCGCAACGCCGTTTGGCATCCGCGCGATGGAGCATCTGGATACGTTGAATAAACAAAAAGGTCAGGCGACGGATGCGATGATCTTGTTCCTGGCGATCAACACGTCAAGCGTGACGCTATTGCCAACAGGTGTCATCGCATTGCGAGCCGCAGCTGGATCAAGCGATCCTGCGGGTATCGTGCCGACAACATTGTTTGCAACGCTGGTTTCCACAACCGTTGCAATTTTAAGTGCCAAATTTTGCGCCAAGATGTTTCCGCCCAAGCCTTATCACGACCCAGATGCTACGACCGATGAGGTCAGGGCTGACAGCGCGCCATCGGTCGAAACACCACTAGATGGAGACGGGAATCCAATCGATACGCCGTCAGATGCCTATCCTATTTGGGTTTCCGGATTGGCACTGGGATTCGTGTTGTTTTTGGTGCCGCTGACCATTGTTTATGGGCGGACGATTGCACCGTGGATCATCCCAGGACTGATGGTCGGGTTGCTGGGGCTTGGTGTCGCGAAACGCGTGCCCGTCTATGAGTGTTTTGTGGAAGGTGCAAAAGATGGATTTAATGTAGCACTCCGCATCATTCCATATTTGGTGGCAATTCTTGTCGCCGTCGGCATGTTCAGGGCGTCTGGGGCGCTTGGATTGCTGATCACGCCTTTGGGGGCAATTACAGAATTGGTTGGATTGCCGGCAGAAGCATTACCTATGGCATTGCTACGACCCTTATCGGGTTCAGGCGCCTATGGGATATTGGCATCAATCATCAATGACCCGGCGGTGGGGCCGGACAGCTACGCGGGATATCTGGTGTCCACATTCCAAGGCTCAACCGAGACGACGTTCTATGTGATCGCTGTTTATTTCGGAGCCGTGCAAATCAAACGATTGCGCTATGCCCTGATACCAGCACTGACGGCTGATTTTGCAGGGATCGCGGCGGCTGTGTTTATTGTTTCGTTGTTGTACGGCTGATGGGGGTTCCTGTGACACCACCGAGTGGCTCTCGTGTTACAGACGCGCCGGGAAAGGCGATTTTGTTTGCTCTTGCGGGCGGTGCGATTCTGACGCTGCAAGATGCTTTTTTAAAGACACTGACGGCGGATTACCCAACGGGGCAATTGCTCTCAATCCGTAGTTTATTCGTATACATCCCCATTCTTTTTTTCGCGATGCGCGCCGGTGGTGTGCACATGGCTTGGCAAATCAATGGTTGGAAGGGGCAAGGCATTCGGGGCCTTTGTGTGGTCGGGGGCTCGTTCGCATTCATCACGGGTCTTTCTTATTTGCCGCTGGCGGATGCATTCGCAATTGCTTTTGCGGGGCCATTGTTTGTGACCGCCATGGCACCGATTTTTCTCAATGAAGTTATCGGTTGGCGGCGTTGGACAGCGGTGCTGGTGGGTTTTGGCGGCGTTTTGATCATTGTCCAACCCGGCTCAACAGCCTTTCAATGGTTCGCAATTTTTCCGCTGATCGCATCCATGTTGGCGGGCGTGCGCGATATGATCACCCGCAAGATGGCACCCAATGAAACCTCTATTGCGGTTCTTTTTGTGACGACGACATTTGTTTTTGTGGCCGGGTCATTGTCGTTTTTTGTGGGCGACTGGCAGCCTATTAAATTAAAGGACGTGCCGTTCTTTGTGGCCAGCGGCTTGTTCGTTGGTGTTGCGCACTATTTGTTAATTGAGGCTTTCCGTTGGGGCGAGGCAGCGCTGGTGTCGCCGTTCAAGTACATGAACCTCATTTGGGCAGCCATCTTTGGTTTCATATTGTTTGGCGATATTCCCGGCGCTGCGACGATTGTTGGCGCACTGATTGTCGCGGCAAGTGGGATTTACATATTGCACCGCGAACGTGTGCGGGTACGCGAGGCAAGGGCGCTAAAGCAGAGTTGATGAGTTTAAAAACGCAAACTGTTTATCGTCGCCTTGGACTTACTCTTTCGACGTGGGTTTGCTATCTGGCATTGACCCGTCGTCGTTACGAAGGGCGCGCATCGACGCTCCATCTAAGTCATCAAATTGACCGGACCGCATAGACCAGAAAAACGCCGCCAATCCAGCACCGCCAAGCAACAATGCGATGGGAATGAGGTATACGATGATGTCCATCGGATTACTTCACCAGCCGAAGGCGGAGCGCATTGACCGTCACGATGATTGAGCTTGTCGACATCGCAATGGCTGCGACCAGCGGTGTGACAAGGCCCAAAACAGCGATGGGAACGGCGATGGCGTTGTAGGCAAAGGCGAGGCCGAAATTCTGTTTCACCAAACTTGTGGATTGGCGGGCAATCCGGACGGCAGATAAAACGGGGCCCAAAGAGGTCCCTTGGAAAATCAAGTCTG
>Ga0209335_10003997_pt1 | contig 14344 bp, 12 predicted proteins | sample COG_09_FD_184753 | JGI IMG/M metagenome (GOLD analysis project Ga0209335, IMG submission 184753) | Pelagic Microbial community sample from North Sea - COGITO 998_met_09 (SPAdes) (version 2) | ecosystem: Environmental > Aquatic > Marine > Neritic zone/Coastal water | place: Helgoland, sampling...
TAAAAAAAAATAACTCTAATAAATATTTCAAAGATGTTATCTTGAACCTTAAAAAAATTATTAGAGATACCAAGAAACCTCATATCCCAACTGTAAAGAAATATGGAAAAGCCTGTAGCTATCCTGGCACATTTTTAGGTTCAATTCATGCAATATTAAACTCCAAAAACTATAAATCAGCTGTAATAAAATTAATTAAAGCTGGTGGGTGTAATTGTTCTAGAGCAAATTTTGTAGGTGCATATTTTGCTGCTCTAAAGGGATTAAAAGATATACCTGTAAATTGGATTAAAAAAACTATTCCTGCAAAAAAGATATTAAGACAACTATAATTATTTCAAATAAACGTTTTTTTTTTCAAAAAAGTCATAAAATTTAATTTCATTTATTTTTATATTTTTTTTATCTATACGAAATGTAGGAGTTCTTGGAAATTTTTTAATAACCCCCCAATATCTTGGTTGATAGTTTTTTGAAAATTTTTTAGAAAAATAATTTGCTACAGATTTAAGGTTAATTTTCCTCTTGATTAACAAAACAGCAATAATATCATCTTCTCCAATTTTACTTTTTGTTGCCATTATAGCACTTTCAGAAACATTACTATTTTGATTTAGAGTAGTTTCTATTTCCCATGCCGAAATATTTTCTCCTTTAACTCTAACTGCATCTTTTTTTCTACCTACATAATATAAGTTTTTAAAACTATCAAATTTTCCAAGATCACCAGTGTATAAATAATTTTTATAAAACAGTCCTGAGGATGCTTTTTTATCTTTAAAATATCCTTTGGTTAACAATCCTTTTTCTTTTGCTTTTATAATAATTTCTCCAATACCTTTCTTTTTATCTTTTAATTTAACATTAAACCAAGGGAGTACTTTTCCAATAGACCCAATTTTTTTATTAAAATTTATTGTAGTAAAACTAGATGCCTCAGTCATTCCATAAACTTCTACCAAAGGAATGTTAAATCTTTCTTTAAATATTTTATAAGTTTCAATTCTAGCACCAGCACCAAATGCCAGTTTAACCTTATGCGCTTTATCATATTTAGATATTGGTAGTTTTATTAAGATATCTAAAATACCTCCAAGATAATGAATAATAGTTATTTTATAATTTATAATTTGTTTCCAAAAATTTTTTGCAGAAAATTTTTTAATTAAGACAAGTTTACTCTTTCTCATTAAACACAAAATTAAAATTTCAATTCCTCCTATGTGATGCAATGACTCCCAAAGTAAAAATTTATCTTTACTATTTGTGTTTGATGCAATTCCGGTAGCAAAAGCTGATGCAATAAGCATTCTATCACTTACTAAAACGCCTTTTGGAGGGCCTGTTGTTCCTGATGTAAATAGAATAGTATTAACCTCTCCTTTAAAAATAATTTTTTTTAAAAGATCTTTTGATTTTTTTAATTTGAAATTATCTTTAATAATTTGAATTTGTTTTCTGTATTCTTTTGGTATTTCAATTAATTTTTCTTTTCTAGCAAATATCACTGCAGGTTTAGTTATTGATAGTACATATTTAAGACCAACACCTTTTCTATCTTTACCGAGTGGAACCCAGGTAATGCCCAGGCATAATGTTGCTAAAAAAAAAGTTATTTGCTCATAACTATTTTCTAACATTGAAATAACTGTATCTTTTTGGTTAAGTTTTAATTCTATTAAATAATTTTGAGCATTTAAGATATCTTGATAAAGTTTTTCTCTAGTAATCTTTTTATTTTCAATTTCAAATATAGCTCTTTCTTTTTCTGTGCTGATTAATTCATTTATCAATTGATATAACGTAATTTTAGGAATACTAAACTTATTCACTTTAGTTTATTTTTTATTTAAAAATTTTTTTGATCCTGATTGTGGTTCACCTAGTTTAAAGGATTTTTTATGATAAGATATTGCTTTCATGAAGGTTTGATCAAAATCTTTGCTAAACATTTCCCAAATTCTTTTTTTTGTAAGCTTCATTGCATTTGAGGGTTTCTTGGCTAATTCTTGTGCAATCTTAACTGAACTTTTTAATACGCTATTGTGGGGAACCAAATGGTTTACTGCACCAATTTTGTAAGCCTCAGTTCCATTAATAAGTCTACCACTTAAAGAAAGTTCAATTGCTTTATTTAATCCTAATATTTTTTCAATAATCCAAGGCCCAATTACACTTACTATTCCAGAATTAATTTCAACCTGACCCATTTTTACTTTTGAATATGAAACTTTTATATCGGCAAGTAATGCTAATTGAAAACCTGAGCCAGCCGCGACACCATTTATGGCAGCAATTGTTGGTATCTCTATAGATCTAATTAGTTTATATAAAATTTTAAATTGATTAATCCAATTAATAACTGATTTAGAACTATTAAAACTTTTAATTTCTTTTAAATCCTGCCCCGAACAAAAAGCTTTTGAACCATATCCTGTAAATATTAAAGCTTTAATATTTCTATTTTTTTTAATATTTTTAATTAAGGAAATAATTTGAGATCTCATTTCAAAATCCCAAGCATTTAATTTTTTTGGATTATTTAATTTTATTACAGCAATATTTTTTTTTAACTCAAAAACTATTTTTTTAGACATTGAGTTTTATAGAATTCTAGCCAGCTCCTGGACCTTTTATCGTACTTGGAAGATAGGTTGCTAATTCAGGAAATGCAATCATTATAAACACCATAACAACCATCATTAAAAACATTGGCAATGCAGATTTTGCTAAAAAAACCATTTCATGTTTTGTCATTCCTTGAAGGACAAATAAATTAAAACCAACAGGTGGTGTAATTTGTGCCATTTCCACTAAAACAGTCAAATAAATTCCAAACCATATAACGTCAATTCCTGCGTTTCTAATCATTGGTTCAACAACAGCCATAGTTAAAACAATTGAAGAAATACCATCTAAAAAACAACCTAGAATAATGTAAAATATCATTAAATATATTAATAACTCTAAATTTGATAAACCAAGATTTGCGATCCACTCTGCGATTGATCTCGGTAAACCTGTAAAACCCATTGAAAGAGTTAAGAATGCTCCGCCCATTAAAATAAACGCTATCATGCAAGATGTTCTTGTTGCTCCAATTAAACTATTAAAAAATGTTTTCCATGTTAAAGATCCTTGGATTGCTGCTAGTACTAAACCACCAATAACTCCAAAAGCTGCAGCTTCAGTAGGTGTTGCCCAACCCATATACATTGAACCAATTACAAATAATATTAAAGAAAAAATTGGAATCAAAAATTTTGAACTTCTAACTTTATCTATAAAACTTATTTGAGGATCTTTAGCTGGCATTTTTTTTCTATTGATTGTGGCCCACACAGCTACATAACCCATAAATAATAAAGCTAAAACCAAGCCTGGTAAAATACCGGCCATAAACAATTGAACTACTGACTCGTTAATTGTAACACCATATACAATAAGAGTAAGTGACGGAGGTATCATTAATCCTAAAGTTGAAGATCCTGCAAGTGTACCAATAGTCATATTTTCTGGGTATTTTCTTTTTCTTAATTCTGGAACTGACATTTTGCCAACAGTTGTTAGTGTTGCAGCAGACGACCCGGAAACAGCTGCAAAGAAAGTACAGCCAACAATATTTGTGTGTAGTAACCGACCTGGTAAATTATTCATCCATGGGGCTAAACCTTTAAACAGGTCTTCGGATAGCCGTGTTCGATATAGAATTTCACCCATCCAGATAAAAAGTGGTAATGCAGTTAGAGACCAACTTGATGCTGTACTCCAAATCGTTGTGATCATTGCATCGCCTGCTGGCCTGCTGGTAAACAATTCTAAACCAACAAAGGCAACGCCCATTAATGCTAATCCAATCCAAACTCCCGTCCCAAGTAAGAAAAATAGAGTAAAAAGAAATATTCCTGTTAAAAGTAAATTATCCATTAATCAATCGCCTTATCATCTTTCATTTCTGTTTCTGAATAACCAATAAATATAAATTGATACAGTTTATCTAAAAAAGCTAATGCTAAGACAAAAGTACCTATTACCATAGATGCTTGAGGAATATACATAGGAAGTGCATCCTCTGCTTGTGAAATGTCATTAAATACATATGAAAAATAAGCACCTCTACAAGCGTAGTAAAAAAATAAAACAGATAAAAATGAACCAACTGTAAAGCACCATATTTCTCCCCATTTTTTATTTACACCAAGTCTATTTAATAAAATTCTTACTCTGATATGTCCGTCTTGATTTAACGTATAAGCCAAAGCAAAAAATGCTGAGTTCGCCATTGCATAACCAGCATAAGCTGTTGCGCCTGGAAATGTCATTCCAGTCCATCTTGCTAACATTTGAGTGCAAATGATTACTAAGATCAAAATTAAATTTAGTGCTGCAAAGTGTGCACAACCTAAATAAAATTTATCTAAATAGTTTCTCATTTATTAATAAAATACTTTTGTTAGAAATAGTAAGCCTAGCAATAACTAGGCTTACTTCTATATTTTTTATTATTTATCAGCTAGGTAAGCGTCTACTATTTTCTTACCTTTTGATCCTGCGCCTTTAATCCATTCGTCTGACATTGTTTTACCAATAGATTCAAGATCAGCTCTTAGTTGACCTTCAGCAACTTGAACTTTCATTCCATTAGCTGCTAACTGATTTATATACCATCCTGACAATTGCTCTGATCTAGCTGTACCAGCAGCTTCAGTCATCATTGCAACACCTCTGATGATATTTTGATTTTCTTTGCTTAATTTATTCCAAGCTTTTTTGTTAACAAAAACATAGTTTCTTGGTAACCAAGCGTTTACTTCATAGAAGTGAGTTAGGTGTTCCCAAACTTTTCTATCATAGCCAGTTGAACCAGAAGATACAAACGACTCCGCAACACCTGTTGCTAATGCTTGTGATAGTTCAGCTGCCTCGACTTGAACTGGAAGCATTCCCATTAGTTCAGCAAGTCTTGCTGTTGCATTATTGTAGGATCTAAATTTAACACCCTTACTGTCAGCAATAGAGTTTACCTCTTTTTTAAAGTATAAACCCTGAGCTGGCCATGGTATTCCGTACAATAATACTAGACCTTGTTCGTCTAATTCTTTCTCTAGAACTGGCCTTAAGTGTTTCCACAACTTATCAGAATCTTTATAAGAAGTTGCTAAAAAAGGAATTGAGTCCGCCCCAAAAATCTGACTTTCATTTTGGTGAGCAGAAAGAATTCTTTCTCCAATAGGAGCTTGACCTGTTTGAATTGCTTTCTTAATTTCATTACCTTTAAATAGTGATCCACCAGGGTGAACTGTAATATCTACCTCACCTCCAGTTGCTATTCTAACAGCATCAGCAAACATAACACCCGTTTGACTGTGAAAGTTAGTAGCAGAGTAAGCCATTGGCATATCCCATTTTTCAGCGGCATTAACATTAACGATACTAAAAAGTGAGAGAGCAATAACTGATAATATTTTTATTAATTTATTCATTATTATCTCCTAAGTTATTTTAAAGTCTTATCATGTATAAAAATAAGATTTAATTCAACTTAAAAAGTGACTTACCTGTGTGGATTAAAAGCTTCTAAATCAAACTGATCATTATCTCGTAAAATCTGTTTAACTATCATTTTACCAGTTTTTGGACCAGCTGTTAATCCAATGTGATGATGGCCATAAGCAAAAAATAAATTATTGGATCGTTCTGACGCACCTATTACTGGCAAACTATCTACAGTCGATGGTCTATGTCCGCTCCATTCCATTTTTCTACTAAAAGTTATTCCAGGAAACATTGATTGTGCATTTCTCATTAGAAGTTCAAAAGCTTTTGGGTTTGGTTTTGAATTTAAACTTCCGAATTCAACCAACCCTGCAAATCTAATTCCAGTTGGTCTTGGTGTTATTGCTAATTTTAGATACCCATTCATTATTGGATGATTAATTCTAATATTAGTATCAAATAATTCTAAGTGATAACCTCTTTCAGACTCAATAGGTACTTTTACATTGAATTTTTTTACGAAATTTCCTGAATAAACTCCTGAAGAAATTAAAACTTTTTCAGTAAATAAATCACTATTCTTCAATTTAATTATAAAATTATCCCCACTCGGGTTTACATCTAGAACCTCATCCTCAATAATTTCGCCTCCTAAACTTTTATAATAATCAATTAAGTCATCTAAATAGTTTTGACTATTTGAAATATAACCTTGATTTTCAATTTTTATTGCAAAGGTATATTCATGAGAAAGTCCTGGAAAAATTCTATTCAACTCCTCTTTTTGAACTTCAATTAATTCAAAGCCATGTTTTTTTCTTAGAGACCAAGTATAAGAGTCATTTTCAAAATCAGTTTTGTTTTTGTAAATAAATAAAAATGGAGAATCTTCAATCCATCTTTCTGCTTTAGACCCTTTTGCAAGTTCTCGGTGTTCACCAATACTATCTTTAAGTAAAAAAGCTAAATTTTTTGAGATATGTTCAACTTTTTCTTTTTTCGTATAAGAAAGATATTTTATTAAAAAAGGGATCATTTTTAAAACTCCTGGAAATCTTAAAAATAATGGTCCATCTTTTGACAACCACATCTTTGGAATTTTTTTAAACATTCCAGGCATTAAAACTGGAGTGATTGATGGACTAGATAACCAAGATGCATTACCGTAAGAGGCCGGTTGACCTTTGAGATCTTTTTCAATCAAAGTTACCTTTGAACCTCGCTTTACTAAATTAATCGCTGATGACAAGCCAACTATTCCAGCACCTATAATTGAAATTTCAGTTTTATTCATTAAGCTATCCATTCACTCACAGGTGCATTAGCATCCTGCAATGGTTGAGTGATTATATCAATTAAACATGGGCCTGATTTATAATTAATTGCCTCAGATATTTGTGATTTTAATTCTTCAGGTTTTTCAACTTTAAAAGTTTTTAAACCATATGCATCAGCTACTTTACAGTGATCTGTTCGATTAAAATCAACGGAGAAATATCTTTTATTAAATCTTGTCTTTTGACCGGCTTTTATCCATCCATAGACACTGTTAGAAATGACAATAAAAATTATTGGTAGTTTTAACCTTACAGCAGTTTCGAGCTCCCCTACAGCAAAACCAAAACTTCCATCGCCCATAACTGAAATTACTCTATTATTAGGTTTGCCAATTTGAACACCAATCGATGCAGGTAAAGCATAACCTAAGGCACCATGCGCTCTGTTAGTTATGAAATATCGACCTGACTTTTTAAAATTATAATAAGCGGCGAAATATGGACAAGGAGTTCCTGGATCAACAACAACATAAGTATCTTTTGGTAGTTGATTATTAAGTTCTCTTACTATTTTTTCAGGTTTAATTGGTGATTTATTATCTTCAGATAATTCAATAAATCTTTTAAACTTTTTTTTCTTAACATTTTTAACTATCAAATCTCCCTTAAAATCATGAGATCTAATTAATTTATTTATTTCAATTAAAGTAGACTTAATTTCAGCTATCAGTGAGATATGAGATTTATAATTTGCATCTATTACTGATGGATCAATATCAATATGTATAATTTTCTTTTTTTTATCTGGGTACTGCCATTTTTCAGTTGTGACAGAACCAGCTCTGCATCCTAAAAATATCACTAAATCTGAGTTGTTTAAAACTTCTCTGGTAAAAATAGAACCACCATTACTACCAACTACTCCTAAAGAATTTGGATGATCATCTGATAATGTTCCTTTGCCAGTTACAGAAGTTGCAAAAACAATATTTAATTTCTCTACTAAATTTTGAAGTTCTTTTTCTGCAAATGCATTCTTAATTGCACCTCCTGAAATTATAATTGGATTTTTTGATTTTGAGATTTCATTTATTATTTTTTTTAATTTATTTAAATTAGGTTTCTTTGGTTCAGCTGGAAATCGAGTATGTTTTTTATCAATCCAAATTTCTTTTTCAGAAATCTCGGCGGTTTGAGCATCAAAAGGTAAAGCTAAATGACAAGAGCCTGGTTTACCAGTAGTACTTTCTTTAAAAGCTCTTCGTATATCTTTAGCAAAATTTTTTGGTTTACTTAAAACACAATTCCATTTTGTTAATGGTTTAAATAAAGCTTTTTGATCTAACTCAGTAAGTGGAAAGTGGCCATAGGAAGTTGTTGGTACATCAGATGTGAATGAAATAACTGAAATAGATGACTCGTTAGCTTCTACAACTCCAGGAATAATATAAGTTGCTCCACCACCACTAGGTCCTTCGCAAATACCCACCTTTCCTGTAACTCTTGCATAACCATCTGCCATGTAACTTGCGCTTCTTTCATCTCTAGTAAGAATATGTTTGATAGAGTGATTTAGTCTATGTAAAGCATCATAAAAAGGTAAAGAGGTATCCCCACATAATCCAAAAATATGCCTGACATCATATTTATCTAAAAGTTTTACTAATGCTTCAGCGCCATTTAAATAATTTGACTTACTTGAATTTTTCATTTTATTATCTTGGTTATATTAAAGACTAAATATAAAATACAATCATGAAATTTGGAAATAATCAAAAAAATATTGCAGTAGGCGGAAAGACTGTATTTGGAGGAACTGTTGGTGTTTGCATGTTAGACACTCAGTTTCCAAGAATTCATGGAGATATAGCTAATGCAAGAACTTGGAGTGTCCCAGTTCATTATAGAGTTGTTCCAGGATCAACTCCAAAAGCAGCTGTGTATGAGCAAGGAAAGGATATTTTAGAGGGTTTCATAGATGCTGCTAAACAATTAGTAAAAATGGGAGCTGATGGAATTACTACAAACTGTGGGTTTTTATCTTTATTTCAAGAACAAATGGCAGAAGCCGTCAATGTACCAGTTGCAACTTCATCACTCATGCAAACCCAAATGGTACAGAGTCTTTTACCAAAAAGTAAAAAAGTTGGAATTTTAACAATCCATAAACCTTCTCTAACTGAAAAACATCTTAAAGCTGCAAACGTTCCACTAGATATTCCAATCATAGGTACCGAAAATGGTAAAGAATTTACAAGAGTAATTTTAAATGATGAAAAAGAAATGGATATTGATCTTGCAAGACAGGATCATTTAGATGCAGTTGAAGAATTGATGAAGGCACATTCAAACATTGGAGCAATTGTAATGGAATGTACAAATATGAGCCCATTTGCTGCAGATGTAAGAAAAAAATTTCAAGTGCCAGTATTTAATATTTATACTTTTATTGAATGGTTTCAGTCTGGACTACTTCCAACAAGATTTAATCCAGATCATGATGATCCTAGAAAATAATTGTGTTTGATATACTAAATTATTTTTCTTCAATAGAATTTTTTTTCATAATTTTTACTCTAATAATATTTGGAGCAATTACTCAAAGCGCAATAGGTATTGGATTTGGAATTCCTGCATGTTTTTTAGTTTTGCTTGAACCATCAATGGTTCCGAGTTGTATTGTTTTAATGGGTTCTTTTTTAGCTTTTAGTAATGCAATGTTAAGTTTTAAAGATATCATTAAAGTTGATTTAATTTATGCTTATAGCGGAAGAGTTGTTGGCTCTTTACTAGCAATGCCTTTGATATTTTTTACACTTGGAACAAATAAATATTTAATAGTGTTTGGAATTTTGCTTTTAATAGCAACATACATGAGTGCAAAAAATTGGAACATTGTTGCTACCAAAAAAAATATCACAATAGCAGGAACAGCATCAGGTTTAATGGGAACATTAACAGGTATTGGTGGGCCACCCATGGCAATTGTTTATCAAAACAGTTCTGCAAGAAAAGTAGTGGCAACTTTAAATATGTTTTTTGGAATTGGTGCTTTATTTTCAGTAATTCTATTTATTTACTTTGACTTAATTAATTTACCTGAGGTGATGAAGTCAATTTATCTAGCTCCTGCTCTAGTCATTGGTACTTATGTGGGTAGAAGAAGTGTTATAAGAGATTTTGTTAACCGCAATCTAAAAACACTTATAATTGCAGTTTGTTTTATAAGTGCGGTTATAATAATTTTTGATGCTATTGTAGCTGCTTAATAACAGTTTCTTCTTTTGTCCGCACCTTTAGAAAGTGTTTTATCTGAATTAACTTTTATAGCCGTTACACCACCAAATATTCTATGGGGCTTTGAATAAACTTTTGTTTTTATCTTTTTACTATTTGAAAATTTAAAATAATTTTTAAAACCTTTCTCAACTAAAATTCCATTACCCTCATTATGTCTTATTCTTGGTAAGTTTATCGCTTTTTGAATTTTGTAGTTATGCTTATAAATATAATTAAGTATTTGAAAAATTGTTTGAGGTTGACCATGATCACCAGGTGTTGCAATTGTCAAATCTAATTTACTTCCCTTAAGAACAATTGAAGGGCAAAGTGTATGAAATGGTCTAGTTTGAGGTTTTAAATAATTATATCCCTTTTTCGATATCTTTTCTAAATACATTCTATTATGAAAAACTACTCCAGTTTGTGGAGAAACAATCCCACTTCCAAATTCTTCAAATAAACTTTGAACCCAGCTTACAGCATTCCCTTTTCTATCTACTACAACTAAAGTGCTTGTATCGCCTGAATTTTTAAAAAATTTTGAATAATTTTTTTTTATTTTTTTGAAATCTAAATTTTTTTTATATCTAAAGTATTTTGTAATACCCGGGTCTAAACAATATTTATCTCTTAATTCAAAAATACTTTTTTTAAATTTTATATAATCACTTAGATCAATATTTTCTTTAATCCCGTCAAATATTTCACATAACCCTATCAATGCTAAACCTTGAGAATTAGGTGGAGCTGTAAAAACTTTTTTATTTTGAAAATCTACACTTAAAGGTTTTTGAAATAGAGTTGAGTGATTATTAAAATCTTCTTCACTAATTATTGCGCCTTGATCTCTTAAATCTTGAACCATAATCTTGGTTAATTTTCCTTTATAAAAAGATTTACATCCTAATTTTGAAATTAATTTTAGAGTTTCGGCAAGCTTCTCTTGTTTTATAATTTTTCCAATTTTAATATCTTTAGGAAGGCCGTAAATTTTTGATAAGAAATTATTATTTTTGATTAATTTTTTGTAAACATCACCTCTTAAAAAATCATATAAATATTGATCTATCCTAATACCTTTTTCAGCAAAACTTATCGCATCTTTTAAAACTTCAGCTAATTTTTTGGATCCATATTTCTTTAGAGATTTCTCCCAAGCATGCAGAACGCCTGGAACCGTTATGGACAGAGAGCTTCTTTGAGGTATTTCATTCAATCCAATTGATTTAAAATATTTTATGCTTGCTTTTTTTGGAGATTTTCCAGAACCATTAATCGTGGTAATTTTTTTTGTTTTGGATGAATAATAGAGGGCAATACTGTCCCCTCCTAATCCATTCATGTTTGGAATTGAAACAGCGAGTGTTGAAGCGGTTGCTATTGCGGCATCCATAGCATTTCCACCCTTTTTTAAAATTTTCATTCCAGCCTCAGTGGCTTTCATGTGGCCACTGACTACCATTCCAAATTTAGTTTTCAATTTCATTGAAAATCTTTTAAATCGAAAAGCTTTTGCTCGTAGTTAGTTAATCTTTGGGCTCCTTTTTTTGTGACAATAAAACTTTCACTAATTACAATTCCATAATTTTGAAGCCATAACGCAGGTATACAATGAAAAGTCATATTTTCTTTTAATACATTTTTATCTCCCTTTCTAAAACTTGTAGTCAATTCTCCCCAAGTTGGTGGATAACCAATACCTATTGGGTATCCAATTCTAGAATCTTTTTTAACTCCATATTTACTAATAATTTTTTTCCAAGTGTTTTCTAGCTCATGGCCAGTCACTCCTGGGTTAACTTTATTCAGAACTCCATTTAATCCTTCTTTAATGATTTTAGATAATTCTTTAATTTTTTTTGGAGCTTTACCTGTAAAAATACATCTTGCTAATGGAACATGATAACGGTGTTTTGCACCACCCATTTCAATATAAAAAATTTCATTTTTCTTTAATTTTTCTTCTGTCCAACTTAAATGTGGTGCACTACAAAATTTTCCAACCATTGCATTTGGTGGCTTGCAGGTAAAAGTTCCCCCTATTTCATTTGTGCCCATAGTTGTGTATCTATTAAGTTCAGCAATTACATCACACTGTCTCACACCCACATCTACTTTTTCCATTGCTTTTTTCATTGCTAAATTTGCAATTTTTCCTGCTGATTTCATATAAGACAGTTCTTGAGAAGATTTAATCATCCTTACCCAATTGACTAATAAAAATGCATTTAAAAATTTTGCGTTGGGAAGCCCTTTTATTAAAATATCATGCCATTTTGCGGTATAATAGTAATCATCCATCTCTACACCAATATTTTTTCTCTCAAGTTTTTTTGATTTAATAAAATCAACAAGATAATCCATTGGATGAATTTTTTGAGACGCTACGTAATGATCTGGATATGGAACAATATTGTCTTTATCTAAAAAAGCTGTGAATTTTGCTCCTACTGCATCCATTTTTCTTCCAATCCAATAGGGATATTTTTCTGAAAGGCTAATTAAAACCATTTGAGGTGTATAAAATGACCAACCATCATAACCTGTAAGATAAAATTGATTAGCAGGACTTGCGACAAGCAAAACGTCAATATTGTTTTTGCTCATCTTTAATTTTACTTTTTTTACTCTATCTAAATATTCTTTCTTGCTAAAAAGAATTTCATTTCCAAAACTATTTTTAAAAAAATTTTTTTTCATGATTTAAAGATTAATTAAATGATACATTATAGAATAATTAATTTATAGTTGAATATTTATAATATCTATCTAGCGTTATTTAAAATAAATGAAAAAATACTCATTAATATATATTGCAAAATTATCTTTCCCAATTTTTTTAGCTAATGTTGCCATTCCATTAGTGGGCATAATAGATACAAGCCTAATGGGAAATCTTGGAAACATTTCTTATCTTACAGCAACATCTATTGCTGCAAACTTATTTTCTATGATTTTTTGGAGTTTTGGTTTTCTAAAAATGGGAACCGTTGGAATGGTATCTCAAGCCCATGGAGAAAATAATTATAGCAAAATATTAAGTATATTATTAAGAAATTTATTTTTTGTAATAGTTATTTCCTTAATTTTAATATTTTTTCAATTTTTTATTCTAAATTTAACACTAAATATTTTTGAATTATCAAGAGAAACTCAAAATTTATATCAAGATTATTTTAATATAAGAATTTATTCTGCTCCAGGAGAACTCACTCTTTATATTATTACTGGAATATTTATTGGCTTACAAAAAACTAAAATTTCAAGTCTTGTTGTAAGTTGTTTTTCTATTTTGAATATAATTTTAAGTATTATCTTGGTTTCACAATATAACCTAAATGTAAAAGGAGTTGCTTATGGTTCTTTGTTAGCTGGATATATTACATCTACAATTTTTTTAATTTATACTTTTTTTTATATTAAAAGATTTGTTAATATTAAGATTGACATAAATAATATTTTTAACACAAAACAAATAAAATATATTTTTCATATCAATTTAAATATTTTTATAAGGACAATCCTTTTATCATTTTCATTTCTATGGTTTATCTATTTGAGTAACAAAATAGGAGAAGAATATGTTGCGGCTAACACAATTTTAATTAATTTGGTAAATTTAGCTGCTTTTATTCTTGATGCTTATGCTTTTGCAACTCAGGGAATGGTTGGCTACTCAATTGGAAAAAATGATAAAAATTTATTTAGACTGATTGTAAAAAATTCTTTTATACTTAGTGCTATTACAAGTGTATTCATTTCAGTAGTTTATTTCTTAATTCACAAAAAAATTATCTATCAAATGGCAGATATTGATTTAATAAGAAATTTGTCTGTTGATTATGCTATTTGGTTAATAATATTTCCTTTAATTTCATCTTTTTGCTATCAATTAGATGGGATTTTTATTGGAGCCTCCCAAACTATAGAATTAAGAAATGCAATGATTTTCTCATCAATTTTGTATTTATTAATTTCATTAATGCTTGTTGAAAATCTATTAAATACAGGTCTCTGGATTTCTTTAGCAATTTTTATGATTTTACGAGCTGGCTCTCTTTTTTATTATCTTGATAGGATTTATTTAAGGTTTAACAGTAGATAAGTTTTTTTTATAAATATCTGCTTTTATAGAAACTAAAATAATCAAAACTACCATTGGAATGCATGCTAAATTAATTTCATTCCAGCTAAAGTTTAAAATTGAATAACCAGCTGTTAAGCTTGCAATTGCTTGAATTGAAAAAACTAAAACATCATTAAATCCCTGTACTTTAAACTTTTCACTG
>Ga0209335_10004001_pt1 | contig 14338 bp, 13 predicted proteins | sample COG_09_FD_184753 | JGI IMG/M metagenome (GOLD analysis project Ga0209335, IMG submission 184753) | Pelagic Microbial community sample from North Sea - COGITO 998_met_09 (SPAdes) (version 2) | ecosystem: Environmental > Aquatic > Marine > Neritic zone/Coastal water | place: Helgoland, sampling...
AAAGTATCTCCAGATGAAAGAATTAATCAGGTTGTTAAATGGACTTTAGACAACGTAAGATGGCTAAATCTTTGATTTCAAATTTTAATATTAAAAAAATAAAAAAAAATTACAAAGATGCCATTCCATTTGATCACGTTGTAATTGATAATTTTTGGAAAAAAGAAGTCGCAAAAAATTTAGAGAGAGAGATAAATAATTTCAATAATGATAAAAAATATGATGTAAATGTATACGATAATGCAATAGAAAAAAAAATAACATGTAACGATTATGACAAGTTTCCTTCAACAGTATATACTGCATTTTCTTATTTAAATTCTTTAACATTTTTAAATGTAATAAAAAAAATTACTAATATCAAAAATCTCATCGTAGATGTTGGTCTGCATGGCGGGGGTATTCATATTCATCCCAATGGAGGAAAATTAAATATTCATAAAGATTATTCCATTCATCCAAAATTGAAAAAAGAGAGAAGATTAAATTTAATTATTTATATGACAAAAAATTGGAATGAAAAATGGGGTGGAGATTTAGAACTTTGGTCTCATGATAAAATAAGAAATAAGCCATTAAATCTTGTGAAAAAAATTAAAAATAAATTTAATAGGGCAATATTATTTGATACTTCGCAAAATAGTTGGCATGGACTTCCTTCTCCTATTAAATTACCTAGAGGAAAAAAAAGACAAAGTATGGCTGTTTACTATTTATCAGAGCCAAGACCTAAATCAGACAACCGTCAAAGAGCTTTGTTTGCTCCAACAAAAAAACAAGAAAAAAATAAAAAAATTTTAGAATTAATAAAAAAAAGATCTAATTTAAAAACTTCAACAGAAGTTTACCGCAGCAAATAGTGATAGATGAAAGTTGCAAAAGTTATAGCTACTTGTTTTTTACCCAAAACTTATGTTCCAAAAACTTATTTGGTGGGAAACCCAGTTGGATATTTTGGTCATAGTCAAAAATGTGAAACTGAATTTGATGTGATAAATTTATTAAAATTTAGCATTGATGAAGAAAAAAAAAGTATACCCGGTATTAGTCGAGATATAATTATTGTAAACAATAACGTAAATTATGAAGAAGGAAATGAATTCATAAATAATATCTCTGAGACTCTTATACCAGGAGGCGAGATTAGATGTATTACTAGAAAAAATATTGGGAGAAGTTTTGGTGCTTTCAATGAAGCTTTCTTAAAATTTAGAGATGAATATGATTTTTTTTTATTTACAGAAGATGATGTGATCATATCACAAGATAACTACTTTAAAATTGGTATTGATATCTGGAATAATAGTCCCAATCCAGGGTTCATTGCATATATTGGAACCACTAAAATTGGAAAATGGCACTGGCCTCAATTAGGTTTAAATAAAAATACTGCGTTTTCATGTCATGGAGCAACAGGTCTATCAAGCACAAAGATTTTAAATGAAGTTGTAAAAAAACATGGTTGTCTACCTTATTATAAAGGATCAGAGAAAGAAAAGGACATTACTTTTGGTGAAGTTGCATTTCCAAACAGTATAATGCAATTAGGTTATGACTTAATTGATCTCCCAAAAAATATGATACTAGCTGTTCCAGCCTATGACTTAAAAAGGAGTTTAATTTATAAAAAATGGCCATCGATTTCAGAAAAATTATTTTTTTTACTAAAAGGTTATGTTTATAAATTATTTTCTAATAATGAAACTTTGCTTAAAATTTATCTTAACATATTAAAGAAAATCAAAAAATAATTATACAGTTGCCTTTTTAATCATATAATGTATTTAGACTAGAATTATGTACTGTAGAGTTTGCGCCAATAAAATTAATCCTTTTGTGTCTTTTGGAAAAATGCCAATCGCGAATGGGTTTCTTAAAAAAGAACAATTTGAAAATGAGTATTTTTTTGAATTAGCAACAGCATTTTGTGACAGATGTTACTCAGTCCAATTAGTTACTCAACCAGACCCTAAATTAATGTTTCACGATAATTATGCTTTTTTTTCTAAGACTTCAAAATCAATGCAGGTTCATTTTCAAAAATATGCTGACTGGGTTTTAAATAATTATTTAAAAAAAAATGATCCTTTTGTTGTTGAACTTGGGAGCAATGATGGCATTTTATTAGAAAATTTTTCAAAAAAAAAAATTCGGCATTTAGGAGTTGAACCTTCAGCAAATGTTGCTGATGTTGCAATTAAAAGTGGAATAAATACTGAGGTTGCTTTTTTCAATAATGATTTTGCAAACAAGATTAAAGAAAAAAATGGAAAAGCAGATGTAATTTTAGCTGCAAATGTTATGTGTCATATTCCAGACTTGATAGAAATAGGAAAAGCCTCAAAAACACTTTTAAAAGAAGATGGGGTATTAATTTTTGAAGATCCCTATTTAGGAGATATGATAAATAAAGTTTCATATGATCAAATTTATGATGAACATGTATTTATATTTTCTGCCCTATCAGTAAAAAATATCTTCGATATTTCTGGATTTGAATTAATTGATGTACTTCCACAAGAAACGCATGGTGGATCTATGAGGTATGTTCTTTGTAAAAAAGGAATTAGAAGCATTTCTGAAAATGTAATTAATACTATTAAAGTTGAAAAGGAATTAGGTTTAGATAAAAGTTTAACATATGAGAGATTTAAAAATAATTGTGAGCATTCAAAAGACAAAATTATTTCAAAATTAAAAAAATTTAAAAAAGAAGGAAAAAAAATAGTAGGTTATGGTGCAACTTCAAAAAGCACAACTATACTTAATTACTGTAATATAGGACCAGATTTAATTGATTTTATTTCAGATACAACTCCAATTAAACAAAATAAATATACTCCAGGTATGCATATTCCAGTCAAGCCTTATGAGGATTTTTTGAAGTATAGTCCTGAAATTGCAGTTTTGTTTGCATGGAATCATAGAAAAGAAATTGAAAATAAAGAAAAAAAATTCATCGAGAATGGTGGAAAATTTATTTCTCATATTTCTTGATTTTTATTCTTTATTGTTAAATAAATTATTTAAACCTTAGATTATGATTAAACAAGCATCTCCATATGAACAGTATAAAATGTATGAGAAAAGTATCCATACAGCTGTTAAAAAAGTTTTTTCTAGCGGAATGTATATTTTAGGTTCTGAAGTTAAAAAATTTGAGTATGAATTTTCTAAATATATAAATGTTAGTAACGCAATTTCGTGTGCCAATGGAACTGATGCATTATTTATGGCTCTCAAGCAGTTAGACATTGGAAAAGGTGATGAAGTATTAGTACCATCACATACTGCTTTAGCCTCAGCAGCAGCTGTCAAAATGGTAGGTGCAACACCTGTTTATGTAGATGTAAAAGCAGATTGTTTTACAATTAATCCTGCAGAGGCCTTAAGATTATGTTCTAAAAAGACTAAGGCATTAATAGCTGTTCATATTTATGGACAGGCTTGTGACATGGATGAAATAATTAAAATTGGAAGGCTAAAAAAAATAAAAATTATTGAAGATTGTGCACAATCAGTTGGCTCAAAATATAAAAATAAAAAATTGGGCTCAATAGGAGATGTGGGTTGTTTTAGTTTTTTTCCAACAAAAAATCTAGGTGCAATTGGGGATGGAGGATGTGTTGTTACAAATAATAATAGACTTGCTAAGAAGCTCAAGCGATTTAGGCAGTACGGATGGAATGATCAAAGAAAAACTTTGAAACCAGGTATTAATTCAAGACTAGATGAAATACAAGCTGCTATTTTGAGAATTAAATTAAAAAAACTTGATAGAGACAATCAATTAAGGAATAAACAGGCAAAATTTTACAAAGAAAAATTAATATCATCAAATATAGCTCTTCCCAAAGTTAGAGAAGATACATTTCATTCTTTTCATCTTTTTGTAATAAAATGTAAGAGTAGGAACAAACTAATGAAATACTTAAGATCCAAAAACATAATAACTGCACTACATTATAAGACTCCGATCCATTTAATGCCGGGTTATAAAAATAGTAATAAACTTCTTGTAACAGAAAAATTATCTAAAAATATTTTATCTCTACCTCTTTATCCGGGTTTAAATAAAAGTAAACAATTAAAAGTTGTTAATGAAATTTTAAATTTTTATAAAAAATAAAATGAATGGAATTAAAATTTACAAATTAGAAAAAAATAAAAAAAGTACAAATTTAATAATAGGAGAATTGAAAAAAAAATTTGGCTTTGTTTGTAATAGATTTTTTTTTATTAAGGGAAAAAAAAATGAGGTTAGAGGCAAGCATGCTCATAAAAAACAGTTACAATTTCTTGTTTGTTTATATGGTTCATGTCAATTAGATTTTGATGATGGAATTAAAAAAAAAAGAATTTTATTAAACAAAGATACTATAGGAATAAAAGTTTCAGCTGGTATATGGGGTGTGCAAAAATACTTAAAAAATAATACTTTGTTATTAGTTTTTAGTAATGGAACTTACAAGGAAGAGGATTATTTAAGAAATTATGATGCTTTTAAAAAATTTAAAAAAATAAATAAAAAATGAAAATTATAGTTACTGGTGCTCTTGGTCATATTGGATCTAAATTAATTAGAGACCTACCTTCATATTTTAAAAACTCCGAAATAATTTTGATAGATAACTTTACTACTCAAAGATACACATCATTATTTAATCTTCCACCGCATAATTATAAATTTTATTCAAAAGATATAATGAATGATGACCTTAGTTCAATTTTCAATGGTGCCGATATTGTGGTCCATTTAGCTGCATTAACTGAGGCGACTACTAGTTTAGAAGAACCTGAAGAATATGAAAGAGTAAATTATGTTGGCACAAAAAATATTTTAGAACTTTGCAAAAAATTTTCAGTAAAGATGATACATTTTTCTTCAACTAGCATATATGGTACTACAAAAAAAGTTGTTGATGAAAATTGTGATAAAGAAGATATTAATCCCCAAAGCCCATATGCAGAGACAAAGTTTAAAGAAGAATTATTAGTTCAAAATTTTTTTGAAAACGAGGGTTTAAAATCCAAAACTCTTAGGTTAGGATCGATATGTGGTACCTCTCCAGGCATGAGATTTCATGCTGCTATAAGTAAATTTTGCTTTCAGGCATCAATAGGACAATCACTTTCAGTTTGGGAAACTGCATTAAATCAAAAAAGACCATACTTAAATTTAAATGATGCAACAAGAGCAATCGCATTTGTTATTGAAAATAATCTTTTTGACGGAGGGGTTTTTAATTTAGTCACAGCTAATTCTACAGTAAAGGAGATTATAAATACAATCAGAAAATTTGAACCTCAAGTGAAAATTGAATTTGTTAAAAGTAAAATCATGAATAATTTATCTTATGATGTTTCTTCTCAAAAATTTAAAGATAAAGGTTTTATATTTTCTAATAATTTAGATGAAGGAATTAAAGATACTATTTCTCTATTTAAATCAATAAATAGTTATGAAATCTGATAATTTATTTACATTAGTTTTACTCATAAAGGGTAGACATGAATTCACACATAGGTGGCTGACTTATATGAGAAAAATAAAATTTAGCTACCCTATAATTATTGGAGATGGTCAAGACGATGACGAAACAAAAAAAATATTAGATGTTATAAATCAAGATAAAAAATTAAATATAACTTATTATAGGTACAATACTCATGATGGTTATTTAGATTATTATAAAATGAAGCATGATATAGTTTCTGCAGTTGATACTAAATATGTAATGTTATGTGATAATGACGATTTTATACTTATTAACGGTTTAAATGATCAAATAAATTTTTTAGAGCAAAACTCAGAATATGTGTCTGCATCTGGTAAAATACTTAATTTCGAGATAGATCGTTTTAACTATGTTTGTTATGGAAAAAAACCTAGTTTGTTAAGCGCTTGTAATTATTATAGAATAGATGAGCCTTTAGATAATTGGAAAAATCAAATAAATCAAATTTTTACAAAGTTTCAACCAAATTTCTATAATGTTTTTCAAACAAGAATATTGAAAATAATAACCAGTGAATTGGTAAATTTAAACTTTTCTGACTTAGTTATAAATGAGTTTTATATTCAGCTAAGGGCGGCTACCCTGGGAAGATCTAAAGTTTTAACTTCATCTTTTCATTATCTAAGACAGAGGGGCACATCTTCAATTTCTAAAAATTATGAATTTTCTGAAGATATTTTAAAAAAAAATATGCCAAGTGATGTAAGAAAAATGGCTAATAGAATTTCAGAAATATTGTCTCCAAACTATTCAAGAGATGAGATTAGAGAAAATATATTTAAAGGTTTTTCTGATTATTTAAACTTTTTTCTTGGAAATACCACTCTTAAGTTTAGATTTCCAAAATTATACAAAGTTAAAATTTTTTTAGTAAATTTTATTCAACACAATTTAAATATCTTTTATAATAATTATAGAAGTTTAAAAAATTACTTAATTTTAAGAAAAATAGGACAGTACTCAACTAACACAAAAGCATTTAATATAAAAACACAATTAATAGATATACTTAATTTTTTGAAAGAAAAAAGTGACTAGAAAATTAACATTTAAAAATGAGTAATTTTTTATATATTTCAAATGATTATTTATCAAAAAATTATGGAGGAAGACAAAATTTATCTTTCTTATTGCAAAAAGTTTTTAGAAAAATTCTCGGAAAAAAATTTTACATTTTAAAACTTAAAAAAGTTTCAAAAAATAAAATTTTTGATTCTATCGCTGATAGTTTATCTAGTAATATTGATGGTATAAATAAACTGACAAAAAAAAATACTATTAAATTAATAGAAAAAAATAAAATAAAATATGTTTTTATCGAAGGATCAAACCTGGGATCATTGTGTAAGCATATTAAATTATATGACAATAATATTAAAATTGTAGTTTTCTTTCATAACGTTGAGACTAAGTTTTTTCTTGATAGTTTTCTTTTTAAAAAAACATTTCATTCGCTTGGTGTTTTAATTGCTAATTATTTAGCAGAGAGAAAATCATGTTTTTATAGTGATAAATCAATAGTTTTAACTAAATATGATAAAAATCTGATTTATAAAATTTTTAATAAAAAAGTTAATTATGTATTGCCATTAATGTTAGAAGACAAAAGAAAAAAAATTAATAAATTCAAAATAAAGAAAAACAAAAAATATTTACTTTTTGTTGGATCAGCCTTTTATGCAAATTTAAAAGGGATCACTTGGTTTGTAAAAGAAGTACTACCAAAGATAGATTTTAATCTTGCTATAGTCGGACGAGATTTTGAAAAATTTAAGAATTTATTTAAAGATAAAAAAATTATTTTTTTGGGGGAAGCAAAAGATATCAATGCTTGGTATAAAAACGCCAATTTAATTATATCACCAATTTTTTCTGGTTCTGGCATGAAAAGTAAAGTTGGAGAGGCAATGATGTTTGGAAAAAAAATATTGGCTACAAAAAAATCATTTATTGGTTACGAAAGGGTAAAAAATAAAATTGGATTTGAATGTAACGATAGTCAGAAATTTGTTGAAAAAATAAAAAAAATGCAAAATAAAAAAAAAATATATTTTTCCAATATAAGAAAGTTATATAAAATAAACTATTCACTTGAAGCTTCTGTTGATAAAATTAATAAGATTATTAAGAATATTTAATTAAATTTATTTATGAAAATTACTTTATTTGCTGGAACTTTTACATTGTCTGGCGTCCCATTAGCTCAACTAAAGTTAGCAAGAGCCTTTTCTGCAAGAGGTCATCAAGTTGAGTTAATTTATGGAAATGTGATCGATAAAAAAAATTTACCTAAATCAAATAGATTCAAAATTATTAATTTAAAAAAAAAAAGAGTGCTGTTTATGCTTTTTGATATTTCAAGATATTTATATAAAAATAAACCAGATATAGTTTTAACGGCCGGAGACCATCTTAATGCAATAGTTTTAATTGCTGCTATTTTAACTAATAACAAATCAAAAATAAGTTGTTCATCTAGAGTTACTCCTTACGATACTTATTCAAGTAACTTTTTCTCTAAAGGATGGATATTAAAAATTATTATGAAGTTAGTAATGTATAGAGCCAACATATTAAGCTGTGTTTCAAAAGATATGGTTCAACAATATAAAAATATTTTTACAAATAGTCGACATTTGCCAATTTATAATATTGTTAAGGACGATTATTCAAAAAAACTTATACTAGAACCTTTAATAAATGATGAAGAAAATTATTTTTCAAAAAAAAAAACAATAATAACTGCTGGTATGTTGGAGCCATGGAAAAGACAAAGTGATATTATTCAAGCATTTAATTTTTTTAGAGATAAAAATGAGTCAACTTTGATAATTTTAGGTGAAGGCTCTGAGCAAAAAAATTTAAGTAAGTTAATTAAAAGATTAAATTTAGAAAACTCGGTTTTTCTTCTTGGAAATGTAAAAAATCCACTAAAATATTTTTCGAGGGCTGATGTTTTTGTTTTAGCATCTAGTGTTGAGGGATTACCAAATGTTCTAGTTGAAGCAATGCTCTGCGGTTGTACTCCAGTATCAACAAATTGTCCTACGGGGCCGAATGAAGTTTTACAAGATGGTAAATATGGATACTTATGTGATGTTGGTAATATTATGCAAATATCGAAAAATATTCAAAAAGCAGTTGACTTTCCAATTCCTAAACAAAAATTAGATGAAGCAATTACAGAGTTTAGTGAAGATAAGGTTGTTCAAAAACATCTTGATCTATTAAAAGTTATTTAAAAGAAATTAAAATAATAATTAATATTTTATGAAAATTAAAAGAAAATTTAAAGTTGGTCTTGATGCAACTTGTATTACAGATAGGCCTTCTGGAGCAAAGCAACGCTTTATTGGTTTATATTCTGAGTTAGTTTCTAAAATGCAATTTGTTGATTTTATAATATTTGAACCATCTGATAGTAATTTAAAATTCTTAAAATATTTTAAGAAATATAAAAATGTCAATTTTATCAAAACTCCTATTAAAAGTAAAAATTCTATAATTAATATTTTAAAATCTTTTTTTTATTGGCGAAATAAAACAAAATCATTAAATTTAGATATATTAGAGTCTTTTAGGCTACCTTTTTTTAAAAACTATTATAATAGGTCAATTTTGACAATACATGATCTGAGATTTTTATATTGGCAATTTTCTGGCTATAAAAAATTTTTTAATTATTTATATTGTAAATTTTTTTTAAATAAAGTTGATCATTTTATTGTAGTTTCAAAAGCAACAAAAAATCAATTAATTTCATTATTAGGTAACAAAAATATTACCGTTGTTGAAAATGGAATCGATATAAAAGATTTTAAAAAAATTAAAAAAAAAACAGAAAATGAGATAAAAAAAAAATATAATATTTACTCTGATTTCATTTTTACGGTTGGTCACTTTGAAAATAGAAAAAATTATTTAAATTTAATTTTATCTATGAAAAATATTAATAATCAAAAAATTAAATTGATCATTGCTGGTAATGCCAGTTCTAAAAAAGAAACAAAATATAAAGAAAAACTGCAAAATACAATATTTGAAAATAAATTAAATTATAGAGTTTTGCTATTAAGCAATGTGAGTAATGAGGAAATAAAATCATTATATGCAATGTCTAAATTATTTGTATTTCCTTCAGTTTACGAAGGTTTTGGTATCCCTATTTTAGAAGCCATGGCTTATAATAAAAAAATAGTTTTAAGTAACATTGAGCCATTTAGAGAAATAATTAATTATGATAAAAAGATTTTTTTTGATCCAGAGAACATAAAAGACATATCAAACAAAATTAAAATGAATCTCAACAAGACAAATATTGAGAGAAATAAATATAGCTCAAGTTTAAAGTCGCATAAATATGAAATCTTAGCATCAAAAATTTACAAATTATATATTAATTTAATTAAAAAAAAATAATGTGTGGTATCTCAGGAATAATTAAGGACAAGAAATCAAATATTCTAAGTTTAGAAAATCAAATAAAAAAAATGACATTATCACTCAAGCATAGAGGTCCAGACAACTCAGGTATATGGACAGACAGTGATAATAGTATTGCTTTAGGGCATCAGAGATTATCAATTTTAGATTTAACAGCAGCAGGAAATCAACCCATGGAATTTAGTGATTGTAAATTTGTCATTTCTTTTAATGGAGAGATTTATAATCACCTCGAAATACGAAGGGAAATAGAGAGTGATGTTAAAAAAAAAATAAATTGGATTAGTAATACGGATACAGAGACTTTGATTAGAGCATTTGAGTTCTGGGGAACAAAAGAGACATTAAAAAAATGTAGCGGAATGTTTTCGATTGCATTATGGGACAAAAGTAGAAAAATTTTAACCTTAGCTAGAGATAGATTTGGTGAGAAACCACTTTATTTTGGATGGGTTAATAAAAATTTTGTTTTTGCCTCTGAATTAAAAGCTATAAAAAAAGTTGAAGGTTTTCAAAATCCAATATGTAAAAAAGCTTTATCTAAATATTTAAGTGTCAATTATGTTCCTTCACCCTTAAGTATTTATGAAAATATTTTTAAATTAGTACCAGGTGCTTTTGTTGAAATAAATAATTCTACTAGAAGTATAGATCAAATTAAAATTAACAAATATTGGTCAATGAATAATTTAATTGAAAAAGTAAGTTCAAAAGAAATTAATCAACAAGATGTATCTATTAATAAATTAGAGAATATTCTAAATAATTCTGTAAAATCTCAAATGTTATCAGATGTACCACTTGGAGCATTTTTAAGTGGAGGGGTAGACTCATCTTTAATTTGTGCCTTAATGCAAAAAAACAATTTAAAACCTATAGATACATATACTGTAGGATTTCAAGATAAACAATTCGATGAGTCTAAATATGCAAAAAAAGTTGCAAAACATTTGGGTACAAATCATAATGAAATATTTGTTTCAGAGAATGATTGTCAAAAAATTATTCCTCAATTACCAGAAATATATGACGAGCCATTCGCTGACTCATCTCAAATTCCAACATATTTAATTTGTAATGCAGCAAAACAAAACGTTACTGTTGCACTTTCAGGTGATGGAGGAGATGAAATATTTGGTGGTTATAATCGATACACATGGTCTCCCAGAATCTGGAATAAAATTTCAATTTTACCATTTTTTCTAAGAAAAAAAATTGCTTATCTATGTTTAAATATTTCAGAAAAAAAATTGGACTTTTTATTAAATATTTTTATTAATAAAGCAGGTTTTAAAATTCATAAAATTGCAAAAGCGCTTAAGAGTGCAGTTTCTTTAGAAACTTTTATGCAAAAAATGATTATAGAATGGGAAGGTTATGATAAGCTAGTTTTAAATTATAACCAAGATCATTTAGTCAAAAACTTTTTATTTGAAAATAAAAAAGACGAATTAGATTCAAACTTTAAAGATCCAATTTCAAAAATGATGTACATAGATAGTGTTACTTATTTAACTGATGATATACTTTGTAAACTTGATAGAGCTGCAATGTTTAATAGTTTAGAAACAAGAGTACCATTTTTAAATGAAAAAGTTGTAGAATTTGCCTGGAAAATGCCAATAAGTACAAAAATTAAAAATGGAATAGGTAAATGGCCACTAAAAAATATTCTATCTAATTATTTACCGCAAAATCTGATAAATAGGCCAAAAACAGGTTTTGCTATTCCATTGGGCAAATGGTTAAGGGGCCCACTCAGAAACTGGTCAGAAAATTTATTAAATGAGACAAGGTTAGTGCAGGAAGGAAATTTTTCTGCAGGAATAATAAGAGATACTTGGAAAGAGCATTTGGATGGCAAGTGTGATCACTCTTCAAAATTATGGAGTATTTTGATGTTTCAAGCATGGTATGAGAAACAATGAATAAATAATACAAATATTTTAAATAAAATTTTTTAGATGTTTAAATGAGTAACAAATCGAAATGAAAATAATAATTTTAGGTCTAGTTTTAAGAATTATATATGCTTTTCTTAATTCTTTTTATGGACCATTCTTGTCTGGAGATGCCGATGCAATTAAATTTCATGAAACCGCTATAGCTGTATCTCAGGACATTAATAATTTTGATTACAGAACTGGATGGATATATGCGTCTGTCTTGGGGTTGATATATAAAATTTCCTTTGACTCAATTTTTTTTGGATCTTTAATTTCTGCATTAGGTTGGTTTGTATCAGCAGTAATAGTATTGAAAACGGTTAAATTGCTAAAAATTGAAAGCACTAGTAAAAAAGTTATTTTACTTTTGTTTTCTTTTTGGCCTTCAGCTATTATATTTACGAGCATTATATTAAGGGAATCTTTTCAATTACTTTTCTTTACTTTAGCTATTTTTTCTTTTTTAAAAATTTTTTTAGAAAACAAAAATAAATATAACCTTACATTTTTTATATCTTTAGTTTTCCTACCAATGTTACACAAAATGTTTGTTTTGTATTCAGCAATTTTATTTTTATTTTACGTTATTTTTTTTATTAAATCATTGAAAGAAGAAAATTATAAAATATTAATTCTATTTTTTTTGTCAGTTGTGGTTATTATTTTTTTTAATATAGAATTAATATCGACTTATTTTTACGATAGAGTTCCTTTAGATAAAAAATCTTTTTTAGAAATAGTTCAACACCATATTAATCACATGACAGTCTCAAGAGCTAGTTACCAGGTGGATGAAGTATTACTTTATGAATTTAGAGATTTTTTAAGATATATGATTTTAAGCTTCTCAAATTATTTTTTACAACCTTTTCCTTCGAACCAACAATTATTTATAGACTTTTTACTTTTCTTTGAAAATCTAGTAAGAATATTCCTATATTTGATTATTTTAATAAATATTTTTAATATAAAACTTAAATATTACAGTTTATATATATCATTATTTCTTCTTATTCTTATTTTGGAAATTGGCTGGGCTTTAGGTACTAATAATTGGGGAACAGCTGTTAGACATCACGTACCATCTATGGGCTTGTTATTATTATTATCTTTTTACAATTTTGAAAAATCTAATAGATAATATGAAAAAAAAAATTTTATATATAGTTAATATAGATAAATTTTTTGTTTCGCACCGTGAGGAGATTGCTTTGAAGGCTAGATCATTTCTACAAGTTGAACTTGCTGCAAAATTAGAATTAAAAAAAAAATATTTCATAAAAAAAAATATTTTCACTTACAATTTATTTTTGAATAGAGGAAGTTATAGTTTTTTTTCAAATTTTTTAACAATGATTAATATTTTTTCTATTATTTTAAAATCAAAACCAGACCTAATTCACTTTATAAGTATCAAGCCTGTTTTAATTGGGGGAATTGTTGCCAAATTATTTCCAAAAATACCAAAAATTTTTTCTATAACTGGACTTGGTTCATCTTTTATTAAAGACAATTTTTTTTCCAATACAAAATATTATATTTTAATTTTGTTATATAAATTAGCCCTAAAACAAAAAAGAATTAAAGTTATATTTCAAAATAATAATGATTTAAATTTTATAAAAAAAAAAACAGATTTAAAAAAAAATAGTTGTATATTAATGCCAGGATCTGGCGTTGATTTAAAAAAATATTCTCCTAAAAAAATGAATTTAAAAAATCCAATTGTAATGCTTCCCTCAAGAATGTTATCTCATAAAGGAGTCTATGAATTTATAAATGCTGTAAAAATTATAAAAAAACAAAGAGTAAACGCACGTTTTGTATTAGTAGGTGATTTAGATGAAGAAAATCCATCAGGTATAAAGTTAAATATTATTAAGAGTTGGGTAAATGATAATTTGGTTGAATACTGGGGTTATAAAAAAAATATGACAAAAATTTTGAATCTAGCATCCATTATTGTATTACCATCCTACAGGGAGGGTTTTCCCAAAGTCCTTATGGAAGCAGCAGCGTGTGGCAGACCTTCTATAACCACCAATGTTCCAGGATGTAAAGATGCAGTAGTTAATAATTATACAGGCATTTTAGTTCCTCTAAAAAACTCTACTATGTTAGCTAATGAGATTGAGAAATTATTAAAAAATAAAAATAAAATTAATAAGATGGGCTTAAATTCAAGAAATTATGCCTTAAAAAATTTCGATATTAAACGTATAGTAGACAAACATATTAAACTTTATAGAGAAATTCTTAAATAATGAAAATTTTAAAATCAACTCTTATAGTTCCGTGCAATTCTAATGTAAGAAATTTTAATTTTTTTTTAGAAAATATATTTACATGGGATTCTCTCCCTAAGGAAATAATTTTTATTAATACTAATAAAAAAAAAATAATTATAGATAAGTATTACAAAAAATTATT
>Ga0209335_10004014_pt1 | contig 14314 bp, 13 predicted proteins | sample COG_09_FD_184753 | JGI IMG/M metagenome (GOLD analysis project Ga0209335, IMG submission 184753) | Pelagic Microbial community sample from North Sea - COGITO 998_met_09 (SPAdes) (version 2) | ecosystem: Environmental > Aquatic > Marine > Neritic zone/Coastal water | place: Helgoland, sampling...
CAATCCATTAAAGGATCTAAATTTACTTTCAATTAAATTGATTAAAGACAGATATAAATGCTCTGTAGGGTTTTCTGATCATACAATCGGAGATTTAGCTGCTAAAGTTGCCGTTACGCAAGGAGCAACAATCATTGAAAAACATTTTAAAAATGATAATGATGATTTCTCTATAGACTCTCACTTTTCAATGGAACTATCTGATCTCCAACAATTTAAAACCGATCTTAACAATATAAATATTATTTTAGGAAATGATAATATGGTATTACCTCCATCTGCACGGAAAAATATTTCAGGAAGAAGATCTCTTTATGTTTCAAAAAATATTTTAAAAGGAGAAAAATTTAGTACAGAGAATGTAAAATCTGTTAGACCAAGTTTTGGATTACATCCCAAATATTTAAAAAGAATTATTGGAAAAAAAGCAAAAAAAAATATGAAATTTGCAGATAGAGTATCCCTTAAAATTGTTGATGACTTTTAAATATTAAGTATTAATTTGTTTAAAATAAAAGTTTTATATATTTTAAAACTTATGGTGCTAAAATAAATATAATTATCGGAACTACACAATTTGTAGAAAAGTACATTATATCTTCAAATAATGGAGTTAATTATATTGAGGCCAATAGAATTTTAAGAAAGCCTGCAAAAATTAAATTAATCATCTGGATACTGTTATAAATTTTTTAAAGCATATAATATTCTTAAAAAAGTTATATGATATAAAAAATGATAAATTTTGGGGCAATTATTGAAGCTAGATTTGGATCAACTAGACTTCCAGGTAAGGTGATGCTTAAGGTAAATAATCAGCCTTTGATTTTTCAATTAATAAAAAGATTAAAGTTTGTTAAAAATTTAGATCAGATCATTGTTGCAACTACTTTAAATAAAAAAGACGATGTAATTTGTGATTTTCTAAAAAAAAATAAAATAAATTTTTTTAGAGGAAGTGAAGATAATGTTGTGGAAAGAGTTTTAAAAGCTGCTAAAAAATTTAAGATAAAAAATATTGTACAAATAACAGGAGATTGCCCTTTAATTGATCCTTATATTGTCTCCCAGGTAATAGAAACTTTTAAAGCAAATAATTTTGATTTTGTGAGTAATGCAAATATTCGCACTTATCCTGATGGAATGGATGTATCTATTTTCTCCACAAAAAATTTAAATAAATTATCAAAACTTACTAAAAACAAATTTGATTTAGAGCATGTGACTCTTTATTTTAGAAGAAAAAAAAATATTTTTTCTCACTGCAATATAATGGCTCCTCTAAATTTACATTATCCAAAACTTGGACTAACTTTAGATGAAAAAAATGACTATCATTTAATAAAAGTTATTTTTAAAAAATTTAGAAAATTTAGAAAACCTTTTACCTGTCTTCAAATTATTGAATTTTTGAAAAAAAACCCACATTTTTTATTGATAAATAAAAAAGTGAAAAGAAACCCATTACCACTTGCTCTTAAATAAAATAAATAAATTTACTCATGAATAATTTACTAAAAAAAATTAGAAACGGGTTTAATAAGATATTAATTCCATTTTTAGTAAAGCAGCAAATGTATAATTTACTATGTCTCTTGTTGATTTTAAATTTAAATAAGATTAAAAAAATTATGCCTAAAAACAGAACAAAATTTAAAGCTATTGTTTTAACTAAGTCGGCTGGAATTGAGGATTTAATTGAGAGTCAAAAAAAATTTAATAATAATATTTTATATCTAAATTGTCCTAGAACATTTTTTAAACATATATTTTCAACTATATTTGAAAACAAGATGCATGTTTTAAATGATTATAAATATTCTTCAAAAATAAAGGAAATTGAAAATTTAAAAATAAAATATAGAAATTTTTTAATTTCTTTATTAAAAATTTTAAAAAAAAAATATAGCTTTGATATATTTATAGGTTTTAATTTTAATTATCTATCTGAGAGAGAACTCCATGTAGCCTGCCATGAGTTAAAAATTCCTTTTTTATTACTATTCAAGGAAAGCATACACACCAAAATACAAGAAAAATATTTTCTCTATACTTATAAAAAAGTAAACGAAAAGTTTAATGGTTATAAAGTAGCTGTTTATTCAAATTATGCAAAAAAACTATTGCATAATTCTAACATCATTAACAAAAAAAATATTAAAGTAGTAGGATGCTCAAGGTTAGCATTAAGCTATGAGTATAAAAAAATTATACCTAAAAATCAAATATTGTATTACGCCATACAAAGCAACAGAGGTCTACCAAATACTCTAGTTAAATCATATAAAAATTTTTTTTTTAGTGATTTGGAGCAGCATAAAAAGTTTGACCCAAGACATGATTGGAAAAGCTTACATAATAAAACCTTAAAAGTTTTGAAAAATTTTGCAAACAAAAATCCCAAAATCTCTATTATTATTAAATCCAAAATAGGTGAAAAGACTGATACGGGTAAATATAAAAATTTGCCAAAAAATATAAAAGTTTATAGGCGTGGAACTGGTCACAAATTTTTAAAAGACTCAAAAGTTGTAATTGCCTGGAATACCACAGCGGTTTTGGAAGGTATTGCTGCAAATAGATTTATACTGTTGCCTTATTTTACTAAAAAAAATGAATTTTTTAATTCAATGGAATTAAAGTTAGGACTTAAAAAAAAAAATTATGGGTATACTGAAAATGACTTTTATAAAAAGCTAAGTTTATTTGTGGAAAAGAAATATAAAAAAAATGAAGTAAACAATAATTTACAATCATTAAAATATTATCTTGGTAATAAAGACAATAATGCTGGATTAAGACTAAACAGATTTTTAAATAACAATGTAATTTACAAACAAAATAACTAAAGTTAATTATGTTATTTTTGGTAAAATTCTATCTGTAGTTTATTATATTTACCTAAAATTGGATCTTGTAAACAAAAAATATGCTGATCATTTTTGTAATCATTTTGATATTTCCATTTTCTTTTAAAGTTATCTTTTAAAAATTTAGCATTAGCAGATCTTCCATCACATACTATTATTGTACCTGGTGTATAAAAATATTCAAACTTTAAGATATCACATACCATCGGCATCATATCTTTATGTCGTGTACTGATGCCATTAATATCTTTTTTAACATTAAACTGATCTGGCCCATCTAAATAAATAAAATCAGGATTACATAAAGGTAACTTTTTATATTGAGTACAAATCTTATTATTAAAAAGTGTCATTTCAACATCTGATAAATTATAATTAATTCTTATAGAATTTTTGATATTGAGATATTTATTGAATTTATTAATTCTATTTTTGGTTATATTTAGGTATTTTTTTTCATTTTCTATGACAAATAGTTCAAATGGATTATTTCTTCTTAATAACTTAACTTTATTATAAAATTTATCTCTAAGTTCTTTTAAGGCCAAACTGAATATTAAAGTTGACCAACCAGAGCCAAATTCAAGTATTGTGGTTCTTTTGTTAATCAAAACAAATTGATATAGACGGTATAGATCATCTAATTCAGGAATATATGGTTCATCCACGACCATTTGGTTTACATTAGGTTTTTGTTCTTTAGACAATTGAACAAGTAATTTTAAATCTTTATTGATAAAAAAATTTTCAATAAACTTTTTGCTTCTTAAAGAAGGTAATTTTACATGATACATAAATTTATTACTTAATATTTACTATAAAAGATAAAAATAAAACAATTTTAAATAACATTAATTCCAAGTATTACATAGAAAAATTTATAAAATATATATTGGGGTATTTATCAATATAAATAATAGCTAACTTACTAAATCATTTTATAGGACCTATAATTGGTTTGTCTAAATATTCTCATTCTAGAGTATATGAAATATTATTGTTTATTATAAATTAATCATATATGTTTAACATATGGCAACTTCATTTTCAGAAAATGAATTTAATATTCTATGCAAAAAATTTTATGGTAAACTTTACATAACCAAAAATAATCAGAGTTTTATTGAGAAAATAATCAATAAAATGCTTAGATATGTTTATTTATTTAAGTACACTTTGGTAAACCTTAAACGTAAAATTTATATAACTTTAAATATTAGACTAAATAAAAAAATTAATCAAAAAAATATTAATTTTTTGGTTAATTTAGATAATAGTTCTATTGAAAAATTATCAAATGAACTTCAACTAAATGGTTATTTATATATAGAAAATTTTTTAGATGAAAAAAGTTATGAAAATTTAACAAATTCCTGGCCTGATATAAATTATTTTAATCATACTAAAAAAATTACTAAACATTATAATGTAGGCTTTCAATATAGAAAAAATAATCTTCCTGAAATTTTTACTAATTTTAATAAGTTTAGTGGTTTTTACAAAATTTATGAATATTTCTTATCAAAGGAATTTAAAAATGTTTGTAATAAGTTAGTTTCTCATGAAAATAAAAATTATTTTATATCAGACATAAGCTCGAGTATGGCCTCTAATGGTTCTAGCTTAATATGTCATCAGGATGGAATTATCAATTCTAAAGAAAAAAATCCCTATAAATGTATTTACTTCGTAGATGGTTATGAGCAGAATCCAATTTTAGGTGGTGCCACAGGACTTTATAATGACAATAATTTTGACTCTCCAATTATTATACCAAAGAGCATTAGAAATTCTTTGATAATATTTGCAAATTCAAAACAATTTTATCATGGATTTAAAACGATAGATTGCCCCAAAGGAGTTTATAGAAAAACTATTAATTTTCAATTAATTAGAAGTCAAATAAGTTAATAAACTAATATCACAGATAAATAATTATTTATTTAGTGAATAAAATTCCTTTAATTTTTGTTCTGATTTTGCCAAAACTATTTTAATTGGAATCTCTTTTAATTTTAATATTTTGGCTATTGAAAGCCTATGATGACCACGATTATTAAAATATAGTTCATTATTTTTTGTCAGCACGAGAGAAATATTATCATTTACTTTGCTGTTCGTCTTTAGAAAGTCATTAGGATAAATACCTTTTTGCAATATTGAATTAAATAGATGATCAATTTGTTTTTCTCTTACTGATAAATATTTACTAAAGCTAGTAAAACCTCTTACACTATTTTTTTTTTTTATATAATTGACATTTCTTTTTGCAAATTCAGATTTTTTCCAGTTTTGTTTTCCTATATAATGATCTCTTAGTGCTTTAAATTCTAAAAGGTTTGTAAATAAAACACCAGGTTTTTTATCCCAGTTAGATTCATTAATTTTGACATACCCAAAGGGATCTTCACCAAAAACTCCCCTATCAACCCCAGCATGTGGGTGTATTTTAATTAGTTGAAATTGGGTATAGTCACAAAATTTAGAGGGATAAATACAATATTTTACCTTGTTAGGAGGAATGTGTAAAATTTTAATATTAATTTTTTTAGACATTCTATTTAAAAAAAGACTCTTTTTGTGATCTATCTAAATCTTTTCCTGCTAATATCCTATTATAATTCTTTTTCCATTTCATTCTTTTGTTTATTTTATTTTTTTTTATTATATTTTTTTTCTTTAAATATAATCTAAAAATATAATTTTTGATTTTTAATATATTTTGATTGATATTTTTAGAATATGATATCATTTTAACTTCATCAAATTCTTTAATTAAACTTAAATAATTTTTTCTTTTACTCTTCATTTCATCTAAAGTGTGGTTATCTTTTTTTTTTCTATTAATTGAGTCTAAAGGTAAAACATCTAAATAAATCATACCATCTGGGAATGGAAAAAATTGTTCTAATGGAAGTAGTTTATTATTAATATTAGGAAATTCACCTCTAACACGATCAGTTGGATATCTTTCAAAAATTGTTAAACCATAACCTGCATCTGCCCAGGCCATGCCAATCTTATATTTAACATATTTATCAAATAAATCTAACAATTCCCCAATGAATGCTATTATTAACTTTAATAAAAAAATATTTTTAATAAGAGAAAATGTTTTCATTTTTTTTAATGAATTGCGCACATTAAGAACTAGAGAAAAAAAGGGATTTGAACCCTTCATGTCAAGAATTAAGGGATCCATTTTACTAAAATTCTTTCTAATATATTCAGTGATTGTAGTTTTACCACTTCCATCATTACCAATAATTGCAATTGCAGGCATGGGGTTGTGGTTATATTTCCATTTAGCTCTCGAACCAAATAGTAATGCATAAAAAAATTTTTTTGAGAAAAAAATATTTTTAAAATTCAAATTTCCTTTAAATATTTTTCTTTTTTTATGTCTATTTTGTATTAAATTTGAAAAAAATTTATCTACTTTTTTATTTTTACAAAATTTTTCAATTTCCCAAAATAAAAATTTATTTATTATTTGATATTGATTTGGTAAAGCTTTTTCAACTGAACTTACTATCATAAAAAAATCTTGTTTGTTTAATTTATTAATATCCTTTTTTAAATTACGAAGTTGATCATATGAATTAATTGTAATAAAAAAATATTTATATAGTTTATAAAAAATTATACTTTTATTGTCTAAATGATTTAATTTAGTGTGTTTGCATAAAATTTTCGTGTTAAATTTTTTTGTAAAGACATGCCTCATAACTTTTGGCATACTTGAGAGTTCTTCAATATCCAGAGTTAAAAAATTTATATGTTTAGGGTGATTTATATGTAATCTTAGATCGTTATTATCTTTATTTATAATAATTATATTGTCGTGTGATTCTTTTAATCTTTTTTTTTTAATATAAAAAGTATCTATATCTCGACCAGTAAAATTTTTAAAATTATTACATTTTTGAATTAAATATGCTCTATAATGATTGACTATTTGATAAATATCTTTTTTAAGGTCATTAAGTAGTTTTTTATCCATGTTTTTTACTTAATTATTCTTACAAATGATTAACATTTTTATAAATAAACTTTTTTAGTAAAATAATTTTATTTTTATGTCATAATACTTTGATAATTACAAATGTAGTATACTAATTATAAAAAACTCAAAAACAGAAGCATAAAAATATTAATTAAGGAAATTAAAAAAAATATGTATTTAAAAATTTTCCACTTAACTTGTAAATAGTTCATATGATAAATAAAAAATTATTAAGAAATAAAAAAAATTCTTTTGAGATAGCCTTAGAAGATTCTATTAAAAGTAAAAAAAATCTTTTGAATATTGAGGATAAGGTTAATCTTTCTATTAAAAAAATATATAAAAGCTTAAGAAATAAAGGAAAAATTTTTTTTTGTGGAAATGGTGGTTCAGCTGCTGATGCGCAGCATTTAGCTGCAGAACTTTTAATTAGACTTAGACCCAAAGTTAATAGAAGTCCTATTCCCGCAATCTCTCTTTGCATGGATAGCTCAACTTTAACTGCGTGTGGTAATGATTACAGTTTTAATGAAATTTTTTCTAGACCCTTTGAAGCACTTGCAAATAAAGAAGATGTTTTAATTGTTATATCAACTTCAGGAAACTCAAAAAACATTATACAAGTTTTAAAAAAAGCTAAGAAAAATAAAATTTTATCAATTGGTTTTTTGGGATCTAAAGGAGGTATTGCAAAAAAATATTGTGATATAAGCTTAGTTGTTTCAGGCTATTCAGTTGCTAGAATACAAGAATCTCATATTTTTTTAGGTCACTTTATTTTAGAGTCTGTAGAAAATATGCTTCTAAAAAAGTAACCTAGTCTTTATCATTTTTGAGGCCTTTTGATAGCCATCCGCCATCAACATATATTTCTTGACCATTAATATAATCTGCAAGGTTAGATCCTAAAAAAAGACATGCGTTTGCAATATCTTTGGGATTAGCCCATCTATTTAGTATAATTCTATCAGATCTATTTTTTTTCTTCTTTTTATCCAACCAACTTTTTTCAGTCATTTTAGTTTTTACATACCCTGGACCAACAGAATTTACCCTAATATTCTTAGTAGCTAAATCTACTGCCATAGCTTTTGTTAACTGTTTTAAGCCACCCTTAGAAGCAACATATGCTACATTATCTGGAAAACCCTGTTCTGCAGCAAGACTTGTAATGTTAATTATACTGCCCCCAGAATTCATAAAGCTTTTTGATATTAATTGAGAGAGAATAAATGGTGAGGTCAAATTTATCTCTAATGTTTTTTTCCAATCTGCCAAACTATATTCTAAAAATTTTTTTGATGAGCTAAAGCCTGCATTATTAATTAAAGTATCGATTTTTATATTTTTTTTTATTTTTTTCAAAAAATTTCTAGTAAAGTTTTTTTTTTCAAAATCTATTTCCAAAAAAGTAACTTTATTAAGAAATTTTTTTTTTGACTTTATCTCTATAAGGTTTTTTAAATTTTTATCTAGACACAAACAATTTGCACCAGCTTCAAGAAATTTTAAAGTAATTTCAGTACCAATGCTTCCACCAGCACCTGTAATTAATACATTTTTTCCATTTAAATCTATTTTAACGCTCATTTATAAACCGTTCTTTTGATTTTTAATTCATCTATAAAAATACTTTTTTGATCATTTAATAAATTTTTCATCATAACAGCAACTTCTTTTGGATCAATAAACGTATTAAAGTCTTGATTCTTAACTTTTCTACCCATTGATGTTTTCATTGATCCAGGAGCTATGAAAATTGATTTTACACCATGTGGTTTTAATTCGGCATTAAATGATTTTGACATACCCAATAGAGCATGTTTTGTAGAACAATAAATTGATGTATTTTCAGAACAATCATAAGACGAAGATGACCCAATGTTAAATATTGTACCTTTATTTTTTTTTTTCATTTTTAATCCAAAATATTTAGAAAGCATAAATGGTGAAATAACATTTATCTGAAAATCTTTCTTTATCTGATCCATTGAAACATTTTCTATTTTTTTTACAGTAAAGTTTGCTGCAGAATTAACCAATACATCGACAAATTTAATTTTATCTTGTTTTTCAAATTTTTGTAATATTTGATTAACTCCTAAATTTGTAGATAGATCAGTCACTATATGAAGAACATTAACAGCAGCATTTATTTTATTAATTTTTTTTTTAAGTATTAAGAGCTTTTTTTTATTTCTTCCAATAATAATAATATTTTTTGCAATATCTGCAATTAATAACGAAAATTTCTCACCTAGACCTGATGAAGCACCTGTAATTAAAAAAGTTTTATTCACGAGCATATTCCTTAGAGTTGATAATTGTTTTAACCATCTTTAAGTCATCATAATCATCAATATCAAATGATCTATGTTTAGGAATTTCTACAAAGCCAATATTTCCCGATAATCTATTATTAGATTTTAATAGTCTCTCTTTTGATGTAATGAAGAAACTTCCAGTTTCGATATACCTTTTAACACTATTTTGACGCCTTAATCTGTTGTTAATATCATAAAGAGGACCATTAGCATTCCAAAACATTTGATGTGTCTCTGTAACCGAAACTATAGAATCGAATTTTTTTATTTTTTTTATACCTTGATTAATGTCCTCAGATTCTATTAGTGGTACAGTGCATTGTATAAATACTAAAATATCAAAATTAATTTTTTCTGCAAAATGAATTAAAGCTGACTCACTTGTTGCATTATCACCAGAGAGTTCCGATGGTCTTTTTAAAGTTTTGACTCCTAAATTTTTAGAAATATCTAAAATTTCATCAGAATCAGAGCTTACCCATGTTTCTTCAACTAAAGATTTTTTTGATGCTTGAATTGAATAATAAATTAAGGGCTTACCACATAAATCAATCAAGTTTTTATTCTCTATACCTTTGCTTCCTTTTCTTGCAGGTATTAATGAAACAATTTTCATCAAATATGAGTGACTTTTTTTATTTTAAATGTTCTCTTAATTTTTTTGCTATTGGTATTTCATCTTCTAGAATTCTTTTTATTCCATCTCCCAAAGCTTTTTCAATTTTTCTGATCTCTGGTACTATTTTTTTTAATCCTGGGGGGGCTAAAGATGCAGCCTGATCTGATCCATACATGGCTCTATTAAGTGTTATATGACGTTCAAGAGATGAAATACCTAGAGCGGCAGCGGCATAAGATATAGTCAAGCCCGTTTCATGACCACTATAACCAACATCACATTTGAATTTTTCTTTGAGTGTAAAAATTGTTCTTAAATTTGCATCTGCCTCTTTCATTGGATAAGCTGAAACACAATGCATTAATTCAAATGGGCAGTTATTATCTCTAAAAATATTTACGGCTTTTTCAATATCATTTAAGGTACTTAATCCAGTAGATATAAAGGTATGCTTTTTTTCCTCTGATACCATTTTTAATAGTTCTTGATTTACCAGCATTGCTGATGCAATTTTATTAAACTTACAATCAAATTCTCTTAAAAATTTTTGACTTTTTAAATCCCAGGCTGAGGCAAACCAGTTTATATTATTTTTTTTGCAATAGTTGTCGATTTCTTGATACTGCTCTTTATTGAACTCAAGACCCATTTTTTGATCTCTTTGAGTTTTACCCCACGGACTCTCTCTGTGGCTGTCTAATAATTTTTTACTGTAAACAGTTTCTATATCTCGTTTTTGAAATTTTACAGCATCACATCCTGCTGAAACAGCTAAATCTATTAGCTCTTTACAGATTTTCATATCACCATTGTGATTAATTCCTATTTCTGCAATAAAAAAAATTGACATCGGCCTTCTTTTAATTGAATTAATACATTAAGTCTATCAAAAGTTATTTATCTTGACTTTTATTTGTTATGTTGCATTTTTTTATATAAGCTAGTACTGGACTTATTAGTTTGGATTAATTGTATTTTTAAATACTTATTATATAATATTTTAATTAAATATCTTTGAACTCAACATTTAAAAAACTAGCTATTTTATCTTAAAAATGAAAAACTTTAAAAAAATCATATTTTTTTTAACACCACGTGAGAGAAGAAGTGGAGGCTGGTTACTATTAATGATTTTAATTATGGCCATGCTAGATATGTTAGGTGTGGCTTCGATAATGCCTTTAATGGCTGTACTCACTAGACCTGAGCTTGTTGAGACCAATGAGATTTTAAAATTAATGTTTGAGGCTTCAACAATAATAGGAATTGAGAATAATCAACAATTCCTTTTTGCTCTTGGTGCATTTTTTGTTGTATTATTTATAACTTCACTAGCATTTAAAGCTCTTACAAATTATGCCACATTGAGATTTACTCAGATGAGAGTGCTTAGTATAAGTAAACGTTTAGTTGAAAGTTATCTCAGTCAACCCTATAGCTGGTTTTTAAATCGTAATAGCTCTGAACTTGGTAAAACTATTCTTTCAGAAGTTGGGATGATAGTTGGAAATGGTATTAAACCCATGATGAATTTGATAGCACAGGCCGCAGTTATCTTTACATTGTTAATTTTACTAATTTTAGTTGACCCTAAACTTACACTGATAATCTGTTTTACATTTAGTTTAGCTTATGGAATTATTTATAAATTTTCACGTAATTACTTAGAAGTAATTGGTAAAGAGCGTTATAAAAATAATCAATTACGATTTGCAGCAATTAGTGAAGCTTTTGGAGCTGCAAAAGAAATAAAAGTTGGGGGACTAGAACAAGCCTACATTAAAAGATTTGAACATCCTTCAAAAATTTATGCAAAGCATGAAATCTCTTCACAAATGATACGACAATTACCTAGATATGCTCTTGAGGCTATTGCCTTTGGAGGTATGTTGTTGGTTATACTATACCTAATGAAAAGAAGTGGTGGTGAATTTGTTTTGGTAATACCTGTTCTTACAGTTTATGCTTTAGCAGGGTACCGTTTTATACCTGCGCTTCAAAATATCTATGCATCAGTTACCCAGCTACGCTACGCAGAACCTGCAATCAATGAGGTATACAATGATATAAAAAGTTTAGGATCATTCAATATAGAGGAAAACAAAACTATTCTCCAATTTAGTAAAAATATAACTTTAAATCATATTTATTTTCAATACCCCGAGTCATCAAAGACTGCATTAAAGGATGTTCATATAAACATTCCTGTCAACACGACTGTTGGGTTGGTTGGTTCTACTGGTAGTGGAAAAACTACAGTTGTTGATGTTGTTCTTGGTTTATTAGAAGCTCAAAAAGGTACATTAGAAATAGATGGAAAAATAATTAATGAAAATAATCGTAGAGATTGGCAACGCTCAATTGGTTATGTGCCACAATTTATTTATCTAGCTGATGATACGGTTGCAGCAAATATTGCTTTTGGTATTGATCCAAAAAATATTGATGATGATGCAATGTTACGTGCAGCTAAAATTGCTAATTTACATGAGTTTGTTATCAGTGAACTGCCAAAAAAATACGGAACTTATATTGGTGAGAGAGGTGTTAGGCTATCTGGTGGTCAGAGACAGCGAATTGGAATTGCAAGAGCCTTATATCATAGCCCAAAACTATTAGTTTTAGATGAAGCAACTAGTGCACTAGATAATATAACCGAAAAAGCAGTGATGGAAGCTGTAAATAATCTAGATAAAAATATAACTATTATTTTAATTGCACATCGTTTGAGCACTGTAAAAAAATGTGATATGATATACTTATTAGAAAAAGGTGAGATTAAACAAAAAGGTACATTTCAGGAATTAATTCAACTTAGTGATCATTTCAAAGAATCTGCTAAAAACTCATAGAATGAATAAAAAATGTTAAAAAAATCCTCTATATTAATTACTGGTGGCACAGGTTCCTTTGGGCATGCTTTTGTAACTCTTACACTTAAAAAATATAACCCTAAACGTTTAGTTATTTTTTCTAGAGATGAAATGAAACAGTGGGAGATGGCAAAATTATTTAATAACGACTCGCGAGTTCGTTTTTTTATTGGAGATGTGCGTGATAAAGATCGTCTTCATCGTGCTTTAAATGGTATAGATTTTGTTGTGCACGCAGCAGCAACTAAGATAGTACCAACAGCGGAGTACAATCCTTTTGAGTGCATTAAAACAAATATTAACGGTGCAATGAACCTAATTGATGCATCTATTGATCAAAAAGTAAAAAGAGTAGTGGCACTTTCAACGGATAAAGCTAGCAGTCCTATAAATCTTTATGGGGCAACAAAATTAGCTTCAGATAAATTGTTTGTAGCAAGCAACTCTTATTCTTCAAAAGGCAAAACCTCTTTTTCAGTTGTAAGATATGGCAATGTAATGGGCTCACGTGGCTCTGTAATTCCGTTTTTTATGTCTATAAAAGATCAAGAATTTATTCCAATTACTGATGAAAAAATGACACGTTTTATGATCTCACTAGATAAAGGAGTAGAGTTAGTATGGAAAGCTTTTGATGACATGCAGGGAGGTGAGATTTATGTTAAAAAGATTCCTTCTATAAAAATTACTGATATTGCTCAAGTAATTGCACCGAAATCAAAGTTTAAAATTACTGGTATTCGTCCGGGTGAAAAACTACATGAGCAAATGATTAGTACTGAAGATTCTCATTATACATATGAGTACTCTAATTATTTTAAAATTTTGCCTCAAATAAACAATTGGGACAAAGATAAAAATCGTATAAAGCGTGGTGTAAAAGTAGAAAACGATTTTGTCTATTCTAGTGATAGTAATTCAGAATGGATGACCAAATCTGATCTTAAGAAGTGGATTAGTCAAAACTATAATATTCTTAAAAATTAGAATTAGTATAGATAAAATTTAAATAAATTTTGTTATTTATATTACAAATTATTATTAAGGTGTAAGTAGTAATAATTTTTTGGAATAACATTAAAAGTATTTTGAATTATTTCATAGTGTTTATTATCTTTTGATACATTTAAGAAACCTAAAAAAATGAGTTAATTTTTTTACTGAAAGATTGTTTTTTTACAGTCATAAAGATAATAATGCCTTGATGACTGTAACAAAATACAACTACCCTGTTAATTGAGCGCAAAAATTATCCTCTAATAATTATCTTTTGTCTTTAGATGAGTTTAATTTAAAAAATAGGTCTCAAGATTTTAATAAAATTTTTTTTGAAGCAGGAATGATAAATGTTTACAGTAGTAAAAATTTCTATTCTCAAACGAAAATCAAATTTTTTCTATTTAAATTATCAATGTATTCATCAGTTGACATTGACAATATTGAAAATTTTAAATTTGTAAAAATATTATTTAAAAGTCAAAATATATAATGTAGATGAATTAACAATTTAAAATTATATTTAGTTTAAATTATTCTTTAAATGTATAAAATGGGTATTATGAATAGATTTCAACTAAAAAAAAAAATTGTAATTGGATCTGCAAATTTTGCACAAAAATATG
>Ga0209335_10004015_pt1 | contig 14314 bp, 14 predicted proteins | sample COG_09_FD_184753 | JGI IMG/M metagenome (GOLD analysis project Ga0209335, IMG submission 184753) | Pelagic Microbial community sample from North Sea - COGITO 998_met_09 (SPAdes) (version 2) | ecosystem: Environmental > Aquatic > Marine > Neritic zone/Coastal water | place: Helgoland, sampling...
CTACATTAACCCCATTCCGATTTAAAACACATAAAGGTGATATCTTGATCCTGCCTATGAAACTGGAAACATTTAGTGCAAACATCCGATAATGCTGATTGAACCGACAGTAAAAAGGAAACACCTGATTTGGATTACTGTACGTCGTCAAAACCTATTGGACATTTAGTCCTTTGAGCTAAGAGACAGATCAGTTCATCTGACTTAGTTGCTCATCGTAATGTATTTGTTTGCGCATAGCCAAAGTGCTCCGTTTAATCATTTCTCGCTGCTCCAGTATTTCTTCTCCTCGACCATAAAATACATCGGCAGGCGTCAGGTTGTTTAGTGATTCATGATAACGCTCATGGTTGTAGTAACTGACAAAACGCTGCAGATGCTCTTGCAGTTCGCAAGGCAGGTAATAATTATTGAGCAATATCTGATTTTTCATAGAACGATGCCAGCGCTCGATCTTTCCTTGAGTTTGTGGGTGGTACGGCCTGCCACGCGTATGGGACAAACCGTTATCCTTGAGGTATTCAGCCAATTCCCCTGATATATAACAAGGGCCGTTATCACTCAACAATCGTGGTTTATGATTGACTCTTACCTCATCAAGCCCGGTAAAATTCAAGGCATCGTCCAGCGTATCTGCTACGTCACTGGCACCCATGCTGGTACACAGTCGCCAGGCAACAATATAACGTGAGTAATCATCCAGCACTGTTGACAGGTAATACCAACCCCAGCCAATGATCTTGAAATAGGTAAAATCTGTTTGCCACATTTCATTCACGCGTAGGGTTGGACTTTGAAACTTGTCACTGGCCTCCATCAGGATATAGGCTGGGCTCGTGATCAGATCCTGCTCCTTGAGAAGCCGATAAACCGTGGATTCTGAGACGAAATAACGATGACTGTCTGTATAGTGGACAGCAAGCTCCCGTGGCGACAGCTCGGGCTTATCCAGGGCTAAATCAACAATGGCACCACGGTGCTCATTGCAAACTTTATTCCAGATAGACTGAGGCATGGGCTTTTTATCTTCCAATCCATCAATACCGTTTTCCTGATAGCGTTTGAGCCAGTTATAAAATGTGGATTTGTGGATATCCAGCCGGGCGAGTGTCTGCCGAACGGACAGGTCAGAGTTCTGAACAAGCTGGATAATCTCGTACTTATTGGATGCCGAATACCTCATATATCGTCCTCCCCATCCCCGAGAACGCTTTTTTTGAGTAACCGGTTTTCCATCACCATTTCACCCAAGGTTTCCTTTAGGGCAGCGGCTTCTGCTCGCAGTTCTTTAACCTCATCAGAGGTAGCCTCTCGCACAACATCGCCTGCTAGGCGCTTTTTACCAGCCTCCATAAACTCCTTGGACCAGCGGTAATAAACATTGGCGTTGAGGCCTTCTCTACGACACAGCTCAGCAATGCTGTCTTCGCCACGAAGCCCCTCCAGCACAATACGTATCTTCTCTTCGGCAGAATACTTTTTGCGGGTTCGTCTACGAATATCTCGCACGGTGTTTTCTGCACTTCTTTTCTCTGTCATCATCATCTCCTCCCGGGTTAACGATGAACTAGAAGTGTCTCTTAGGCAATCAGGCTAATTGGTCCACATGGTGCTGACGGGGTACACTCCTACATCACACGAGCATTTACTCCCAGTTCGGACAAGTGCGTTATGAAGAATCTGCGTCCGCCGTGGGACTAGCAATGATCTAAACCAACTGACTTGTAGAGGAGTTATTTAGGCTGTTTATATTTACCTTCGCATTTGTGCCATTTAATGCTTCCATTGATATTGTTCCTAACAATTTCCTAAAAAAACGAACATGTCTTAGAAAATAAATGTCCGATAAATTAGTATTCGATACTTAAAAAGAAATTTAGAAGTGAAAAATTTAGTGAGCGCAGGCGATATTATTTACAATTCTTAGAGAAGAAAAAGACAAAAACCTTTGAAAATTCATATGCTAAGATCACCTATGATAGGAAAAACTATTATTTGACCTTTAAAAACATTCTCAAGTGGTATGTCCGGATTATAAAAAGCCACAAGCCACATTGGAACCGAAAAGGAATCTTTTGCTATGTCAATAAGATTGTTATTAGTATCTATTACATGAGAAGTCGTTCCAATAATCTTATTTCCTTTCAAAAAATCACTTATCAGATTTGCATGGTGTTTAAACCTTTTTGTCTTAAAATCTGAAATATTGATGGAAGAGAAACTAATATCAATAACCTGACCTGAAACAGCCTCATCAAACAAAGAAATATTATTATGACTTCTCAGATCCCAAGTTTTTTCACCTAGCCAAAAAGCGATATCACTTAAAGACTCATTTGGTAGTAGCGTTATCATTCCATTGTAATCTACATCAAAGTCAAAAAAATCAAGTATTTCTTCAGGATTTATTAAATTATCAACATGAATATGCTTTGAGTTATTATTCAATATTGAATCTTTTGTGTTTAGTATTTTACTTTCTGATGATGCTTCATTATTGAAAATATCAGGCTCTTCATCAATTGTAGTTTCGATTGAACTTAATAAAGCTAATTCTGGTGCAGAGGCGGATATTTGGTTATCTTGATTGAAAAGATTTATTTCCAAGTTTTCAATTTTTTTTAAATATGAGTCATTTACCCAATCATTTGCGAAATTATTATTAGTACTCTGTGTTGCTAAGAATTTGTTCTGATTGGGCTTGAGGTAGTTGTCGGGTGGTATATTATTCAGGCCAGTGATCAAGTTATGACTCGCTGAAGATATCGATTGATTAGCTTTTAAAATATTATCTACGCTACCTAGCGGTAGTTTTAATTGATAACCTGCAGGTATCTCACTTCGACCATTTTGAATATCAACCAAAAAGGATGGATTAAGTGATATTATATCTTTTATTGGTGTTGTCGAATTTTCTGACAATTGATTTATTGTTAGATAGGAGTTTGTTCGGTAAGTATCAAATGCTTTTTCATCTAAATAATTAACATTTGGAAAATATGAGTCCAAGTTGTCAACAATGCTGCTTACTGCCAGGAATTGTGGATAAAAATTTCGAGAAGCAAATCCAAATCTGGGACCTTTATAATTTCGTAATATTTCTGTTATCGATTTAGTCCCAAGTTCTTTTACGGCTGCACGAACACCAGTTATGCCATGGTTATAAGCCGTAATCGCTAATGGCCAGGACTCAAGAATTTCAAAGTAATCTTTTAATAGTGTTAATCCAGCTCTTGTTGATATGTATGGGTCTAGTCTTTCGTCTATGATATTGTCAATTTGCATATAGTCTTTACCAGTACTTCTAGTAAATTGCCACATACCAACAGCATTAGCTGACGATACAGCAGTTGCATTGAAAGAGGATTCTAGATGTGGAAGCAAAAGTAAACTGTTAGGCAGTGATTTTTGATTAGCAATTTTCTCGCCATAAGCTTTATATATACGAGATCGTTCTAGACCATAGAGAAAATTTTCTGACTGTCCTCTTTGCCAGCGAATTCTTTGCGCTGCTTTTCTAAATTCTGACTTTTCAGTGTTTTCACCCCAGGATTCTAAGATTCTTATTTGCTGATTATTTAAATTGCTTCTGTCGGTGCTTTCTGCAAGAAGGTTTAGATCTTCTATGGTTTTTTTTCTATAGTTATCAATTTCTATGCGATTGTCAGATGTCTCATAATAGATAATATTTAAATTTTCAGAATCATGTAAAAGTCCTCTTTGCCTACTTACACTTGAATATATTCTTATCCAGAAAGAAACATCAGATTGGAGCTCAGTCGGAATCTTTAAAAGAGAGTATTGATCATGTTCTTGCGCTGCAAGACTGCTCACTAGTGTAAGTAATATAGCAAAAAAATATAGAAGCCTACTAATAAAATGCATATAGTATTTTGATTTATAAGAAGATAGCGTTTTGATAAGTTGATACATATGTAATATCGTCACATGCTTACTATAATTTAATGCTTAAAGATTTATATTTATATGACGATAAGCCTTTTAATAGCACATACAAATCTAAATAGCACATACAAATCTTTAAAATAAATCACTTTTATACAAATAGGTTGAGTTGATGGCAAGGGCAAAAGATACTATCTCTAAAAATTCTCCAAAAGTTGCTACTAGAAAATCGACTAGTAAGACAAAAAAAAATATTGACTCGCTAACTACAGATCCTTTGAAAGGTGACGCCAGCAGCAGCATAGAGGAAAAAGATACTGTTAATCACTATGAATTAACAGATGAAAATAAGCTTGATATTAAAGAATTTCTAAAAGAGCAGGTATCAAGTACTGTTTCTAATGATGATAAAGAATTTTTATCATCATTAGAAAGCCTCAAATCAGATTTTGAAGAAAAAATAGACAGTTATTTGGAAAATATATCGATCTCTCAAGAAGTGTTATTTACTGTTAAAAATACATTAGATTCAGGCTTAGAAAGTCAGCAGGAGCTAGCTAAAAAATATAAGGAGGCAGCTAAGATAATATTTTTAGCAGCATGTTTAAGCATCTTTATTTCTCTTTTGCTTACAGTAGTCTCTATTTTTAATTTTTCCAGCAAGGCTTCGGACTTTGATGTCGTTACCAGCGCTTTAGCTAATAGAATTTCTACGATGAATAATGGTCTTACAGAGTTTGAGAAAGTTGGACAAAACGTAGCAAACTTGAACATTCTCTTAAATGACCTAAATGAAATTATAGAAAATAATATTTCTGAAAGTAAAATATTTAGGGAAAATATTATGGTTTCTATGAAAGAGATTTCGACTGACTTATCAAATCAATATCAAGTCGAATCACTGAATATGAAAGAAGATTATTCTCTACTAGAAGATAGGTTCTCAGGAGTAAGTTCTCGAATACTAAGCTTAGTTAATCGTATAGAAAATAATGCAACAGTAAGTGAGAGTTTAGTTTCAAAAATAGAAAGTCTGGAAAACATTGAAAACCAGATAGAAGCATTTTTAATTCTAGAAAAAGAAAAGTATTTTGACGAAATTATTAAGCTCCAAGTGAACGAAGAAAATAATCAGCAAATTATCTTTAATGGTGCTGAAGAATAAATTTAAAAAATAATTTTCGATAAGTCTGATGACATTTCGTTATTGTATTTAATTTTTGTCTTCTTGACTAAATCATTAACCAAAGTTTCGATATCCTGTTCAATTATTTTTGTTAGTTCTTTTTTGGCTTCGTCTAAATCAATATCTCTTTCAGTTTCTTCTGCCTTTTCATTTACATTTATATTTTCTAGTTCAGAGATTTTTGAGCTAATATTTTCGCAGCTGTCAATTACTTTTGAAGGAAGCCAAATATCAATCTTGCCACGAGTTGTTTTAACAGTCCTAATATTTCTAAGGTATTCTTCCTCATTATCTTCACCTAGTATAAATTTAGACAAAGCTTTGACTAATACAATTGAATATCTAGGACGAATCTCATCAATCTCCTGTGGTGAGAGGTCGGAGTCATCAGGCTCTGTTAAGCAATTCCATAATTTTTTTCCTGTCAGCCCGTAAAAATATGGATCAGTTTCATCATTTTGATCAGATCCAATTCCTATTTTCGTTGCGGGAAAAACATCTATTTTTTCAAGCATTGAATTTGTAGCATTTTCAAGCCAATTCAATTTTCCAAGCACAAATAGTAAAAGTACAACAAGCACGATACCAATAATTGTAGTAATCGCTAAAAGTATTGACAGCATAAATTTATATATCCGGTTTTTGCATTAATTATCATTTTCAGGCATGTCATCAAGAAATTCTAGTATATCAATATCTTTGTTAATATTTAGTTCTTTGCATATGCTATTGAAGACTAATTCGACCCTGTTTCTTGCTTGATGACTAGTAATTTTTGATTTTTGGTACGAGATTCCAATATCAAATATGTTTTTAGCATATTCATATGGTATGTAGCTTACAACATACCCATTATCACTTTGAAGAATCTTAAAAGAATTCTCAAGCTTTGGCGGTGTTATTTCTTTCATGGGTTCATTGTTGAGCAGTTCCGCTTCTATGCAATATGTTTCATATATTTCATAAGCTCTTGCAGCCTCTATAAAGGTTTTCTCTATATTAGCTTTTGCTCTATAAGCTTGCCTCAATCTTAAATGTAAGTTACTGAAAGATTTATTATTTTGTACTGATTTATAGTACTCATTCTCGCTCTGAGTTTTCAGTTCTGCTAATTTTTTTTTGCCATTTTTTTTTCGAAAGAGATCTAAAAAAGACATTTACAAAGACTCTGATATTTTATTTCTTAAGGCTGCAGCAATCTTTGTGAGAATTTGACTGACTCGTGATTCATTTACGCCTATTATCTCTCCAATCTCTCGGAGATTTAATTCATCGACGTAATATAGTTGAAGAATTTTTTGTTCTCGATCTTTCAGCATGCCCATTTCTTTTACAAGTATCATTTTTATTTCATCTTGTGAAGCTTCTTCAAGTGGATTGAGACTGCTAGATGAAAATTGGTCAAAAGAGTCAGATTCTTCGCCTTGCTCGATTGATTCGATTTTGAACCTATCTGCATGAGTTCTCTGAGATTCAAATTCATCTAGCGATATGTTCAAAAAATCTGCAATCTCGCTATTGCTTGGTTGGCGATTAAGATTAGAGCTCAAAGTTTGAATAGCTCGTGTATGATCCTGAAGGTTTCGTATTGCTAGTCTGGATATGTCACTCATCTTGCGGACTTCATCAAGAATTGCACCTTTTATTCTTTGACGAGCGTAATCAGAAAATTTTATACCTAGATTAGCGTCATACGAATCTGCAGCCGAGATTAGCCCCAAAGTGCCTACCTGCAACATATCATCTTTATCTATATGAGGTGGCGTTCTAGGTTTTAGATAGTTCACAACACGATTAACCAAGGCGATGTTTTCGCGAATTAATCTGTCTCTATCAGATATTATAGTATGTTCATACATATTATATGGTTGCTTCAGTAATGATATGCCGATTAAGCAAACTGCATCTTCTTGGTACTTTCACCTATGTCTATGCCACAAATATTTTTCGAGAGATCTTGGAAATTTTTATAAATAGGCGATGTGTTGCCTAGACATATTGCAGGTTTTGAATCAAACCAACTTCTTGAAAATTCTGTGCTGTAGATCAAAGAGCCTATATAGAATAAATTACAACCTATATATTTTGCTGAAATCATTTTCATTTTTTCAAAAACAGCTTTTCCATCGCTTTCAGAATTGATCATATTGGGTAGATATATCAGATTATTAATATCATATTTATTATATAAAACTTTGATCAATGCATACGCATCTGCAACTGATGATGGTTCCTTAGTGCCTACTATAATTTTATAATTGCAAGCAGATAGAAAGTCTAGCACACTTGCATTAATACCCGCAGATACATCAACTATTAGATAGTCATAATCATCGAGTATCTCTTTTATTAAATTGATGATATGAAGATTCACTGTAGAATCAGCACCCACTACCTGGTCTAAGGCATTGCCACCACTAACAAGAGAAATATTATCATCTATCTTTGTAATAATATCTGTAATTGTGGTTTTAGTATCTAATACATCAAGTATTGTACCTGATAGCTGTTTTTTTAAAGCTATGTGTATGTTTCCTAAGCCTATGTCTGCATCAAATATCAAAACCTTTTTATTTAAAGTAGCATAATAATAAGCTAGATTTATAGCAAAAGTGGTTTTTCCTACGCCGCCTTTCCCGCTGGCTATTCCAATTACCTCGGTTCTCATAATATGTCCTTGTTTGCACTAATACTAGGAAAAGTGGTCGCGCAATAAATTGCAAATATTTTCTGCATAATAACTATTTTCTATAATTAAAAGATCTTGTTTTTTATTGCTAGAAAGAGATCCAAGATAAGGAGTAAATTTAGACTGAAATAGAAATTGTGCCAAAGACCAAGAGAAATAACCAGATTCTATATTGGAAAGAATTATAGAGTCCCAACTTGCTTGATCATAAAAATACATTAAATGCCCATAGTCTGCAGCAGCTGGCAATACCAATATTCTTTGAGTTTCCAACTTTGGAGAAAGGGCTTTATTCGTATCTAGTATATCTTCTTCATATTTTATATCTAAAATATAGGTGTATCTTTCGCAATCAAACTGATAGTCAGATAAAGAAAGTGATTTCTGTATTTTAGAAACAGCATTTGGCCTTACCTTGTATTCAATAATTTCATTTGCATGTTTTTCAAGTATTATTATTTGCTTATTTGGACTTTGAGATATTTTTTCTGATAATTTTTCTGTGATATTATTTTTATCTGTAACGTTTCCAAATATTAAGAAAATGTCCGCATCTAATGAAAATGCCTCAGGCTTTGTGATTGTTGTGGTTAGCCCTTCTCTGATTTGATTAATTGATTCGTCTATTGACTTTGGTTCATTTAAAAAAGATAAAATAATATTTTTAAAATATTTATTTAATGGCAATTCATCTAAAAAAGATTTTATATAAAAAATAAATATATTTTCTTCTTTCTTGGGTGATTTAGTTTCTATTACTTTATCACTTTTTATTTTATTCAGACTATTATTTTCAAAAAAATCTGTCTTAATTCCATCATGGCAAACAATGATTAATTCATTATTGTTATGCTGAATTCTATTTAGTATGAGTGCATTTTGGCCAAACCTATTCTGTATGTTTTTTAGGGCATTCTGACGAGATAGCTGGCTAACAATATCAATCTTCATTTTCTTCGCTCTCAACTTTTCCGCCAATTCTACTACTTACTTTTATTTTTTGATCTTCCGGTATTTCGGAATAAGAAAAAACCCTTAATTCTGCAATTCTTTGTTTGATAAAACGTGCCAACCAAGGCCTCAAAGGAGGTGCGACCACAATTGTGACCTCGTTCCCTAAAGTAAATTCTTTGTCAACTTCAGCTTTAATCGATTTAATTAAGTTCTCTAAAAGACTAGGGTCAACCATAGGCTCATGCTTGTTTGAGCTATTTTCTAGACTGTTTATCAAAATTTGCTCTAGGCTCGGATCTAGAGTCATAACATGTAGCTCATCTCCAAGACCTACGATATCCTGAAGCATGATATGCCCTATCTTGGGTCTTACTAATTCTGTCAATTCATCAGCATTTTGTGTTCTAGAGCTCTCTGTCAAAAGGGTTGCGAGAATAGTTCGAATATCTTTGATTGTAATTGATTCATAAAGAAGATTTCTTAATACTTGCATTATAATGGCAATAGATAACTTTTCCGGTACCAAATCTTCAACTAGCTTGGGAGATACCTTGCTAACTTTGTCTAGTATTTCTCTTGTTTCATCATGACCTAATAGTTCATATGAATTACTTTTAAGTAATGCATTTATATGCGTAGCAATAACAGTAGATCCATCAACTATTGTGTATCCTAATGTTTTAGCATGATCTGATTCGGAATTGTTTATCCAGTATGCGTCAAGTCCAAATGCTGGTTCTACAGTAGTTATACCATTAAGCTTTTCGTTTATATCACCTGGATTGATCGCTAAGTCTTTATTAATTTCAATTTTTCCTTTTGCTCTGACCACACCTTTAAGAAGAATATTATATGAAAACGGATCTAAATTTAGATTATCTCTAATACGAATTGGTTGGATCAGAAAACCTAGTTCAGTAGATAGTTTTTTACGAATTCCTTTTATTCTTGAAAGCAAAACTCCGCTATCATTTTCACTTACAAGCGGTATTAATCCATAACCAATTTCAAGACCAATAGTATCTATATGCTCAATGTCACTCCAATCTAATTCAGATTCTTGTCTGCCTGCCTCCTTAGCGATATTTATTTCTTCATCTTCGGCTATCTTTCCATTTCTCTCGTTTATATATGTAATCGAGAAAAGAATAATGCTGCCTAATATGAAAAAAAGGTGAGGCATTCCAGGAATAATCCCAAGAATGAATAAAACTAATGATGTAATCCTTAAAGCTGTAGGATTTTTTAATTCAAGTCCGATTTGATTTGCGGTTGATTCTGTTGTGGTTACCCTTGTCACAATAATTGCTGTTGATAAAGATAATAAAAGTGAGGGAATCTGTGCAACAAGTCCATCACCGATTGTTAACAAGATATATATTTCAGCAGCATCATCAAATGAAAGATTATGCTGAGACGTTCCAACTATTAATCCCCCAATAATATTAATCGCTAGGATCAAAATTCCTGCAATAGCGTCACCTCGGACAAATTTTGATGCCCCGTCCATAGAACCAAAAAAATCAGATTCTTGCGAGACTTCTTGTCTTCTTATTAAAGCGTCTTCTTGGTTGATAATACCGGCATTAAGATCAGCATCTATTGCCATCTGTTTTCCTGGTAGTGCATCTAGTGTAAATCTGGCAATAACTTCTGATGTTCTTCCTGCGCCCTTAGTAACAACTATGAAATTAATTATCATCAGTATTATAAAAATTATAAAACCTACAACGTAGTTACCAGCTATAACAAATTCACCAAATGATGCAATTACGTCCCCAGCCGAGTCAGGGCCTTCGTGCCCCTTGAGGAGTACAATTCTTGTAGAAGCAACATTAAGACTAAGACGAAGCATTGTGGCTATCAATAAAATTAAAGGAAATGAAGAGAACTCGAGTGGTTTATGTACATTTACACTAATCATTACTATGACTAATCCAGTCATGATGTTGAATGTAAATAAAATATCTAGCGCAGTAGACGGCAGAGGAATGACCAGCATTGCCATTATGGCAAGTAATACAAGTGGAATAGCTAGTACCTTCAAGGTGGATAGATTTGAGAACTGTCTAAAATTTGACACTAAGAGTTCAGTCATAAAGTTATAAAAATCAGTAGGTTAGGGTATAAGAATTAAATATATTTGTATCATGGTTGTATGCTAGTAAGTACTTAGCAATATACATGCCATAACTTAGATGCTGATTTTTTGTTTTAAAGAATAATTTTTATGTGCCGATTTATATTTTTAGTCATACTTATATAAAGAGCATCGGAAGTTTCTAATGAACACTAAAAAAATATGTATATTATTGATTATTACCTTATGTTCAGGTTGTTACGCCTATAACCCACTTTTAAGTCAATATGATGATTATGGTAAGTATTATAGAGGGGCAACTTTAGAAGTAACTGGTTACTCAGTGATACAGTCTCATGAAGGATCCGAACCTCAACAGAGATTAATGGCTATAAAAGCCGCCAGGCTTGATGCTATGAGGCAGTTAGCTGAGATCGTTTACGGTACTTATATAGACTCATCTACAACCGTGTCAGATTTAACTATAGGAGATGATAGTTTCAGGGCTAGGGTTGAGGGGGTCATCTACGATGCAGAGTTAATTAAAATTGAACCAATTTCTAATGATACATACTCAGCCACCTTGGGATTGCCTAGAAGTTCTATAGACGATCTAAGAATGCTCTATATGCAGCTGATAAGCACTAATTAGATCGAAAAAAATACTTATTTATTTTAAAAATGAATAAAATAACATCATTAACCATTTTAATTGCAGGATGCGTTGTCTTGCCTTTGTCAATTTTTGGCCAGACAGAGTTAGATCAAATTAAAAATATATTAGCAGAAGAAGCTCTTTCAGGTGACGTGACTGTGGTAGCAAATGCTTATATTAATGGGGATGGAAAACTTATTGAATCCACATTTTTTCAGGGTTCTACATCTGTCAGAGGTATTAGAATAGCAAATTATTTCAAAGATGTTGAAAAAAAAGAATATGACTTTCAAAAAAGACTATTTAGCTATGAGCCTGAGTGCAGAAATTATGATAAAAACAAATACAAAAATGATGTAGTAGTGCAAATAAATAGCGAACAGACTCTATCACAGCATTTACCAGGTTTTGCAAACTATATAAGTGAAAAAATATACAATGATTTGAAGCCGATGGATTTTGATAAGATTGAACATAATGTAAATTCTATAAAAATTATAAAAAATGCACCCTTTAGTCCCATCCTAAATAACTCCTATCAAAAATATTTAATGCCAAGAAGTGATTCAATCAATGATAGCTATCATTATAAAATAACATTAAGAATATCTAGTATTGATGTAATAAATGAAAAAACCAAAAAAATATTGATGCAAGGCTATGAGCAGGCATTGGTCGCGGGTAAATATATATCCAGAGAATTAAGTATAGCCAATAGGATTCCAGAATATGAAGAGCCTGAAAAAAATTATAAAGTAGTAATAAACGTATCATTAGAAGATCAAATGAATGACAGTCAAGCAAAAAATATTCTCATTTCTGAAAATATCGAGTTTATTTATCTTTCGGATAAAGATGAATTTATTGAAAAGATAAGCCCGCTAAATAAAATTAAAAACATTTTAGATTGGCCGGAATTCGAAAATGAAAGCACTAATCTATCTTCAGTAACACATCGTTATATAACATCATTTCTAGAAGAAGCATCATGTAGTTTGCAATATTATTTAGTTGATAACCAAGGTGATTATAAGCTTAATATTGGTTCAGACCATGGTGTAAGAATCGGTGATAGGTTTATACTGAGCCCGTATGAATTCACTGGCTATAAATCTGGCATTACCTCTCTTATGCTTGAAAATATTAGCATCGGTGCTGTGAGTAACCTAAATAATAGTGAATCAGAGTTACAGATAATTGAAGGTAGTGTTTTAAATAGCTCACCTTTATATGCACTACCTTTTTAAATAGAGGAAAAAATGAACGAGCCCAATATAATGAAATATATTTTCATGACATTTGCAATCTTGAATATAAGCATCGGGACATCAGCTCTAGCAGCAGAAAGAGATTTAGACAATGCACTAAAGGTTTTTCTTGATGGATACAACATAGAGGCATTTTTAGAGGCTAGAGAAAAAGATATGTTGGAAAATGGACTTTACAGAGTGAAGACAGGGGACACTCTTAATAATATCGTGAAAAAAATATTTCCAGACAGCTATATAAAATACAATATCCTGGAGCAAGCGTTTGTAAATGCTAACCCAAGTAGTTTCAGAGCTGGCAATCCTAATTTTTTGTATGCAGATCAAACGCTAATGCTTCCTGAAGAAGAGCACATAGCACAAATTATATTCACAGAGCAAACCCGGATTGATAAGCCTGACAGAGAGAATTGGGTTCGATTTCCATAATAATATATTCATAGGGAAATAAATTGAATGGTATTGATAATATCTCAAGAGTTGTACTCACATATTCAGAAAAATCTCTGGACAATAATTTAATTATAATTTCAGAAAAAAACGCAAAAGAATTTGACCTGAAACCTGATCAAGTGATTAAAGGTATATTCTCTAATGAAAGTAAGACATTTGAAATATATGTAGGGCAAGATAATAAATATGTTGCTCTTAATTCCTCATATGCATTTAGTGACTATAAAGATTATAAGATTAAAATTGTTAAAGAAAAGCAAGAAATTCCTAAGCAAAAAGTAGATTCTCGCCCATCCTTGCACCCAAGGGGTTTATTAGAATTATTGTCAAATATTACATATACGAAAATAGCTACATTTAAGATATTTAGTGATGCTAGTAAATTTAATAAATTTATTGGCTTGCTTAATGAAGGAATTCAAGATGACTATGATTTAAAGACGCTGAATTCTCGACTAATTAAAAAAAAATTACGAGATAACGGCTATTCGTTATGGAATATTGATGACAAAAAGATTAAACAGAATCCAAGAATATCCATTAAATTGAGTAGCTATCTGAATTCAGTTGGTAGCGAATATATAGAAGACCAAGATTTTATTGAAGAAATAAAAAATATCATAATATATTTTAACTCTAATATTTATGAAACTATCATTGAAAAAGGAAGAAATAATCAGGTAATAAGAATTCTACTTTTATTCTATGACTTTTTACCAGTTGAGATAGTTTTAAAAAAGAGAAAAGTGCTTGATTATGAAAAAAATAATTCAAATGATGAGCCACATTGGAGCGCGGAAATAAATTCATTCTTGGTGCCAAAGGTAAAAATTCAAATAGTAATCAAATCACAAGCATCTAGAAAAATATCGATAGATCTCATTATACCCAATAAAGAATTATATAAATTAGCCTTAGCAGCTAAGCCAAAACTTGATCAGGCACTTGAAGATTCAGGTATTAATAACAAAGACATCTCATTCTATAACCGAGATATTACCGAGATTGAAAGAAATGAAATACTAAATCCCCTGGGAAATATAAATTTTACGATATGAAAAAACCTAATAAAAAGGCAGTAGCCCTAGAATATAAAAAAGACCTTATGAAGTCTCCCAGGGTT
>Ga0209335_10004016_pt1 | contig 14307 bp, 11 predicted proteins | sample COG_09_FD_184753 | JGI IMG/M metagenome (GOLD analysis project Ga0209335, IMG submission 184753) | Pelagic Microbial community sample from North Sea - COGITO 998_met_09 (SPAdes) (version 2) | ecosystem: Environmental > Aquatic > Marine > Neritic zone/Coastal water | place: Helgoland, sampling...
TTTTTCAGGTTTAACAAACATCTTGTTAGTATCATCAAAACGTCCCTCTTTTATTGTATTTACCCAAACTATATAATCTGCAGGAAATAAACTTCTTGCATCAGGCGTTGGGCAAACAAAGTCTGCAACAACATAATTTCCATCATCTTTTAATTTTTTTGCAAAATCTGCCATTCTTTTAGCTTGTCTTATTCTGCCTTCTTCTGAAAAATCCCAATCATTAGCTTCTTTTCTAACTTCATCAGCATTTAGTCTTTTAGCATTAAGTAATAGTGCGAGCTCATTTGCTAAAGTAGTTTTACCAGAACCTGGTAAACCCATAATTAATATAATCTTCATATAATAGTTTATTATAGTAGTTTTTTTTTAGTGTAAATAGACTGAAGATAAAAACCAACTGGGAAACTATAGACAATTATAAGCCAATTATGAAAAAAATTACCATTAGGTGAAAATGGCCAAACTGTAATTAAAATACCACTAAGTAAGCAAACTTGATAATCAGTTAAATATCTTTTTTGTTTAAATAAAATTGATTTCAATTGCATAAAGCCACAATACAAAACATAAAAAAATGATATCAATAAAAATAAAAAACCAATAATTCCAGTTTCAGCCAAAAGTTGTACATAAAAATTATGTGGATGAGTCATACAAGCAGAAATTCCCGTTGCATATTTTTCATTGCTACAAATTTTTCTAAACATTTTTGGACCATGTCCTAAAATAGGTTTATCTTTAAACATATTAAAAGCGGTTCTAATTAAACTATCATGAATAGCTGTAAATATATTTTTACTTTGAGCGTCTTTAACTAAACCCATAGATTTAGCAGGTCCTTTAATCATTCGATTTGAAAGTTTGTCACTACTTAGTGTAAGGCCTACAATTAATATTAGAGCAATTAAAAAAGTAATTAATCTAAATTTTTGATATTCTTTAATAAGAATAATTATAAAAATAGTTGATAAGTTTAAAAAGAAAAAAGAGGCTCTCTCACCTGAAATATAAATTAAAATATCAACTAGAATAAATAATACTCCAATATAATAAATCTCATATTTATATTTTTCTTTAATTAAAAATAAAGCAAATAGAAGAGGAAATAATCTAGACAAGTAAGAACCCATTATCAACTCGTCTCCAAACAAAGATGAAATACGACTCCCTGAATATTTAAAACCTAAAATATTTGATCCTGTAAAAAATTGAAGATAGCCATCAACGACTAAAACTGAAAAGCAAATAACCAATGCATAATAAAAATATTTTAAAATATTTTTATCTTTTTCAATTAAGTACCAGATAAGGCAAGCAAAAACACCTATCCTAAAATAAAAAAGTGAGCTTTCAAAACTAAGTGATTTATCTTCTGCCCTAAGAAGTGTTACAAAAATGCAATAAAGACAAAAAATAATAAAAATTATAAATGGTTTATTATTAAAATAATAAAAATTTTTATTTTTAATAATATAAAATAAAAATACTAATGAAGATAAACTGACTATTAAATCAGGAAAAAAGGGTCCCCATATCAAAAAGGGAATTATAGATGCTAATATTAAATGGATAATTTGATTTTTTTTAAATAAATACATCGACTTTAAAATGATTATGAAACTTATACTTAATAAACAAGTTAAATGATTTAGTATAAAATAAGATATATAAATCAATCAAATTATTGATGAAATTACAGTCTAATTGGCTTATATATCTAAGAGTTTTATGAAAAAAAAAACTGAAAGTGACGAAATAGATTTAATTGAAGTTATTATTAATATTTTTAATAACAAATTAAAAATTACTGCAATCACTGTTATTTTTATTACTTTATCAATAGCTCTATACTTTATAAATAAGCCTTCAATCAAAGCTAAAACTGAAATTTTACCAATAACTATTTTTGAGAATAATTTATACGCATCATACAATTCATTAACTGTGGCTCAGGGTGAAAAAAATGATAAAAAAATTTTAACTAGTAATAGATTAGAACAGATTAATAGAAATTATCTTTTAGATTTATTTTTAGAAGAGCTGCGAACTAAAGATATAGTTATAGAGGCTATAAAAAAGTATCAACTGATAGATCAAAAAAAATTTGATAGTGAAGATGAATATTTAAAAGCAATTGAAAAGAGCGCGTTAAAGCTTGATTTGTTAAGTCCTATTAATGTTGATTATAATAAAAGAGGTGAAACTAGATTAAATTGGATAATTGAATTTGAAGTTGATGATAAAAATCAATGGGAAGAGGCATTAAGCTTTATAGAAATTGAAATTAATAATAATATTAAAGATTATCTAAAATTAAATTTTAATACAACTTTAAATAATTTAAAATTGTTAGATCAGTTTAAACTTGAAGATTTAAATTTAGAAATTAACAATGCTAAAAAAGATTATGATAATGAAACAAGTAATCGGTTAACTTTTTTAAAAGAACAAAGCTTAATTGCAAGAAAACTAAATATTGAAAATAATACTTTGGAAGTTGAAAATTTTAAAACCCCCTCTGGCGTTATTTCAAATCTTCAATCAGCAAAACCATATTATATGAGGGGATATTTAATGATTGAAAAAGAAATTGAATTAATTGAAACACGTACCAATAAGGATGCCTTTACCAAAAATTTATTAGATCTTGAAAAACAAAAAAGAACTTTTATAGAGGACAAATTATTAGATCGAACTGAGAAATTATTTAATAATACTCCAATTGTTAGTGGTAATGATTTTAAAGCAGCAAATATTATTTATCAAAATACTGAGTATAAAGCTTCATCTAGTTTAATAAAAGTAGTTTTATTTTCAGGGATATTTGGGGTTATATTTGGAATATTTTATGTTCTAATATCAAGCGCAATTAGACAACATAAATAAAAATTAATTCTTACCTTAATCTAACGATATTATTTTTTTTAATTTCAGATAATAAGTCATTTTTATCTTCAAATATTTCTTTTTCTAAATGAAGATAATCTGTTATCTCAGAATTTGAGATATATAGCTTAATTGTTTTTTCTAATAATTTTTTGACTTCATCTGCTTGATGATTATCTAATAAATCTAATAGCTGATCTAAAGATTTTTCCAACTGATTAAAAGGTATAAATGGTTCATTTATCATTTTAATTTTTTGATGAACTGTTTTTTGAGGATTATCTCCAATTAATAATTCTTCGTATAACTTTTCACCTGGTCTAAGTCCTGTAATTTTAATTTCAATGTCACCGTCTTTGTTATCTTTATCTTTAATTGATAATCCTGAAAAATTGATCATTCTCTTAATTAAATCAATTATTTTGAGACTTTCTCCCATATCAAGCAAAAAAACCTCAGAGTTTTTACCTAAAGCACCTGCTTGAATTACTAACTGCGATGCCTCTGAAATAGTCATAAAATAACGGGTTACATCAGGGTGAGTTAAAGTAATTGGTCCCCCTTCTTTAATTTGTTTTCTAAATTTTGGAATGACTGAACCTGATGAATTGATAACGTTTCCAAATCTAACAATTGAAAAATTTGTATTAATTTTATTATTCGCGTCATGTAAACTTTGCATGCAAAGTTCAGCTAATCTTTTAGAGGCTCCCATAATATTAGTAGGTCTTACTGCTTTATCACTTGAAATTAAAACTAGACTTTGAACGTTTTTATTTATTGACGCTTTTGCAACTGACAGTGTTCCAAAAACATTATTTCTAACCCCTTCACAAATATTAGCTTCGACTAATGGAACATGTTTGTAAGCTGCAGCATGAAAAATGGTATCAATTCTAAAAGTTTCAATAATTTTTTCTAATTTTTTCTGATCCTGGACATTTGATAAAAGTGGAATAATTTTTAAATTTTGATTTATCTCAGTTAATTTACTATGAATCTTATAAAGATCAAATTCATTTAATTCTAACAATACTAATTGTTTAGGATTTAATCTTATAATTTGACGACATAACTCTGAGCCAATGGTACCTCCTGCACCTGTTACTAGAACTGATTTTAAATTTACATTTTTCTTTAATAATTTTTGATCAGGTTCAACATGGTCTCTAACCAACAAGTCATCTGCCAAAAAATCTTTAATATCTGATATTGATATTTTTTCATCAATAATATCATTTACATTAGGTAAAGATTTAACAACTAATTTTTCTTTGTTTAAATTTTTGATAATTTCATTTTTTTTAGATTTATTGATAGATGGGATTGCAAATAAAACTAAACTGATTTTTTTATTTTGTCTTAAATTTTCTATTTTATTTGGATTATAAATTTTTTGTCCTAATAAATTTTGTCTATGCAATTGTGGGTTGTCGTCTAAAAAACCAACAACTTTATATAAAGCGTTGTTTTCCAATGAAATTAATAATTGTCTACCCACACTCCCAGCTCCATATATCAAAATATTTTTTTTATTTTTTTTATCTCCAGAAGAATTAAATGTTCCAGTTAATAAAAATTTTGTTAAAAATCTTGAACTTAAAACTCCAATAAATAATAAAATGGGCTGAAGAATACCAATTGATCTTGGAATATCTTTAATTCCATAAATGCCAATTATTGAAAAATAAACTAGCCCATAAACAAAAGTAGATAGGCTAATCGTATTTAAAATTGGTACACCCGCATAACGAAATAAAGTTCTATAAATACCCAATACCCAAAAAATTGATATAGCTAAAACAACTGATAGTAAAACTGGGATATGATTAATATCTTTTAATAAAATAAATTCTTCTAGTCTTATATAAAAAGCTAACCAAACTGTGAACACACATAAAATTACATCAGTAATAATAGCTATAACTTTTTTTGTATATCGATCTAAACTAAATAATCGCTTAGAAAAACCTTTATTAAATAAATTCATAAATTAACCTTAAATTAAGTAAATTTAACCAATCGTCAATAATAGTATTAAAGCACAAATACTAAAAAACAATATCATTTAGGTTTTTTACCAATTATTAATCATAATATTGATACTTTTTTTGTTTTTTAAAACTCCAACTTTGAGAAAGACCTAAGCTATTTTGATTAATAGGAGTGTGAGGATTCATAAAACCCATATCAAAATATAATTACAACATTTATTTCAATAAAAATATGCTTATTTATCTGATAATTTTTATAATTGTTTTAAAGATATAGTAAAAATAATTAAATAAACTCATTTCTTTAATCATTTTTTGATCTGTTTTAGCAAGTAGTGTTGGGGTTTTCATATTTATTCCTGATATTTGGGAAAATCCAGTGATCCCAGGTCTAACTTTAAATACCCCTCTTTTTTTACGCTCACTAATTAATTTTCTCTGATTAAATAAGCAAGGTCTTGGTCCAACTAAGCTCATATCACCTAATAATACATTTATTAATTGTGGAATCTCATCAAGTTTAGTGCGTCTTAAAAAATATCCATATGGAGTGATCATCTGACTATCTATAAGATGGGTTGCCACCGATTTTATATTTATTCTCATAGATCTAAATTTTATTAAATAAAATAATTTTTGATAATGACCAACTCGCTGTTGCTTAAATAAAGGAGAACCATTTTCATATAAACCTACAATCCATAATAAAATTAATACTGGTGATAAAATTATTATTCCAAAAAAAGAGAGTAAAAAATCAAACAGACGGATCATTTGTTTTGTATCATTCGTCTTATACCTTCCTGAACACTTATTGGTGGTGACCAATTTAATATTTTTTTTGTATAATCATTATCTATTTGCAGAGATCTGGTCAATCGATTTATTTCACTTGATTTTCCTAAGACAAAACCAAAAAATTTTAATAGTGAAATCGGAAATGGAAACATAAAAGCTGAACGTCCCATTGCAGACGCAATGTTTTTTAATAATTCAGGAGTGGATAAATCTTCCCCGTCTGAAACTAAAAAAGTTTTACTTTTTGCATCAGGATGTTCGATACATCTAACTAGCACATCAACCAAATTATCAATACCAATTAAAGATCTTTTATTTTTGATAAGATCAAAAGGTAAAGGTATGCCACATTTTATTAATTTTATTAAGCGCATTAAGTTACCTTTTGCTCCATATCCATAAACTAAAGGTAAACGTACTACTACTACCTCTAGATCAGTTTTTGATGAAATTTTCCAAAGTGATTTTTCACTTTCAAATTTGGATATTGAATAAGCATCTTTAGGATCCAATACACTTTTGTTTGTAAATATTTTATTATTAAAATTTTTTCCTGTACTTTCTCCATTTACTTTTACCGAACTCAAAAATACCAATCTTTTAACACCAGCCTTAACTGCCTGTTCTGCAAGATTTTTTGTGCCTTCTGTATTTATTGAATGATACATATTTATATTATCTTTTTTATTGATTGAATGTGCTTTACCAGCGCAATGAATAATACAATCTATATCTTTTAAAGCATTTAGCCAATTTGTGTTTGCTCCAATTTCACCGACAGTGACGGCTTTGAAGTTATAATCAAAAGTGAGGGAGTCAAGGCTCCTAACCGCACCTTGAACATTAAAGCTTGATTCAATAAGATTATTACATAAAGTTCTACCAATAAATCCTGAGGCTCCTGTGACTAAAATTTTTTTCATGCTTCCTGTTTTTTTAGAAACTGCAAACTACGAGAAATAATTTTATTATAAAAAAACCTTGCCAAATTAATTGGCAATTTATGACGCTTTAAAGCATACAAAACTTCTTTATTTTGTATTAAAATATTCTTAAAATTTTTATTTGTAGTTCCACCCATTCGCATTTTAATCCACACTTCTGGTATGTAGCAAACATTGATTTTATGTACCTCAAGAAAACGCATCATTAACTCAACATCTGAAGCAATGCGATAGTTAAGATCATAGTTACCAAATCTTTCATATACTGAGCGACGAGCAAAAAAGGTTGGGTGAGGTGGACACCATCCATTTGAAAATAAACCAGGTATAAATTTACTAGATTTCCAGTAACGAATATTTTTGAGGCTATTAAGTTGACTGGTATAAATTAAATCAGAATAACATGCATCGAGTGAAGGATTCTCTGAAAATATATTTTCAACTTTCATTAAAATATTATTATTTTCATAAAAATCATCTGAATTTAAAATACCAATAATATCACCAGTTGCTATTTTAATACCTTTATTCATTGCGTCATAAATTCCCTTGTCTGGCTCACTGATTAAAGTTTTTAGTTGACCAAGTTTAGACTTTAATAATGACAACGTTTCATCGGTGCTCGCTCCATCAATAACAATGTGTTCAATATTATCATGTGTTTGTGAATTAACTGAAGCTAAACATTCATTAATAACTCGTGCACTATTGCGCGTTACAGTAATTATTGAAATTTTCAAAGTTTTTGACATCTTTTTATTATCCAGTCACTTAAAACTAATATATCCATTTTGGTTCTAAGAAATGTTTCTAGTGCTTCCTCAGGTTTGCAAACAACTGGCTCATTTTCATTAAATGAAGTATTTAGAACCATGGGCACACCTGTTAGTTTTTTAAATTCATTTATTAATTGATAATATCTTGGGTTAGTTTTTTCATCTACAGTTTGTAATCGCCCAGATCCATCGACATGTGTTACTGCAGGAATTTCTAACCTTTTATTTTTAATAACCTGATAAACTTGCATCATGAATGGAACATCATCATTTTGTTCAAACCAATCAGATACATCTTCACGAAGAATAGAAGGTGCAAAAGGTCTAAAAGATTCGCGTCGCTTTATTTTAAGATTTAAAATATCTTTCATATCAGGTCTACGGGGATCACAAATGATACTACGATTCCCTAAAGCACGTGGTCCCCATTCCATTTTTCCTTGAAACCATCCAATAACTTTGCCCTTTTCTATTTCGGCTGCTGTTAGTTTTATAAGTTGTGTAAAATCTAAAAAATTTTCTACAACGCAATTTTCTTTATTTATTCTGTCTTTTTGTAATTTTAATAAATTACTAATATAGTCATTTGAAAATGACGGGCCCCAATAAGCATGATCGTGCGGTAAGATTCTCTTTTTTGAATCTTCACCTCCAACCTTATGCCATGTAATCAAAGCTGCTCCAATTGCACCACCCGCATCTCCTGCAGCTGCCTGAACATAAACTTTTTTAAAAGGTGTTTTTAATAATATTTTTCCATTAGCAACTGAATTCATCCCACAACCTCCAGAAATTGCAAGATTGTCTAAGTTATACTTTTTATATAATTTATTTAAAAGGTGAAAAAATGCTTCTTCATACATAGCTTGAACGGAGTGGGCTATATCTTTATGTTTTTGTGTAAGTAATTGATCTTTTTTACGTGGTGGGCCTAATAGTTTTTCAAGATCAGCTGCAAATAAACTTCCCACATGTGGAGAACCATTTTCCCATTGATAGTTAAGCTTTTCTTTGTGATGTCTAAAGTAATTAAGATTTAGCTCATAAGTACCATTAAGTTTTAATTTCACAATTTCTCGCATCTGTTCAATGTAAGTAGGATATCCATATGGTGCTAAACCCATTAATTTATACTCATCTCCATAATTACCAAATCCAATAAATTGTGTTATAGCTTGATAAAAAATACCAAGAGAATGTGGAAAATAAATACGATCTTCTAAATTTATTCTTGTACCTTGGCCAACACCCCATGCTGTACTCGCAAAATCTCCAAATCCATCAACTGATATAACAACCGCTTCATTAAAAGGGGAAACGTGAAAAGCAGATGAAAGATGAGCTATGTGGTGTTCAACTGAGTGAATAAATCCTTTAAATTTAGAATTTGGAAATTCTTTTGAAAGATAATCTTTTATAGATAAACGCTTACGTTTGACTTGAAAGCGATCCAACAACATTTTTAAATTAGGAGGATTTTTAAGTGTAAATATAATTTTTTTTTTTAAATTTGTATTTGTGTTTTGATTAATAGCAATATGATTGACATCTTCTAAATTGATTCCTGCTTCTAGTAAACACCATTTAATTGCCTCTGAGGGAAAACCAGCCCAATGTTTAATACGTCTAAATCGTTCTTCCTCAGCTGCACCAATTAAATGTCCATCTTTAAAAATACATGCTGATGAGTCCCCGTGAAATGTGTTAAGTCCTATAATAAACATATTTTAGTTATTAGTTTTTATATATTGTTTTATAGGCTTCAAGATGTAATTTTGCAGATTTTTTAATATCAAGTTTTTTTATTGCGGTTTTTCTAGCCAATACACTAAAATTTTTTCTTAATTTAACATTTATGATCAACTTTTTTATTTTTTCTACTAATGCAATCTCATCCTTCACTTTTATGGTATATCCATTAACACCATCATTAATAAAATTTTTAACATCGCCTACATCAGTCGATACAATTGCTTTTTTCATAGACATGGCCTCCCATAAAGTCATCGGACCAGTTTCGAACAGTGAGGTAATTGTAAAAATGTCAAATTTTTGAAGAAAAGGTCGCACGTCATCACAATTTACAACAAAATCAATATTGAAAAAATTAATTTCCTTACAAAGGTTTTTTAAATCATCAAAATATTTTTTTTGCGAAGAAAATATCTTACCAACAATAATAAAATGTAAATTTTTAAAATCTTTATTCAACATAGAGCCTGCTTTTATAAAGGTCTCTAAGCCTTTAATCCTATTAATATTACCAATAGTTCCAATAAAAATTGGCTTATTTTTTTTTATAAACAAATTTTTATGTTTAAAATTATTTTCATATTTTTTTAACGGATTAAATAATTGTGTATCTACAGGTGGGTGGATAATAAACTTAGGTTTTTTATTATTGATAAATTCCATATAATATTTCTTTGCTTTTTTTGCTGAAAATATATATCCGGCTGCTAATGGTGACAATAACTTAAATATTATTCTCAGAAAAAATGGGGTATAGCTATCATTTAAATGCCAAATTGCTTTTACCCCAGCCATTTTTGAAGCAAGAATCCCTTTAAATTGCCAGCTACCACCACTGATATGAACAAGATCAAAATGATTTTGTTTCAAAAATCTGTAAAGTAATATTACCTCGTAAGGGAAAAAAATTAAATAGCTGATAATAGTAATTATATTTTTATTAATTGTAGTAAGAGGCAATGTATTAATCTTAACATTAAGTTTTTTACAAAATAATTTATATTCTTTAGAATTTTTTTTAGGAGCAATTATATTTGTATAAATTTTTTTACGTAATTTTGACGCAATAAATACAATTCGTTTTTGAGGACCACCAATTCTTGCTTCTTCTATGATATTTGCAACTTTAATGATTTTATTAATTTGCTTCAAAATAAATAATCACCATTTTATACCTTTAAAAATTACATTTTCCCGAATATTTTCTTTGTATTGCTCAACTATTTTAAAAATTCCATTTAAAACTTTATCAGATAAATAATTTGGTTTAACTCCAATCTCAAGTAATCCATGAAAAACTGGATTATAATAGTGTTGCTCCATTTCTTTTCTTGGATTTTCAAGATGATTGATTTCTACTTTATGATTACGATCAGTTCCAATTTGCGAAATTTTCTCAGCAAGTTGATTGACAGAAAAAATCTCTACTATTTGATTAAATATACGCAATTCTGGTTGCTTTGGGGGTGATAAGGATGATTTATGAACACATTGCAAGGTGTCTTTTAAATTAAGATATCCTCGTGTTTGACCACCTTTACCATAGATTGTTAATGGGTGACCTATAACTGCTTGCGTTATAAATCTATTAATTACAGTTCCAAAAATTTCATCATAATTGAAGATTGTATTAAGTCGGTTGTCAATTTTTGTTTCCTCAGTTTCAATTCCATAAACAGGACCCTGCATTAAATCTGTTACTTTCAAATTCCACAGTCTAACACCAAGCCATAATAAATCTGTATCCATAATTTTAGTTGTATGATAAAGGGAGTTTGCTTGGCGTGGATATAAAAATTTATCTTTTCGTCCTTTATGTTCAATTTCAATCCAACCCTCCTCTATATCTATATTTGGAGTTCCATATTCACCCATTGTGCCTATTTTGATTAAATGTGTATCTCTTGAAAAATCTCTGAGAGCCCACATTAAATTATTTGTTACTCGAAGATTATTTGTTAATGTTTTGTCAGCATACTTATAGTTCATTAATGAATATGGAGCAGAAGGTTGTTCTGCATAATGTATTACTGTTTCTGGAGTACCAGAAAATTTAGTATTTATGCACCAATCGTACTCCATCTTTCCATCAAATAATCTTCTAATAATTTCTGGCTGAACTAAATTACCAATTACAACTTTTATTTCTTTTCCAGTTTTTTCATACCAAATCTTGGCTCTATCAATAAGATCTGGAACAGGATATAACATGCTAATATCTTGTTCTTTACAAGCATTTCGTCGAAAATAGTTATCAACAACTGTTACTTTGTATCCTAGATTAGAAAAATACATCGCAGTTGGCCAGCCTATATATCCATCACCTCCTAAAATTAAAACGTGACTCATAATTTTTTATTTATTTTTATAGGTGAATAATGATTGACTGTTTTTTGGTGAATCTTTAATACATTGTTATTTAGTAAAATCTTTTTTATCTTATCTACACTCAGAAAAGGTTCTTTATTTGAGTTATAAACCTTATTAACTTTTGATTTTACAATATCTTCATAATCATAATCAATGCTATCATAAATACCATTAAAAGCTGGCAATATACTAAAATAATTTTTTAACTCTATTGCTCTATTTATTTCTTCATTATTCATTAATTCTTCGTAATATTTTTCTCCAGGTTTTTTTCCAATTTCTATTATTTGAATTTTATTTATATGTATCCCATATTTTGGTGCCAATATTTCGATCATAGCTTTTGATAAATCAGAAATGCGTATAACAGGCATTTTAGTAATAAATACTTCTCCCCCTTTAGCTTTAATTGAACTATCAATTAGAAGGTGAGCAGCTTCCTCAATACTCATCACAAATCTTGTCATAGATTTATCCGTTAAAGTTATGGGCTCACCATTTATAATTTGATTTTGAAAAATAGTTGTAACAGATCCATTTGAACCAAGAACATTACCAAACCTTGTGGATGTAAAAATGGGTCCTTTTCCATATCTGCTATTATTTGCTGCTGTAATTAGTCTCTCTCCCATTAATTTGGAGGCTCCCATCACATTTGTTGGATTTACAGCTTTATCCGAGCTAGTAAAAATCACTTTTTTGACGTTATTAATATTTGCCGCCTTAATAACATTTTGAACACCATTAATATTTGTTTCAACAACTTGTTCTGGTGATCGTTCAGATAAAATAACATGTTTGAGTGCAGCAGTGTGAAAGACAATATCTATACCTTTAAAATTATTTATCAATTCATCTAACTGCCTAACATCACTCACTATAAAGTTTATATTTGAGTATTTAAGATACTTTTGATCTAAAAAAAAAATACCATTTTCATTACTATCAAGACCTACAATTTCTTTAAAACTATACTTTTTGTTACTAATCAGCTGTCTAATTAATTCTTTTCCTATTGTGCCACAGGATCCTGTCACTAATATTCTTTTGCCTTTAAAAGTTTTAGTCATATTATTTTTATTTATAACTTATGCCTGTCAGTATCATAGCTATAAATTATAATTTTTGTGTATCCAATTTCTATCGTTTTCATACCCCAATTTGACTAAGGCATTACCAGCATAATAATCAAAGACTTCCTTAGATTCTTGACTAAAATAATTTTTCCAATCCCTAACAATACCTTTTCGCATAAAACTGTTGATATTTTCTTCACCTGGTTTTCGGCCTGATTGTTTTTCAAATGAATATTTATCAACTATTTCTTGGGCTTTTTTTTTATTTAATTCATATTGAGTTAAATTATAAACTACTCTCATTAATTCATCTATAGTTTTCAACCTCAAATCTTCATACTTTATATGTACAATATTCAAACCAATCCATTGATCCACAAAGTTTGTCCAATTAAAATTGTTTGAAATTTTTTTTTTAAACATTTTTTCTATAAAAATTGGAAGATTAGTTTTAATATCATTATAATCCCTAATTTTAAATTTTCTCCTAGTTCTATATACCAATCTTTTATTCAGGCTTGTTTGATTAATAAACAGCGAGTGATAATATTGAGTGGGAGTAGTTATTTAAGTGTAAGTCATTGATTTAATTACATTAATTACTTATACATTTGTTTCACATAAAAAATCAATTGTTGATTTAATTGAAGTTTTCTCATACAGTTACACAGAATGTTGCACAAACGTGTGACTACTGAAATAATAGTAACTCTGCGAGCAAACTTGGCACTTAAAAAACAAAACTTTGCTGAAGGCGAAATAGCAATATTTGATGAAGCTTGTGTGTACAAGCGAGGCGAGTATTGGCAGTTTCGCTTGTGGTTGCCTAAAGAGAACAAGTACGCACGTAAAAGCCTACGCACACGCAGCGAAAGCACAGCAATTGAACGTGGCAAGGCTGCTTACTTAGAGATTTACGGCAACTTGCAGCAAGGCAAAAGTTACTTTTCAATCACCACCAAAGAAGGTGTTGAGAAGTACTTGAGCTTTCGCAAACGTGACGTTGAACTTGGACACATTGTGAGTGGACGCTTAGCAACTATCGCAACACACCTACAGCACTTCCTTAGCTTCATTGGCAAAGACACCAAGCTCAAAGAACTAGAACGCACTGATTGCGAAAACTACTTCTACCATCGCCACAAAAGTACCAACACCAAAGTCAAACAAGTCACCGTACAAAACGAACAAAGCACTATAAATGCTTGTATCAAATGGCTGAATAAAAACGGTGAAACACACATAGACGGCTTTGAATTTAAGAAACTGCCGCGATTAGACAAAGGCAACGAAGCTATTAGACGTGCAACGCTGACTAACGATGAATACGAAACACTCTATCGTGCAATGCGTACCTACTGTGCCAAACACAACAAGCTTGATCACGCAGAGCTTAAAGTGCGGAAAATCGTGCAGCACTATGTGTTAGTTGCAGCTAACAGTGGTTTACGAGTTGGTGAGCAGCGACAGCTACGTTGGAAAGACGTGCAGCTAGAGCGACATTCAGCAAACGGTACGGAACAAACACTAGCACGTATCCACGTACGTGCTGAGACAAGTAAAGTGCGCACAAGCCGTACCTTCTTGTGTCGTAACGGACAGTACTTCGAACGCTTACGCGATATTGTTAAGCCAAAGAGTAGTGATGAACTCGTATTTACGATTGATGGTGAAAACCAAATCACACAGCGTACGATGTTATATCATTGGC
>Ga0209335_10004024_pt1 | contig 14296 bp, 12 predicted proteins | sample COG_09_FD_184753 | JGI IMG/M metagenome (GOLD analysis project Ga0209335, IMG submission 184753) | Pelagic Microbial community sample from North Sea - COGITO 998_met_09 (SPAdes) (version 2) | ecosystem: Environmental > Aquatic > Marine > Neritic zone/Coastal water | place: Helgoland, sampling...
TTTCGCTTTGAGATGGCTCCCCGACCTGGGCTCGAACCAGGGACCCAATGATTAACAGTCATTTGCTCTACCAACTGAGCTATCGGGGATCATTGGAAAGCGCGATTCTACGGGGATGTCGCGGCATCGTCAATCGCTCAAACGCACATCAGCGTGTAATCTCAGGCATAATGCAGGGCGTCTCAAAAAAATCAGCTGTTGATGAAAAGCGTCCCCTTTGAAGTGGTATCTAAGTTTTCGCCCGCGGGAGATCAACCGGCTGCAATAGCGTCGCTTGTCGATGGCATTGAGTCTGGATTGGCCTCCCAGATGCTGCTGGGTGTCACCGGCTCAGGTAAGACCTTTACCATCGCCAATGTGGTGGCGCAGATTCAAAGACCGACCTTGGTCATGGCGCCGAATAAGACCCTTGCTGCGCAATTGTATGGTGAGTTCAAAGCTTTTTTTCCGAACAATGCGGTCGAGTACTTTGTTTCGTATTACGATTATTATCAGCCCGAGGCGTACGTACCGTCATCGGATACCTATATCGAGAAAGATTCGGCAATCAATGAACATATCGAGCAAATGCGGCTGTCTGCGACCAAGGCGCTGCTGGAACGACGCGATGCGTTGGTGGTGGCGTCGGTGTCAAGTATCTATGGCCTGGGAGATCCTGGCGCTTACTTAAAGATGGTGCTCCATTTAGATCGCGGCGATCGAGTGGATCAGCGGTTCATCTTACGCCGGCTTGCGGAATTGCAGTACACCCGTAACGACCTTGAGCTGCGGCGGGCAACCTACCGAGTCAAAGGCGATGTCATTGACGTCTTCCCAGCGGAATCGGATAAGCAAGCGATTCGAATCGAACTGTTTGATGATGAGATCGAGCAGATTACGTTGTTCGATCCGTTAACTGGCGCCGTCGTTCGCAAGGTGCCCAGAATTACGATCTTTCCAAAGAGTCATTACGTGACGCCAAGAGAAACCATTGAACGTTCCTTAGATTTAATCAAAGCTGAACTACAGGTTCGTCTCAAACATCTACAAGAGAACAATAAGTTGGTTGAAGCGCAACGCCTCGAACAAAGAACGCGATACGACTTAGAAATGATTAAGGAATTGGGTTATTGCAACGGCATTGAGAACTATTCGCGCTATCTGTCCGGACGCGCGCCAGGGGAGGCGCCGCCCACCTTGTATGATTATCTTCCAGATGATGCGCTGTTGGTGGTTGATGAGTCCCACGTATCGATTCCTCAGATTGGCGCGATGTTTAAAGGTGATCGGGCGCGAAAAACGACCCTCGTTGAGTACGGGTTCAGGCTGCCCTCCGCCTTAGATAACCGGCCGATGCGATTTGAAGAGTGGGAGGCGGGGGCACCCCAAGCCATTTTTGTCTCCGCAACGCCGGGGCCTTACGAAACTGAAAAAGCGGGTCAAGTGGTCGAGCAGGTGGTTCGACCAACGGGTCTTGTCGATCCAGAAATTGAAGTGCGGCCAGCAAAGACGCAGGTGGATGATGTCTTGGGTGAAATTCGGTTGCGGGTTGCGGTGAATGAGCGAATTCTGATCACGACCCTAACCAAGCGCATGGCCGAAGATCTGACGGACTACTTAGATGAAAACGGCGTACGAGTACGCTACCTGCACTCGGATATTGATACCGTAGAACGGGTTGAGATTATTCGCGACTTAAGACTCGGTGAGTTCGACGTTTTGGTTGGTATTAACCTGCTTCGGGAAGGGCTTGATATGCCTGAGGTGTCGTTGGTTGCGATCCTCGACGCCGATAAAGAAGGTTTCTTAAGATCAGAGCGGTCGCTCATTCAAACCATCGGTCGAGCGGCCCGAAATCTGCAAGGAAAAGCGATTCTCTACGGCGATAAAATCACCAATTCCATGCAGCGCGCAATCGATGAGACCGATCGCCGCCGTGAAAAGCAAGAAGCTTTTAACACGCTCAACGGGATTCGGCCGGTGAGCATTTCTTCTGATATTTCTGATGTCATGGAAGGCGCCCGAGTGGTTGGTAAAAAGGGCGGTAAAGGCAAGGGCGATCGAAGCGGCCGCTCAAAGCGCCTACAAGCTGCTGATGAGGTGCTGGTCGCGCCAGATCAAGTTGAAAAGAACATTGTTGCTTTAGAGAAAGAAATGTTCTCCTTGGCCAAAGATCTGGAGTTTGAAGCTGCCGCGCAGATTCGAGATCGGATCGAGCAACTTCGTGAGCAATTTGTCCGAAATTAAGGGCACGTCTGCGAAGGTTGTGAACATGGCTGGCATTCGGCATTGATGCTGTTCGGCAGGGTTTAGCGAAAAAAGTCGAGAACGCAGCTAAGGGTGAGGTCAGGTTCAATATTAGCTGGACTGCTTTTTACGGTTTGTCGAATCAGGGTCGCAAAATTGTCGCCGCCTTAAACCCCAAGATCGAACGAATCGCGATGTCGACCTGAAATCAAGGCTCGATGAGAAGCGCGCATACAACAAAGGTCCCAAGGCGTGGGGTCTTATGGGCGACTGGTAAGAGATGCGGCATCAGAAAACCCAACAAAGCGTGCACACAAGCGGGTCCACTCAACGCCTGGCGCGGCAACCTGTCCTAGCAGACGGATGGGTCTTGATTAATGGGTAGGCGCGCATTTAAGCACTTAGGCTCGGCGAAAGTTAAACGGCCGCTTTAGCGGGATGGACAGGCAAACAAGCTTTGAATCGGACTCTTAAAGACGGTAAGATTGCGGCCGGAAAAGCGGGGAAGGATTGGTTGCAGGAAGGCAGAGCAATCGTTCTTAGGTCCCAGATGGTCGGTCAACGAGCAATAAGACTGGGCGACCCGCGAAGCCAGATGCGATGAAGGCAAGGCTTTTAAGAGAATGAGTCTTTTTGAAAGTTAAAACTTTAGGAACGTAGCTCAGTTGGTTAGAGCATCGCCTCGACAAGGCGAGGGTCGTCGGTTCGAATCCGACCGTTCCTACCAAATCTGCGCAAATCTGCGCCAACTTTTATTGAACGAACCGCAAGTGGCCTTTGGTAGGGGTCACCACTGGAAGGAGACGCTTAATGCTTACTGTCACGCTGCCGGATGGGGCCCAGAAACAATTTGAATCAGCTGTCACGGTCCACGAGGTTGCGGCATCGATTGGCGCCGGGTTGGCCGGTGCTGCTCTGGCTGGCCGCGTCAACGGTGAGTTGGTTGATACGTCCCACGTGATTGAGTTTGATGCCACGGTTGCGATCGTGACAGGAAAAGATGACGATGGATTAGAGGTGCTACGGCATTCTTGCGCGCACCTTATGGCGCAAGCCGTTCAGCGATTATTTCCCACAGCGCAAGTGACGATCGGGCCAACGATTGAAGATGGCTTCTATTATGACTTTGCCTATGACCGACCCTTCACGCCAGAAGATCTAGAGCGGATTGAAAAAGAGATGTCGGCCCTGGCTGCTCAAAGCCAAACGGTCTCTCGGTCAGTGATGTCTCGACAGGCGGCGGTGAGTCTGTTTGAAGAGAAAGGCGAGCACTACAAGGTTGAGATTTTAAAGCGCATTCCGGATGCTGAAGACCTGTCGTTTTACCAGCAAGGCGACTTTGTGGACCTATGTCGCGGCCCCCATGTGCCGGACACTGGGCGCATTAAAGCGTTTAAGTTAACAAAGGTCGCGGGTGCCTATTGGCGGGGCGATTCGAACAATGAAATGCTGCAGCGGATTTACGGGACCGCTTGGGGCGATAAGAAAGCGCTGAAGGATTATTTGTTTCGTCTGGAAGAAGCCGAAAAGCGAGATCATCGCAAACTCGGCAAGCGCCTTGACTTGTTTCACACCCAAGAGGAAGCGCCCGGTATGGTGTTTTGGCATCCCAGAGGTTGGGAGATTTGGCAAACCCTCGAGCGCTACATCCGAGACGTTCAAAACCAACATGGTTATCAAGAGATCAGAACGCCTCAGCTGGTGGATATGAGCCTTTGGGAAAAATCGGGTCACGCCGACAAGTTTGGTGATGGGATGTTCGCCGTTGAATCAGATAGTCGGACCTATGCCATCAAGCCGATGAACTGCCCCTGTCACGTACAGGTGTTTAATCAGGGCTTAAAGAGCTACCGAGACCTGCCGATTCGTCTGGCAGAGTTTGGTTCTTGTCATCGTAACGAGCCGTCAGGGACCCTGCAGGGCATTATGCGGGTGCGGGGCTTTGTCCAAGACGATGCCCATATTTTCTGTCGAGAAGATCAGGTCCAAAAAGAAGTCACGGATTTTATTGATGTCTTATCTGCGGTCTATCGAGACTTTGGCTTCGATGAAATAATCGTCAGGCTTTCAACTCGGCCAGAACAGCGGGTAGGGTCCGATGAGGTTTGGGATCGAGCCGAGGCCGCCTTGGCTGAGGCTTTGGATTATAAAGCTCTGGACTGGCAAACCTTGCCGGGAGAGGGTGCTTTCTATGGGCCGAAAATCGAGTTTTCACTGAAAGATTGCCTTGGGCGAGTTTGGCAGTGCGGCACCATGCAAGTTGATTTTTCAATGCCGGGCCGATTGGATGCGCAGTACGTCGCCGAAGATGGCAGCCGACAGATTCCGGTGATGTTGCACAGAGCCATGCTCGGCTCGTTCGAGCGCTTTATCGGTATCCTGATTGAGCACTATGCCGGCGAATTTCCGGTTTGGCTCGCGCCGGTCCAAGCAATGGTTTTGAATATTACCGATTCGCAAGCAGATTATGTCGATGAGGTCACGGCCTCGCTAAAGACCGCGGGCGTTCGAGTGGCGTCCGATCTGCGTAACGAGAAGGTGGGGTTTAAAATCCGTGAGCACACGATGCAAAAGATCCCGTATCTTTTGGTGGTGGGCGATCGCGAGCGTGAAGCCGGGCAAGTTGCGGTGAGAGCTCGAAGCGGTGAAGACCTTGGCACGATGTCGGTTGCGGCGTTTTTAGCGGTCCTGCGAAAAGATGAAGAAAAAAAGGGACGAATGCTTTGATTTTGCTATAATGCCCGGCCTTAGCGCCTGAAGGAGGCTACCGAATTAAAAAAGAAGGTTCAAAAAAGACTCGAATTAACGACGATATAGAGGCGGCAATGGTTCGCCTAATCGGCGCGGACGGAGAGCAGATCGGGGTTGTTTCAATTGCTGAAGCAATCAAAGCGGCACAGGAAGCGAAGCTTGATTTAGTGGAAATCGCGCCTGACGCCGATCCAGTGGTTTGTAAAATCCTAGATTACGGTAAGCGAATCTTCGAGGCGAAAAAAGAAAAGTCTGCGGCACGTAAGAAGCAACGCCGCATGCAAGTAAAAGAAATGAAGTTCCGACCCGGAACGGATGAAGGAGACTACCAGGTAAAACTACGCAACCTGACTCGTTTCCTGAGTGATGGTGACAAAGCCAAGGTAACCCTGCGATTTAGGGGGCGAGAAATGGCACACCAAGAACTCGGTATTGATTTGCTCAAACGAATTGAAGCAGATCTTGCTGAGATCGGTACTGTTGAGATGTTCCCGAAAATGGAAGGTCGACAATTGACCATGGTGTTGGCGCCGAATACGAAGAAGAAAGGCAGCAGTGAGGCAGTCGCCTGACCTGTTCGCGAAAGCGAATGCCGAGATGGGCAATACCGCCCCCGGCGCAGCCTAGGTAAGAGATCATCGTCAGCGAAGCTGTGTGTGAAAACACTCAGATAAAAACGATGAAGGCTTGCCTTTAACTTGAACAATGCGGAGTTCTGAAATGCCAAAACTGAAAACCAGTAGTGGTGCTGCCAAGCGGTTTAAAAAAACTGCCAAAGGCTATAAGCACCGACAATCCTTCAGGAATCATATCCTGACGAAGAAGCCGACCAAACGGAAGCGCCATCTGCGCAGTATGAAAGCCGTCGCACCCAGTGATGTGCCGCTCATTCGCAGAATGCTTGGACACTAAGAGGCCTTTCGCCTTGAAACGTCCCGATTCATTAGATCCTGAGGATTAAAAAATGCCAAGAGTAAAAAGAGGTGTCACTGCACACCGTCGCCATAAAAAGGTGATGAAGGCGGCTAAAGGGTATTACGGTGCCCGAAGCCGAGTTTATCGCGTTGCCAAACAAGCGGTTACCAAAGCCGGTCAGTACGCTTATCGTGATCGTAAGGTTAAGAAACGCATGTTTCGAGGCCTTTGGATCCAGCGGATTAATGCCGCGGCCCGCGAGCACGGTTTGTCCTACAGTCGGTTGATCAATGGTTTGAAGAAATCAGATATTGAGATTGATCGTCGCGTGCTGGCTGACCTTGCCTTGCATGAGCCAGAAGCGTTCACGGCGTTAGCCAATAAAGCCAAAGAAGCGCTCGCCGCCGCAGCCTAACTGCCGAGCGTGCGAGCTGCACCAACGGATCAGGTAGAGGATTTTCGATGTCAGACTTAGACGCGCTTCGACGTGAGGCGCTCGCTGCTGTGGCGTCCGCCAGCGAGCTTTCTGAAATAGAGGCCTTGCGGGTCCAATATCTCGGCAAAAAGGGCGCCATAACGGGTCAGCTTAAAACTTTAGGCCAACTGCCCGAGGCCGACCGGCCCGAGGCAGGCGCGCGAATCAATCAAGTTAAAACTGAGGTCGATGCGGCCCTTAATGCTCGCTGGCAAATGCAATCGGCCATTGCCGAAGCGGCTAAGGTTCAAGCGTCCGCAATTGATGTGACCTTGCCTGGCCGTGGTCTGCAGCGTGGCGCCTTGCACCCTGTAACACTGGTGCTCGAGCGTATTGAGGCATTTTTTCATTCGGTCGGGTTTGAATCGGTCGTGGGTCCTGAGATCGAGGACGATTATCACAATTTTGAAGCGCTAAACTTGCCAGCGCACCATCCCGCGCGGGCGATGCATGATACTTTTTATTTGACCGACAGTTTGTTACTCAGGACCCACACCTCGCCAGTGCAGGTTCGAACCATGGCGTCGCGCAAGCCGCCGTTCCGAATTATTTGTCCCGGTAAAACCTATCGGGTAGATCCGCCGGATCCATCCCATTTACCGATGTTCCATCAAGTCGAGGGTTTGATGGTAGATGAGCACTGCAGCTTTGCTGATTTAAAGGGCATGATCACAGAGTTTTTGAGAGTCTTTTTTGAACGCGATGATTTGAAGGTGCGGTTTCGGCCGAGCTATTTCCCCTTCACGGAACCTTCGGCAGAAGTCGATGTGCAATGTGTGCATTGCTTAGGTGCAGGTCATTGCCGCGTGTGCTCGAGTACCGGTTGGCTTGAGGTCATGGGTTCCGGCATGGTGCATCCAAAAGTGCTCGAAATGTCGGGCATTGATTCTGAAAAATACTTGGGATTTGCTTTCGGAATGGGCCCAGAGAGACTGGCCATGTTGCGCTATGGCGTGAGTGACATGCGACACTTTGTCGAAAACGATCTGCGATTTTTGGAGCAGTTCCAATGAAATTTAGCGAACAATGGTTACGAGAGTGGGTGAACCCGCCACTTTCAACACGGGATTTGGTCAGCCAGATTACGATGGCTGGGTTAGAGGTGGACGGTGTTGAGCCGGCGGCCGCGATTTTAAGCCAGGTCGTGGTTGGGGAAATCTTGTCTGCGGAACCGCATCCAAATGCGGATAAGCTAAAAGTTTGCAAGGTGTCGAGTGGGGACGATAGCCATCAGGTGGTTTGTGGCGCGCCCAATGCCCGGCCGGGTATCAAGGTGCCCTTTGCGCTGGTTGGCGCAAAGCTCGATGAGTTTAAAATTAAGAAAGCCAAGTTACGGGGCGTTGACAGCTTTGGGATGCTGTGTAGCGAGCGCGAACTTGGATTGAGCGAAAACCACGAAGGCTTAATGGAGTTGGCAGATGACGCTCCCGTCGGCGCCGACATTAATGGCTACCTGCAGTTGGACGACAGCATTATTGAAGTGGATTTGACGCCGAACCGAAGTGATTGCTTGGGCATTATCGGTCTTGCCCGTGAAACGGGCCTCATGAACAACTTAGACGTGTGTATGCCGGATATTCAACCGGTCGCCGCCGTCCACGACGATCAGGTCGCCGTGCACTTGGCTGACCTTGAAGGATGTCCGCGCTTTGTGGGCCGGGTTGTGCGGGACCTTGACATGACCGCAACGTCGCCGCTTTGGCTAACCGAAAAGCTTCGCAGATCGGGTATCCGGTCGATTGATCCGGTGGTTGACGTGACGAATTACATTATGCTCGAGCTGAATCAGCCAATGCATGCTTATGATTTAAATCGGTTAACGGGCGATATCACGGTTCGACAATCGATCGAAGGTGAGCAGTTGACCCTGCTCAACGGCAGTCAGACGACCTTGGCTGCTGGCACTTTGCTCATTACCGATGCGTCGGGTCCCATTGGGATGGCGGGGATAATGGGGGGAGCGTCGACCGCTGTGCAGGCCGACACGCAGGATATTTATTTAGAAGCAGCATTTTTTGCGCCAATTGCCATTGCGGGTCGGGCTCGAGCTTATGGCATGCATACCGATGCGGGTCATCGCTTTGAGCGGGGCGTTGATTATCAGGGCCAAGTCCGCGCTATGGAGCGGGCGACCCAATTATTGCTTTCGATTGCCGGCGGCCGTCCTGGCCCGCTGGTGGACACCGTCAGCGAGCCGGACCTGCCACCAGCAATCGAGGTACGGTTACGAGCGGCGCGCGTGGCGCGCGTGCTCGGGATGGTCATTAATGATGCGGATATCGAAAACATATTGAAGCGTCTTGAATTTGATTTCACTGTTGACGCCAATAGCGAAGATCGGGCCTGGTTGGTGCAATCACCTTCTCATCGGTTTGATATCAATATTGAAGCTGATCTCATTGAAGAGATTAGCCGGATCATAGGTTACGAGGCCTTGCCGGTTACGCAACCGGTTGCGACCTTATCAATGCTGGAAGCCACCGAAACCCAGGCAAGTGTTAAACAAATGAAGCAGCGGTTGATTGACCGAGGGTACTCCGAGGCCATTTGTTACAGTTTTGTCGATTCGAATTTGCAGCAGCGGCTTTTGCCGGAGGCAGCCGCTGTGGCGCTCAAGAACCCGTTGTCGAGTGAAATGTCAGTGATGCGAACGACTTTAATCGGGGGGCTGCTAAAGGCGCTGGTGCATAATCAAAACCGGCAACAAAACAATGTTCGGCTGTTCGAAACGGGGTTGGTTTTTCATCAGCAAGGCGGGACTGAGAACGCGCTGTCATTCGACATGGTTGCGCAGCAGGAGCGGTTAGCACTGGTTTTGAGTGGGCAGCGATTCCCCGAAAGTTGGGCAAACAGCGCTGACCGGGTCGATTTTTTCGACTTAAAGGGTGATCTTGAGGCGCTTTTAGGTGAGTCGGGTTTAACCTTCAAAGCGTGTGAAATCAGCGGTTTACAGACCGGGCAAAGCGCACAAATATTGAAGGACAATGTCCCGTTGGGCCGGATCGGACTATTGGCAGCAAGCGTTGCCGATGAATTTGATTTGAGGGCACCCGCTTATGTTGCGGAAATTGATTTATCGCTTGCACGCCGTCAATACCTGCCGGTGGTACAAGAAGTTTCGAAGTACCCTTTTGTACGTCGTGACATCGCCATCTTGGTCGCGCGTTCGGTCACTGCGACGGCTGTGCGATCTGTGATCGAGATGAGCGCGGGGGATGCGTTACTGCATTTAAAGTTATTTGACGTTTATATGGGTAAAGGTATTGATCCTAATCAGAAAAGTGTGGGTCTGGGCTTGACCTTCCAGCACCCTTCGCGCACTCTAACGGATGAAGAAATCAATACGGCCATGGCGGAAGTCGTGCAAAGCCTGGCGAGTCAGTTGCAGGCTCAGTTAAGGTAGGTTTCGGTTAAGGTCGGGCGCAGTAACGTCATCAAGGCGCGATGCAAGGCGCGGTGCAAGGCGCGATGAAGGAAAAAAGAGTATGAGTGCGTTAACCAAAGCAGAAATGGCTGAACAACTGTTTGAAGAGTTGGGGCTTAACAAGCGCGAAGCCAAAGAAATTGTTGAAGCATTTTTTGAAGAAATTCGGTTGTCGCTTGAAGCCAATGAACAAGTCAAAATTTCCGGGTTTGGCAACTTTGACTTGCGCGATAAGAGTTCCCGGCCGGGCCGTAACCCTAAAACCGGGCAAGATATTCCGATTTCGGCGCGCCGCGTCGTTACCTTTAAACCTGGCCAGAAGCTAAAGGCTCGAGTAGAAACCTATGCAGGACCAGACAGCGACTTCTGATCTTCCGGTCATACCAGGAAAACGCTACTTCACGATTGGTGAAGTAAGTCTTTTGTGCGCGGTAAAGCCGCATGTTTTAAGGTATTGGGAGCAAGAGTTCCCGCAACTGTCACCGGTTAAGCGTCGGGGCAATCGCCGTTATTATCAGCGTCAAGATGTGTTGATGATTCGTCAGATTAGAGCGCTGCTGTACGACCAAGGGTTTACAATAACGGGTGCTCGCCAGCGTTTATCGGGCGCGGAGCAAAAAGAAGACAAGAGCCAATCAAAGCAATTGGTCAAGCAGATGATTGCCGAGTTAGAAGACCTTTTAAAGGTCATCAAGCAATAACCCAAGTTATTTATAAGTAATGTTCTCGATTCAGCAATTGTCGTTAGAAACGTGCAATCGATGCTGTTAGAATGCCGCTTTCGAAACGGGGCGTAGCGCAGTCTGGTAGCGCACCACACTGGGGGTGTGGTGGTCGTAGGTTCAAATCCTGCCGTCCCGACCAATTTCTGCTTTAAGGTGAACGTTGGTCGTAGCCGATTCACGGCGCGTTAAATCCTGCCGTCCCGACCAATTTCCGCTTCAAAGTGAACGTTGGTCGTAGCCGGTTCACGGCGCGTTAAATCCTGTCGTCCCGACTGATTGCCGCGTTAATCTGGTAGGTGATGGTAGCTGATGCTTGATAAGTCAACGATCGCTGCCTTGATCGAATCCTGCCTGCAAAATTGTCGTGATCTCAGGCGCGTGGGTTAATAATTTTGATCGGATGCGACTGTTTTTTAAATAGGGTACGGTTGGGGCTCATTAGCGATTTTGGGGGTTGCAGCGTTTAGACGTTGCGACCAGCGATGATAGCGCAGCGCAGCGGTAACGACCATCTTATCGGACGATAATTGTGGAAAGCATGCTTCAGTCAGTTAAAAAAACAGGCTTGACTGTTTTAACTTAAAAAGGCAAGTTACAGGGATCAAAAACAGGGGATAACTATGGGTTTTCTAAAAAAGGTAAGGGGATTGAATGCGGGGGCTTTAGGCCGCGCAGGATTGATCGGTGTGCTATCGAGCAGTGCGGCGTTTTTGAGTGGCGCGCCACTGTACGCCAGTGAAGGCGCGTTAGTGTTAGAAGAAGTTATCGTAACTGCACGAAAGATAGAGGAGTCCATTCAGGACACGCCCCTGGCTGTGACCGCCATCACCGGTCAGCTGCGTGAAGGCAGCGTGCGCCGTCTTGAGGATATCCAAGCGTTTGCACCCAACCTTTTCATCAACAGGACACCAGGGATTGCCAGCGGCGCTGCAATTACCATTCGAGGTGTCGCGTCGCTTGAAAGCGATAAGAGCTTTGAGCCATCAATTGGGGTTGTCATGGACGGTATGTTCCTTGGCACATCAAGTGGCGTGCTGCTTGAAAACTTCGACATCGAGCGTATTGAGGTTCTACGTGGCCCACAGGGTACGCTTTTCGGCAAGAACACCACGGGCGGTATTCTGAACGTCATTCGAAGCCCCGTATCACTCAACGAGATGGGCGCTGATCTAAGCATCACGGGTGGAAGCTTTGGCCGCCAAGACTTTAAAGCCGTCGCTCAAATCCCTCTCATTGAGGACCGGCTTGGTCTCAAACTATTTGGTGCGAGTATCCAGCACGACGGACATGTTCGTAGCACAACCGCCAACCGCGACGTCGGCGGCGATGATAAAACCAATTATGGTTTTACCGTCCTTTGGGAACCAAATGATGCTTTTGACTTGAAGGTCCATCACGAGATTATGGAGGACACCAGTGAACAAGGTGTTTACACGAATCGAAACCAAGCCTCTGAACTTGCTTGTTTACTGAATTTTATTCCCGACGGAGCAGGCGGCGTATTAGACTCAGCTAATGGCTGTGAAGCGACCGCCAATGATGGTCCTGACACAACTGAATCCGATGGCACCAACTTCAGTAATAACGATTACGAAACGACCATTGTGACTGCCAATTTCAATACTGAAGCATTCCTGTACACCTATATCTACTCCAATCGAGATATGGATGAGCAGAATATGCAAGATTTCGACGGTGCACCGGCTCACTTGCTTAGCATGAATTTTTTCAACGATTGGGAGCAAACCAGCCACGAATTTCGAGTCACCTCGCAATTCTCAGACACGGTTCAATTCATCGCAGGCTTTTACGATTGGGAAGCTGACTTTGCGCAGCGCTGGGACGTCTATGACCTCTATTACCAATTATCGCGCATAGGTAATCCAGTTTGGGCTCCTGGTAGGCAGGGTGTTGAAGGGTATGCTGACGTGTTTCCTTGGGAGAGTGATGTCGCTGGTAACAACGGACAGAATCAGCTGACAACATCGACTGCAGTCTTTTTCTCAGCAGACTGGCGCTTCGCCGATAACTGGACCCTGACTGCTGGTTTCCGTTGGACCGAAGAGGAAAAAGATTTCGTCGGCGGCGCATCGGCTCCGGGTTATTACCCGCTGCGAGGCGAGCCCTGGCCCGGAATTTATAACCCGTTTGCCGCCAAGGCAAAATGGACCGAAACAACGCCAAAGCTGGGTTTAAGATATCAGCCCTCAGACGATGCGATGTTCTATGCTTCTTACAGCGAAGGTTTTAAGAGTGGCGGCTTCTTTGCTCGTCAAGCCAACTATCTGATTGATCCGTCTTACGAGCCAGAATACGTTAAGAACTATGAATTTGGTTGGAAAACCACCTTGCAAGACGGGCGCATGATCTTCAATGGTGCGATCTTTAGATCAGACTATGACGATAAGCAGGAATCGATTTTGATTCCAGTCGATCTGTCAAACGTTGCAACGGTTGTGCGGAATGCCTCTTCGCTTGAAATGACGGGCTTGGAACTTGAGGTGATGTATCAGGTGACACAAGCTTGGAACGTCATGGCCACCTATGGTTACTTAGACTCAGAGTACGCAGACTACTTTGCCGACCTCAATGGCGATAACATCATTACCGATAATTCTGCTCTTGTGCCCCGCAACACGCCCAAGAACACCTTCGGCCTGACCACGTCCTATACTGCTCAGGTTGGTAACGGTGATTTGAAAGCTAGGATTTCATATCGGCACCGTTCGGAGATGGAGACGAACTCTTCAAATAACCCTTTGGGATCACTTGATAGCATCTCAAATGTCAACGCAACGATCTCTTACAACATCAATAACTACGGGGTGTCACTCTGGGGCCGTAATATTACCGATCAACGAGAGGAGCGATGGGCGACCATCGGTGGTCTGACCTCCCGCGGTTGGTGGAATGAGCCTGCAACATATGGTGTCACCGTCTCAGCCTCCTTTTAAACACTTTCGGTCGAGACCACCGGGAAAGGGCGCTAAAAAGCGCCCTTTTTTTTGATCTTAATTGCGCACTCAGGTCCGGCGTCGTGCCGAGGGCGGTTGACGGTACCGGTTGATAAATACACACTCTGAATTCTCATATTTTAACCCTGCTGAGTGAGCTTAATATGATGGTTGTACCGTACCCGCTGACAATTGCTGATCGGGTTGAGATTCACGAGCTTCCTGGTCGATATGGGGATGCGATCGATGATCGCGATTGGACGAGACTCGACGCTGTATTCACTCAGGACGCCGTGTTTGATCTAACTGGTGTGGGCTCTCGGATTTGCAGTGGGCTCGACGACATTAAGGCCTTTATGGAATCAGAGGCTGCGCACCCCCGCACGCATATGATGACGAATATTTACGCCGATTCGGATGAACATGGCGTCGAGCTGCGTTTTCGCATCGTTGCATTAATTGGCAAGGGATTAACGTCAACTGGCAGCTACTACGACAAACTGGTTAAAACAGAGAATGGGTGGCGCACCTATCACCGGTATGTTTCGAGCCGACGTCGCGATAAGCGTGATGCAGAAGTTGATCGCAATGGCGTCGCGCTCTAAAACCTGAAGTAACGGCAAAGAAATCGGGCTAATGGGCTTTAGTTGAAAGCGGGGCTGGAAGAGACCGCACTGCCTGCGCTCGCGCGAAGGTATGAATGCACCAAACAGTTCAGGGGGTACTTTTTGGTGGGGTAAATGAGCTCAATATTGATGTTGCCTCGCGACGCGGGTCGTAAAGATGATGGTTCAAATCTTGCTGCCCAAGTAATGTTTCCTTTTAA
>Ga0209335_10004027_pt1 | contig 14289 bp, 16 predicted proteins | sample COG_09_FD_184753 | JGI IMG/M metagenome (GOLD analysis project Ga0209335, IMG submission 184753) | Pelagic Microbial community sample from North Sea - COGITO 998_met_09 (SPAdes) (version 2) | ecosystem: Environmental > Aquatic > Marine > Neritic zone/Coastal water | place: Helgoland, sampling...
TCCACCTTCTACATTCTGTTCATCAATTTTAGTCATTAATAACCAATCAGTAACTTCTTTGACATAAGTTCCATCTGTATGTAAATCCATATTTCTATATGCTTTTCTTAAATACGAGTCACTTTTATCTTCATGCTTAACAATAAATCTTGCATAATATTTTCCAGCCATAGAGTCGTGATTTGGAATACCGATCAAATGAGCGATAGCCGTAGATAGTTTAACTAAAAATTTATCATTAATTTTTGCTGTAATATTTTTAGGACCAATTACAAAGCATCCTGTTGATCTGTCTCTAATTATAGTATTCATTAATTTGCTGAGCTTATTATTAGTTAGATCATCTAAACTTTTTGCAATAGTAAAGCGTGTAAAAGGTTTAAGTTCTAATGCTGTTAAATCAAATTTATTGAAAGGGAATATGAGTTTTTCAATTATTTCATTTTCAATATCAATATTAATTATTCTTTTTGAATTATTGTGTTCTGAAATTGTTAAACCAGCAATTTTTTCCATTATAAGTACTCACTCAGTAATGCCATCATGATAGCAGAAAGTACAGTTGGATAAACGAAATTTTTTTTTGATATAAAAAATATGAATAAGCATAATAAAACTACAGTAAATCTACTTAAATAACTAGCATCAGATAACACTCCAACAGGAAAAATGATTGTCCTAGCTATCAAGGCCGCTAAAGTAGAATAAGCTAAACAGTTAAACCATCTAAATAATTTTGAAGTTTCCTTTATTCCATTAGATGAAATTACTCCTAACAACCTTGAAGAAAAAGTTGCCAAAGAAGTAACTAAAATTGCGAGAACTATACTAGTTGACATTTAGCTCTCCTAAAAAATATGCAATGGTCCCACCAAAAAGTCCACCGAGTAAAATTGACCATTCAGGTGAAAAAAAATAAAAAAATGGTCCAAGTAATAAACCTAATATTACTGATGCACCTATTTGAATGGTTTTCATTGCCCCTACCATCATACATAAAAAATAAATAGGGTTAAGAATTGCTAGACCCATCATGATATTTTTATCAAGATAATCAGAGGCATAAAATCCAATGAATGTCCCAATTACAGCTGTTGTCCAGGTCGCACAACCAATACCAATCCAAAAGTCTATTCTATTTTTTTTTTCAATGCTTTTATAATTACTCTTCATTATTAACCATGCAGATACTGCAATAAAGTGACATGAAAAATAATATTTCCATTTTGGCTGACTTTTGTGCATCATTAATGGAAATAAAGAAACTGCCATAGGATATAATCGAGCATTAACAAACCAAACAGCTAAAAAAATATTTAACAATGATGCTCCGACTAACAATGACTCAGCCATTACCAATGAGCCTGGTAAAGCATAAGTTAACATTGTTGAAAAAATACTTTCTTGAATATTAAAACCTAAATTTTTAAGTAATGCTCCAATAGCTATAAAACAACATCCTAGAGCAAGCGCTGGGCTATCTGGTTTTATTATAGATTTAAAGCCTTTAAAGAAAAACTCTTTGTTAATCATTAGCCTCCAAGGAATAATCTACCGACATCAGGATTGTTTAATAGGTCATCCCCTTTGCCAGCAATAGCAGTTTGTCCTGATACTAATACGTAACCAATATCTGCAAACTCTAATCCCTTTTTAGCATTTTGTTCTACTAATATTATTGTTTTTTTTTCATTTACTTGAAGATCTCTTAAGATTTCAAAAACCATATCAATATATCTTGGCTCTAAACCAATTGATGGTTCGTCTACCAATAATACAGATGGCTTCATTACAAGTGCTCTTGATATTTCTAATAATCTTCTTTCACCACCAGATAAAACTTTGGCTGGTTGATTTCTTCTATTTCTTAATCTCTCATATTTTTCAAATATTCTTTCTGCCTCCTGGTAAGACTCATCAGTATTTTCTTTAATATAGCCACCCATCAATAAATTTTCTTCAACTGTCATATCTGGAAAAACAGAGTTATCTTGTAAAATATATGCAATGCCACATGTCTTTAATTTTTCAGCTGGTGTTAAGTTGGTAATTTCTTTTCCATCAATTTCAATTTGTCCTGAAAAAATATTTGTAAATCCATAGATTGAGTGAAGTATTGTAGATTTTCCAGCTCCATTTGGCCCAATCAAACATAAAGATTGAGCTTTACTAACACATAAATCAAAATCATGAAGTATCTCCATTTTTCCATAACCAGCAGATAATTTATTAATAGTTACATGATTATTATCTGAAGATAATTTTTGCAACTCTTCTGATCCTGGTGCTTTTCCTAATACATCGTATTGACTAGACATTATTGAGCCCCCAAGTAAGCATCTAATACACGTTTATCATTTCTAATTTCTTCAGGTGTTCCATTGGCTAACATTTGACCATGTGCTAAACAAAAAACTTTTTGCGCTAAATTCATAATAACTTTCATATTGTGCTCTATAACCAATAAAGTGATTCCATATTCTTGGTTAACTTTAATTAAACGATCAATAATCCCATTAATTAATGTGGGGTTAATTCCAGCTGTTGGCTCGTCTAGTAAAAGCATTTTTGGCTCATTCATTAATGCCATAGCAAGTTCTAGTAATTTTTGTTGTCCGAACGAAAGGTCTCCCGCTCTAAGTTTTCTTTTTTGGTGGAGACCAACAAATTTTAATAAAGTTTCAGCTTTATCTGTTAACTCTGACGGTATTTTTTGGAACACGGTAAGTATTCCATCATTTGCTGGTTTATGACTAATTAACATGTTTTCAATACAGTTTAATTTTCCATAAATTCTTGTCTGTTGAAAAGTTCTTAATAATCCTAATTTTGCAACAACAGGCACAGGTAATTCAGAAACTTCTGTTCCATCAAACTTAATTGAGCCCTTATCAATTGGATAAGTTCCAACAATTGAATTAAATAGCGTAGTTTTTCCAGATCCATTTGGTCCAATTAGACCAACTATTGACCCCTGTTCAACGGACATTGAAATATCAACATTTGCTTTTACACCACCAAAAGATTTGCTAACTCCTGTTACATCTAAAATAGACACTATTTTAATTCTACCTGTGCCTTTCGATCAGCTTCATCAATTGTTTCACCAAATTTTTCAGGATATTTTTCTCTTAACCATCCCATTATTCCTTCTGGGAAATAAACTACAATAACTACAATTAAAACTCCTAAAGCAACATACTGCCAACCTAAAAAGTAAGTCCAAAACCCTTCTTTAAATAAATGAAAAACAGTTGCTCCAACTAGTGGTCCCCATAAAGTTCCTTTGCCACCTAGGATTGCCATTAAAACCATAAACACACCAAATGTTGGTCCAGCAAAAGCAATTTCTGTTGGTTCAATGTAGCCATTAATATGTCCCATTAATCCTCCAGCTATTCCAACAAAAAAAGCTGACACCATCCAACCAATAATTTTATATCTCATTGTATGAATTCCCATTGCTTCAGCTTTATCCTCATTATCTCTTATTGCATTTAATACTAATCCAAATCTTGTGCTGTAGGCCCACTTTAAAGTAATAAAAGTTACAACTGCTAAAGCAAAACTTAGGTAATATAAAAATTGAGATGAAAGTTCGTTAGAACCAAATCCTTTTGGCCAAACAGGAACAGTCATACCTTGGCCTGCTCCAATAATTTCAATTCCTCCTGCAATTTCACCTGCAGCAATTCCTAATGCTAATGTACAAATCGCAAAATAGTGGCCTCTTAAACCTAAAATTCCATAACCAATTACTCCAGCTATAATCATTGGAATTATTCCTGACAACAATATTCCAACTCCAAAACCTTGAAAAAATTGAGGAATTGTGTGAACAAAAGTTTTTTCACCCCCAGCATCTGTCCATTCGGCCAATGAAAAAAACATTGCTATTTGTGTACTTGAAGCAACATACATTCCAACACCAAAAAATAAAATATTTCCAAATGTATTGTAACCCATTTGTCCACCTTGAACATCCCATGTCATAGCTAGAACAATCAAAATATAAAGAAATGATAATTGAAGTTTGTAAGCAGGAAATACAAATGCACCAACCAATCCAAAAATTAATAGCCCTAAATATAAAAGTGTATTTTTATTCATTATTTCAGATACTCTCTTTTTCTAGATAATTTAAATCTTCGATAAACCAATATGATAACAAGCAACGAAAATACTGCAGCTATTCTAAATTCTGTTCCAAGTAAGTAATCTGCCCATTCTTCAAATACACCAAGTCCCATTCCAGATATTGCAACAGCTGGTAAATTTCCAAGTCCTGCAATAATTACAATCATAAACGATCTAACTGTGTAAGGTAAGCCTGTATAAGGATGAAGAGTAAATGTGATTGCAATACACGCTCCAGCTATCCCACAAAGTGCTGCGTTAATTCCAAAAGTTGCTGCATAAACTTTTTCAGTATCAACGCCTAAAATTTTTGCTGCTCTTGCGTTTTGAGCTGTTGCTCTAATTGCACGACCTAGTTTAGATTTTCTCATGTAAACAACAAGAATAATTGCTGATATTACACAAACTGCTCCTGAAAATATTTTTGCATTAGGAATTGTTACCATATTATCAAACAACATAGTTGTTCCAAAGTTAGACTGAGCAACAACAACATCAGCACCAAATGCAAAGTTCATTAACTGCTGTGCCAGAATACTTATCCCAAATGTTGCTAGTATTGATGTAAATAAATCTTTATCTACAACTTTATTTATAACTAGTTTGTACATTCCCCAACCAACGCAATACATTACAATTGGTGAAACAATTATTCCAAAAGCTGGATGTATTCCAGATAGATACATAAAGTAAGCTATGTAACCGCCCATTATTACTAATTCACCTTGAGCAATATTTATTATATTCATTACTCCCCACTGCAATGCCATTCCATAAGCAATTAATGCAAATAAAATACCTAATAGTATTCCATCCATTGATGCCTGGACCATTAACATTGGTGCTTGAAAAATTAGAAAATCCATAAATTCTTATAGTGTTTATTAAAAAATGCCCTCTATTTCTAGAGGGCATTTAATTAATTTTTTATACTATCTTGTAGACCAAGATGGAATTGGGTGCACTAACTCAGCAGATGCCCATTTTGTAGGAGCAACAACTTTATTTTCACATTTACTTCCATCATCATTACATGATACCTGGAAAAGTACCATTGGCTTAGATACGTTTTGGCCACCTTCTGCAAATTTTATGTTTCCATAAAAAGTTTGCATGTCAGTTGCAGCTAAAGCATCTCTTACTTTTTTAGTATCAAAAGAATTTGCTCTTTCGAAAGCATCTTTGAAAACTAATAAAGCAGCAGAAGATTCAGCAGCTTGGTATGGTGGTGCATATCCAAAAGATTTAGTAAAGTCTGCATCATACGTCATGCCATCTTTAAAGAAGCTATCTGTATAAGATAAAGACTTGTGCCATTGAGAAGCACAAAGTGCATACTCAGAAGCTTTACCATGTTGTTTAGATAATTTAGCAGCATCACAGTGAGTCATTGCTAACATTGGTACGTCAACTTTCATTTCTGAAATTTGTCTCACCGCTGTTAAAGCACCTTTAGTGTGACCTGAAACTACAAGAACATCAGGTTTAGTTGCTTTTACTTTAGATAAAGTAGCAGCCATATCATTTAGCTCTTTTGGTAACTTGTCATCAATAATGATTTTTGACTTAGTTCTTTTTGCAGCATCTAAGATACCTAATCTCACGTCCTGTGAGAAAGCGTCTTGTTCAAATGCCATTGCAATCTTAACTGGCTTACCATTATTTTTTTCAACCGCAAGGTCAATTGCTACATCAAGATATAAGTTTGCTGGTGCAAGCACTGCAAATAAATATTTATAACCTTTGGTAAACAAAGATCTAGATGCACCGTTTGCTTCTACCATCGGTATTCCATATTTTTCAGTTACAGGTGCCATAGCTTTGGTTAAACCTGAGCTATATGGACCAAGCATATATTGAACGCCATCTTGTTTAATTAATCTTTCTGCAAGTTGAGCTGCTCTCCCAGAATTTGACTCATCATCGTAATAAATGATTTCAAACTTGTAAGATTTTCCACCAACTGTAACTCCACCCATACTGTTAATTCTCTCTACAGCTAAATTATAACCGTTTTGAGTATGAACACCATTAGATGAATATTTACCAGTTAATGAAACAGCTGCACCTAAAACAATTTTATCCCCAACAACCTTCGCGAAAGATACTGTTGAAGCTGAAATTAAAAGTGCAATTGCAGAAACTAATGTAATAATTATATTTCTGATTTTCATTTTATTTCCTTTATTATTTTTTAAATTTAAAAGATTAATTAAACCGTCAAATTGATTAACAAACAAGATGGTATTATGTGTTGCGACTTAATATTTCTGAATAAAAGCTATAATAATAGCAATTATTATTAATACGCACGCAGAAATTGTATTTATAACTTTAGGGTTTGCTTTAATCCAAACAATTAACTTTCTAGCAAGTACAGCATAAGCAATTAGAGATAAAAAATCTAAGACAACATAGGTTGTGATCAAAATAAAGAATTGAACAATATAATTTGTATTAAAATCAATAAACTGCGGAAAGATTAATGGAAAAAACATCCATGCTTTAGGACTAGTTCCTGCAACTAAAAATCCATCTCGAAAAAATGAAACAAAACTTTTTGAAGAAATATTATTTGAATTTATATCTTTCGGTTTTGAATTATAAAGATCATAAGCAAGATATAGAATATAAGTTACACCAATCCATTTAAAAATATTTAAAAAATTTGGATTATCGACAAAAAAAGATCCAATTACAAAAATTACTAAAGTTGCTTGAATAAAGTTTGCAGTAATATCCCCTAAGGCAGTCCAAATACATTTTTGAATTCCATAATTCATAGAATAAGAAATGATTACAATTCTAGGTGTTCCTGGTGTGATAAATAAAAAAAGTATGATCTGTAGAAATAGAAAATAATTTAAGGGATACATTTTGAGGTTAGATAGTCCAAAAAAACCGGGAGCTAAAGATGGCTAAGATGGACTATCAGGGTATAAGATATCATATGCTAAAAAAAATGCATTAATCATTTTTTTCAATTATAAAGGATTTATGAAAAAAAAAGGTCACACCCCCATTACTAGAGTTAAGAATCCAGAACCACCTATCGATGACCCAGATTGGGTTATATGGGCAGCTTGGGCTGACCGGATCACATTTGAGGAAATAGAAAAAAAAACTGGTAAGACAGAAGGTGAAGTGATTAAGATTATGAGGCGATCTATAAAGCCAGTATCTTTTAGATTATGGAGAAAAAGAGTAAATCAAAAAAGTATTAAACATAAAAAAAAGTTTGAATACTCTAGAAAAGAAATAACTAGTAAAATTAAAAAGAATGATTATCTATAAGATATGAAATCAGTAACTATTTATACAGGTCCTCTTTGCAATTATTGTGATGCTGCAAAAAGATTATTAGCAAGAAATAATGTTGAATATAAAGAGATTGATATTTCAACAGTTGATGGCGCAATGGATGAAATGATTAAAAAAGCAAACGGCAAAAGAACTATTCCTCAAATTTTCTTTGATGATCAACATATTGGTGGTTACGATGAAACACGAGCTTTAGAAAAAGAAAACAAATTACAAGATTTATTAAAATAAGTTAATTTATTACTTAGGCAATTCTTCTGTATATTTAGATGCTTTTGTTGTAGCGGTTGCACTATATCTTACAACTCCAGCTGCAAATTGTGATGCTGATGAACCAACTGCAGCATGAGTAGCTTCAAAAGATGCGGTTGATTGGCCTGCTGTACCATTTCCAGCTGTAACAAATCTAGCACCAACATAAACGTTACCATCACCACCCGTGCCATGACTAACATTTTTTAACATATCTGCTCTTTCTGAACTATCATAGTAAGGTGCAAGAGAACCATCTGCTCTAACTAAACTAGTTGTTGCATGCTTGTCTAACCATGCATAGGGTTCAGAACTATTCAATAAAATTTTCCCGGTACTACTAACAACTGTATGAGTTAATTCTCCATCTACAGGCAAAGATACAATTGCTTTAGCACCTCCATTTTTAGTATTAATCATTTGAGATGCTCCACTTAAAGTAACTCTAGATTCAATTTCTCCAAATAAAACTTTTCTTTTAAAGTCTACATAAACTTTAATTCGAGCTTGTTGTGCTCCAGCTGATGTATCAAAAATTGTATTTGTATTATCATTATTATAATGACCGCCCTCTTTAGCTAATGTCATCAATCCCGTATCATAAACAATAGTGTCTAAATTTGGTTTAAGCTCAGTACTTCCTGATAAAACATTTTCCTGAGCATTAATTGCAACCAACTGTGTTTCGTTGCTCTCTTCTCCAGTAAGATTTGATAACGCAGCTTCATTGATCAATAATCCAAATTTTTTAGCATCTTCTTGTACAGTTTTTTTTATTTCTTTTGCACTAATTACATTATTTGTTGTTTGTTGAATCTGGCTGGCATTTTGGGCTGTACTTTGAGCTGTAGAAGTAAAGCTTGAAGCAGTTGCTATTTTTTGAATTATATTAGTTGGGGCACTTGCGGTAATATCTGACAAAACAGAAACGTTACTTAAAAACAAAATTAATAGTGAGCTAGTAAAGATTTTCATATTTTTCATTTAAATACCACCGATTGAAATCCAGGAGTTGAAATATTAACAGTATTAAGCCCGTCTGAAACGTTAAGTATTCCAGGTATCATTCCTAATGTATTTTTTTTACCTGGACCAAGCAGTACTACAGTGCTTTTTTCATCAGACTCAGTTACGACAACAAATTCTGTTCCTCTAGCACCAATTGAACCAGTTGGAATATTGACTTCTAAATTATCAGGATTTTTTTTACTTATTTCTCCTGTAATAATTCTTACAGTTCCAATCTTTATATTTGAGACAATTTTTCCAATTTTTGACTCTGGATCATATATAAATTCATCAATAGTTAATTCTGATTTTTCTCCAACTGTTAAGGCGGTTTCATCTAATAGAAGTATTTGTGCATTAGACTGTGCTTTAACTAAAATGGTATCTCCAAAATAAATTTTAGAGCCTGTTGAAAGTTTTTCATTTTTTTGATTATAAATATCTCCAATTCCAGCAGAGATTACTCCAATCATTTCATTTGCTATCCCTTGGGACATAGAGAATATAAGAATTGATAATGTAAAAATTATAGTTCTAATCTTACTCATATAATGAAAACCTTTTTATTATGTTAAAGCTCGTATTTTTTCTTATAGCAGAATTATTTAATAAGGTCGACTCTGAGTTAATTTCTGTACGTTTTAAGTTATAATAAATTTTTCCTTGTGGATCTAATCTTTTTATAAAAGGAATTAATTGTATTAATCTACCTGATAATTGAATTTGAAAAGTTTCAATATCATCTTCTCTATTAATTGTTGAATTAATAAAGTCATCTTTTTCTTTATAAGTGTTTGTTTGATATGTTTGATCTATTGTGAAATTACCAAAAGGTAAAACTCTAGTATAGCTTAAATTAATACTAGGGCCTGTATAGGCATTATAATTTTCTTTAGCATATTTTTCTGTGTATGAAATTTTTGAACTTATTAAATTAATATCTGAAAAAGTAAAATTATAGCCAACGTTTGCTGTATAGATATCATTATTAGCATCATCTGGATTATTAACATCATTAAATGCAATCTTATCATATGAAGATGTGCTAAAACTTGAACCATAACTAATACTGTTATTTTGATTAATATTATAAGTATTATTAAAACCAACTCCTTTTGTATTTAAATCAGCACTCGATCTGTCATCTGTTTTTGAATAAAATACATATGGTATCAAATAATGTTTGCCTAAAATTTTAGAATAACTAATTGAACCTGAGGTTAAATCATTTTCATACAGTTCACCTTTATTTTGAGTATTGATATTTAATGAACCGTTAAAACTAATTGCAGAAGTTGAGTCTAAATTTTTACCAACTGTAAATGATCCACCTTTTGCATAAGTTTTATCATATCTGATTGCATCACTTGCAAAATCATCTTTCACATCAACTCGCCATAGTTTTCCTGACTTAGTGTAGCCATCAATATTATTATGTTCAGTTTGATTATAGCTAACATCTAAATATGCAAACCATTTTGGCTCAGGTTGAGATTGATCTCTAATAGTTTGTAAAATTTCTTCAATATAACCTCTGGTTTCTTCAGTGGTATTTGGATCTTGCAACATAGTCTCTATCATCAATTGAAGTTTGACCACTGAGTCCATCTTTAAAAGAATTGAGATTAAATATAGTTTAATATCTGTATTAACTGGATAAAGCATATTCAATCTCTCTAATGTAGAAAGAGTTGCTTTATATCTACCTAAAGTTTCTTGTTCTGTTGCATACTTTAAATTGATTTCTAAATCTGCAGGATTTTCTAAAATTTCTTGAAAAGTAACTTCTGCTAGAGAGGGTTTTAAATAAAAAAATGATAGAAAAATAAATAAAATTATTTTTTTATATTTTAAACTCATAACAAGATGAGTTTATCTCCAAGCACCTCTTGCTCTTTTTGTTTTTGTTTGAAATCTAACACTAAATGGATTTGCACCCATTTTTTTTCCTTGAATTCTTCCGCCTGCTTCACCAGAACTATAATGAGAATCTACACTCACTGATGAGCTTGTAGATACTGATATTTTAAAGCTTGTTGTATTTTCAGAAATATTTACTGGATTAGTAAATGCAACAATGTAGGCAATTTTAGTAGCTTCATTTCTATTAGAAGCTAGAGTTTCATCATTTTTAAGTAAATTAAAAGCTGCAGAGCCGTCAAGACCTTCAAAGTCAGACGAATAGTTTTCATAATTTCCAAAAGTAATATTGCAAGCTTTAGATGCTTCACCATTATCTTCTTGAGTGTCACAATCTGTTGTACCATTAATTCTAGAACTTAAAGAATCTACAATTTCACCCACATAACCATAACGAGCTGCTCCTGTTGTTGGGATTGTGTCAGCGCACGCTAAACCCAAAGTTCTTGCATCGTTAGTTTGTGGATTAATAACATTTTCAGTTATACTTTGAGCGGTAACTTTTGTTGTAGCAATTGTCGTTATTCCATTTGATCCTGATGCAGCAGTAGTAGCATTAGTGTATGTTGATGAGGTTGGCGCACTTGCATTACGGTCAGTAGTATAACATGATGTTCCTGTGCTATAACCTGAAGCAGAAGTACCATACCCTGCCATAGTATAAGCACTACCTCCTCTACTAAAACTTTCAGAGTGTTTAATATATATATGATTACTTGCGATTAAAGCTGCGTAGGGATAATCACCAACTGGTATAATTAAATTTCCAGCACCTGCTAATAAATTAGTCTCTACCCCCGGTTGGATTACAATCTCAGCTCCTGTGCTACTTTCTATTAATGTAGCATTACAAACACTAAAATCTGGTGCAACACCATTTTCATTATATGGATCTGCTTTACACAACATAATTTTAAATCCAATTAATTTATAAAAATCTGGTTCATGTTCACAGGCATCAAGTGCATAACTAGATGTGCCAGATTGTTTAAAGTTAGCACTATCTAATGTTCCTGAGTCAATATCTATAGAGGTGCCATCTAAAGCACAATTTTCTACAGCTTGTGATGAAGTAGAAGTAACATTAAGACCTATGAAGACAAAAGTTAAAACAAAAAATATGGAAAATAATTTTTTCAATTTAAAATCCACCCGCAACTAATCCTGAAGCTGAAATTTTAACAACTCTAATTTTATTTTCACGTTTTACTGGTTGATAAAGTTTGTCACTCACATCAGTTAGAGATGTCAAATTTGAAGAAGTATCTTTTTCACCTGACCCAAAGTTAACTACATAAGTAATATTTCCAAACCAATAATCATTGGCTTGATTATCATCTTGATAACCACCTTCTAAAAGAAAGTTACCTAATTTTGCATCTGCACCATACTTGTTACCTGTTTCTTTATATGAGCTTGCACTTTCTGGGTTTTCAAATTCAAACGCACTTACAAAAATATTTACATCTTGCTCAATTGGTAAATGATAATCAGCTCTTAGATCCCATCCATCCATGGCTCTTTCAATAGTTCCAGAGTCGTTAGTTTTTCTTCCACTTAATGCGTTGTAATAATTTGCTCTTACATCAAAAATACTTGTAATTGCTTCCACACCAGCGCCAACCCTTTGGTGATTTTCTGAAAATTGATGATCAAAAAATGTATTAGCACCTAATAATAAAGTATTGTCATTTAATAATTTTCTTGAACCAAAACCAATATTTAAAGTTTGATCACTGTCGTGATTATTAAGACTTGTTTGATTAAAAATTGTACCTGAGTCAATTTTCATAATCTCATTGACACTCATAATGCTAAATGTTGGTTTTAACTTTTCTTGTAAATCGAGTGAAAAATCTAAATATTTCATACTCTCAAAATTCTCTTGTGCAAATGAAGATATACTCTCAGAAAGCTGTCCACTAAAAGCGTTCATTGTTCCATCTTTAAAAGCTGAAATTTTATCTGTTAACTTATCTTTAACATCTAATGCAACAACATTAGTTGCAATCAATAAACTTGCAGTTACAGGTAATATAAATTTTAAAGCTTTCATTATTTGTTTCCTTTTATTGTTTTTTTTCATTTAAGTCTTTAGCTAATAATGCTTAAAAACTGTTAATATTATCTCCAAGTACCTCTCGCTCTTCTAGTTTTAGTTTTAATATTCATTACTGGTGGATTAGCCATCATTCTAGTACCCATTAGAGTTGTGTCAGATGATGCTTCCTGAAACACTCTAATATTAATCGCATTATTCGTTTTTAACTCAAATTTTAATCCAACAGTTAATTCCGATATATCTATTGGCTTATCATGTTTTTGAATAAACAATATTCTTCTAGCATCTTCTTGATTGGTAGCTATTGAAGTATTATCTGTTTTACGAAGAGAGTATGCTATAGTAATACCAGATACGTCAGCATCAGCTTGCCAAGTTGGAACTGCGTTTCTAAATTTAGTAGCATCATACCCAGTGATATTTCCATTAACAACCGTAAGCAATCTTTCATCAAAGGAATTTATGATTGTGGTTGTCCAATCATTAGCTCCGGATGCTATTGCATTAGCATAAGTTCCACATTTATATCTTGCAGTGTTTGTTGTTCCTGTAAAACTTGTAGGTAAAGCAATACCATGAAGTACGTCAGGTCCACCAACTGATGAGCCTTGAAGTTCAAAAGTATGAGTATTTACAAATATATCACCATTGTCATCTTTTCCCGTATAACAAACTGATCCAGAATTTTTATAACCAACAATTGTTGCATCAGTTCCATCTGAATTTATAAATTTTTGTATATGTTTCATTCTCACATGGCTATTTATTATTGCATACATATAAGAATACGATCCAACGGGTAAAGTTATGGCCTCTGTTGTTAAATCAGTTTCAACACCTGGCTGAATATTAGTTACTTTTCCAGATGAATCAGTAAAAATTTTTGAACAAGAGCTAACATCATGATCTATAGTATTTGAATGGCTCCAATTTGCTGCGCGCAAAGGAGTTTCCTTACAAAGTCCAATTTCATAAAACGTCATCTCATAATTATCAGGTGTAATATCACAAGAATCTTGATCACCCCCAAAATCAAACACGGTTGGCGTTGCAACTTTGGCAAACGAGGTTACATCTCCACCACCTTCATCTTTAACCAATAAAGCACCCTCTGCATCTACTCCTGCATTACTTCCTCCGGCTCCATAACTTGTTCCAGCACCTGAAGTTGCACAAATATTTGCACTGTAACTTTTGGAAATTAAAGTAGAATTAAATACAAAACCAAAAGATATCAAAGCTACAAAAAAGAATATTTTTTTCATTACATAAAAAACGTTATTTATTGAGGGCTGTGATAGCTTATTTAGAACTATTGTAAATTAAAATAAAACCCATAATGGGCATATTATTATTCTTTTGGCTTAAAAACTAAACAAACACCGTTATTACAGTATCTTTTACCTGTTGGATTTGGTCCATCATCAAAGATATGACCATGATGACCACCACATTTCTTACAATGATATTCTGTTCTTCCATAACCTAATAAATGATCTGTTTTAGTTTCAAAGACATCTGGAAGCGATTGATAAAAAGATGGCCAACCTGAACCACTTTCATACTTTGTATTTGAATCAAATAGTTTT
>Ga0209335_10004035_pt1 | contig 14265 bp, 10 predicted proteins | sample COG_09_FD_184753 | JGI IMG/M metagenome (GOLD analysis project Ga0209335, IMG submission 184753) | Pelagic Microbial community sample from North Sea - COGITO 998_met_09 (SPAdes) (version 2) | ecosystem: Environmental > Aquatic > Marine > Neritic zone/Coastal water | place: Helgoland, sampling...
CGCAGATAGCAACCCCAACAAGGTCAATCTCGGCGTGGGTGTTTACTACGACGACTCGGGGAAATTGCCCTTACTCAAGTGCGTGCAAGCCGCGGAGGCACAAATTATGGGCACGCCCAAGGCCCGTGGCTACCTGCCAATTGACGGCATTGCCGCCTACGACGGTGCCGTGAAGGGCTTGGTCTTTGGCACTAACAGCGAGGCGGTTCAGTCAGATCGCGTGGCCACGATTCAAGCCATCGGTGGCACCGGCGGACTCAAAGTGGGCGCTGACTTCTTGCGTCGTCTGGGTACCAGCGACACCGTTTTGATTAGCGACCCGAGCTGGGAAAACCACCGCGCCTTATTCACGGCCGCCGGCTTTCAAGTCGGCACCTACCCGTACTACGACGCCGACAAGCGTGGCATCAACTTTGAAGGCATGTTGGCTGGCTTAAAGGCCGCAGCGGCGGGCACCGTTGTGGTGTTGCACGCCTGCTGTCACAACCCCACGGGCTACGACATTACCCCCGAACAGTGGGACCAAGTGGTCGCTGTCGTGAAAGAAAAGCAGCTGACGCCGTTCTTAGACATGGCTTACCAAGGCTTTGGCTTTGGTATCCAAGAAGACGGCGCCGTGATTCAAAAATTTGTCGATGCCGGCCTTACCTTCTTGGTATCCACATCGTTTTCTAAGAGCTTTAGCCTGTACGGCGAGCGCGTGGGCGCATTGAGCGTGCTGTGTACCGACAAAGCCGAAGCGGCCAAGGTGCTCAGCCAACTCAAAATCACCATACGGACCAACTACTCCAACCCCCCTATTCACGGCGGCTCGGTGGTTGCCACGGTGCTGGGCACCCCGGAGTTGCGTGCCCAATGGGAAGTGGAGTTGGCTGAAATGCGCGACCGCATCAAAACCATGCGTAAAACACTGGTTGATGGCCTCAAGGCCGCAGGTGTGACCCAAGATATGTCATTTATCACGCAGCAGATTGGCATGTTTAGCTACTCGGGGCTGACCAAAGACCAGATGGTGCGCTTGCGCACAGAGTTTGGCGTGTACGGTACCGATACCGGTCGCATGTGTGTGGCCGCAATGAACAGCAAAAACATTGACCATGTTTGCCGCTCAGTGGCGGCAGTGGTTTAAGGCACCCAGCCTTTAAAAGGCCCTCGCGAGAGGGCTTTTTTGTTTCTAAAACCTGCAGGGTGCAAGCGGGTGGTCAAGACGGTGCGCTGCTAGGGTGCGCAGGTATTTAGGGGCCTTGAATCGTTGGCGACCGGGGTTTCTGTCGTTAAAGCATCACAGACAGACATAGCCGCCTATTCGCATCACGAGAGGCCTAGCCAAAACGGCAATCGGCTGTTATATTGCAGTGCAGCAATTCAATAGGAAATTCCACCATGCTTTACCAAATTTACGATACGCAACGCGCCCTGATGGAGCCCTTTGCAGATTTGGCACAAGCCACCGCGAGAGCCCTGAGCAATCCCCTCACACCCATGGGTAACTCGCCGATGGCGCACCGTATGGCGGCGGGTTACGAATTGTTGTACCGCTTGGGTAAAGACTACGAAAAGCCAAATTTTGACATCCGTACCGTGACGGTTGGCGACACCGAAGTGGCTGTGCAAGAGCGCATTGTGAAATCAAAGCCGTTTTGTGACTTGCTGCGCTTCAAGCGCTTTAGCGATAGCGAGGCCGTGTTGCGAGACATGCACAAGCAGCCAGTGGTGCTGATTGTGGCGCCCTTGTCCGGCCACTACGCGACGCTACTGCGCGATACCGTGCGCACCATGCTAACGGGTCACAAGGTCTACATCACCGATTGGCGCAATGCCCGCTTGGTGCCTGAGGAGGACGGCGCTTTCCACTTAGACGACTACGTCAACTATGTGCAAGAGTTCATTCGCGACCTGCAGGCCGAATACGGTAACTGCCATGTGATGAGCGTGTGTCAGCCTACCGTACCGGTGATGGCGGCCATCTCGTTAATGGCGTCACGCGGCGAGAAAATACCGACCTCTATGGTCATGATGGGCGGCCCCATCGATGCACGTCGTAGCCCCACTGCGGTCAATACGCTGGCCACAACGCATTCAATTGAATGGTTTGAGAACAATGTAATTTACCGTGTGCCCGGAACGTTCGCAGGCGCCGGGCGCCGTGTTTATCCTGGCTTCTTGCAGCACACTGGCTTTGTGGCCATGAACCCCGACCGCCATGCACAAAGTCACTACGATTACTTTGAGCAACTCATGAAGGGTGATGAGGCCAGTGCCGAAGCACATCGCCGCTTTTATGACGAGTACAACGCGGTACTCGACATGGACGCGGACTACTACCTAGAGACCATTCAAGTGGTATTCCAAGACTTCAGCTTGGTTGAGGGTACTTGGGACGTTCGCAACGAAGCGGGCAAGCTTGAGCGTGTACGCCCAGCGGACATTACCCAGTGCGCCCTACTAACGATTGAGGGCGAGTTGGATGACATTTCTGGCTCGGGCCAGACCGCAGCGGCTCACGATCTGTGCGCGGCCATACCCAAGAAGAGCAAGCGTCACTTAGAGGTTGCCGGCGCGGGCCATTTCGGTATTTTTGCCGGTAGCCGCTGGCGCAAAGTGGTGTACCCGGAAGTGCAGGCGTTTATTTTGTCGGCACAAGGCGGGCAGACGGTGGTAGCCAAAGAGGCCAGTGCACCCAAGGTCAAGGCCACGGTCAAGGCAACGGTCAAGGCCGCAGCAAAACCCAAGGCAACGGTGAAAGCCAAGGCAACAGCAACCAAAGTTGCCGCTAAAAAGGCCGCGAAGTAATCGGGTCAGCAAGCCATGCAAACGATATCCCCACGCGTGATGGCTATTCATCAGGCATTGCCCCAAACGCAATGCACGCGTTGTGGCTATCCGGACTGCATGGCTTACGCGCAGGCAATTGATCAGGGCGAGGCCGCCATTAACCAATGCCCGCCCGGTGGTCAAGAAGGGGTGGCCCGGTTGGCCGCAGTAACCGGTCACGCTGAGCAAGCGCTGAATGCGGACAACGGTTACGAGGGGCCACTGACGGTGGCGATCATCGAGGAGGCGTGGTGCATTGGCTGCACCTTGTGCATCAAAGCCTGTCCTGTGGATGCCATCATCGGTACCAACAAGGCGATGCATACCGTCCTCGAGCAAGACTGCACTGGCTGTGAGCTGTGTATTCCGGCTTGTCCTGTTGACTGCATTAGCTTAGACAGCGTGTCGGGGTCTCGCACCGGTTGGGCGGCATGGTCTCAAACGCAAGCCGATAGCGCGTTGACGCGCTATACCGCCAGAAACGAACGTTTGGCCCGTGAGGAGACAGAGCACCACGCTCGCCTTGAGGCCAAAGCACAGGATAAGCTAGCCAACTTAGCTGAGGCCAGTAAGATCACCGACCCCGTCGCTTTAGATCAGAAGCGCCAGGTGGTTGCGGCGGCTATCGCACGCGCCAAGGCGGCGAGAGAAGCGACGCTCAATCGTCCGTCGATTGACCGCCCGCAGTAACCCCGGCGGCTACATCCGGATCGCCCAGCACCAAATCCCGCGCTAATTTTCTGAGCAAGTGACGCTCACCCGTCGTTAGTGGGCGGTTAAGCTCATCGCGCCCTGCACTGAGCAAGGTGCGGTCAACGTCTTGCGGTAGACCACGCGCATGGGGGACCGTTTCGCGCAAGTCATCCCGCTCATGGCTATCGCACTTATCCCACCAAGCCTGCGCCACCTCTTGCATGGTTTTGCTGGCGTCGATAGAAGGTGCCAAGGTATCTGCGCCCGCTTTACCCGCACCGGCACTCGCCGCTTGCGTCAACTCGCCGCGCGCCACAATAATGCGGCGGTCGCCTGCACGAACCAAGCGTGCCAAGTCCGGTTCATTTTTCGAGAACGTGGCAAAGTTTTGCACACTTTCATCGCATAGCGTGTGCACGCGCATGCCACTCAGGCGGGCTTCGTCAATGGCGGCAATGAGGCGCTCGTCATCTGATGCGATCACAACGTGTACGCAACCGCCGCGTTGGGCAAGCGCGTTGAGATCACGCACCATCGCTGACAACGTGGGGCCGCCTTCGTTGTGCAGGTCATTGGCAACCAATCGCACGCACTGGTCATCAACCAACATGCCGTCATCGCTCTCGGTATACCAATAGGTGCGCACCAGTTGGGCGTGCACGCCTGCGTTAGGTAGGGCTTGCGCCAACACGCTCGCAAAGGCACTGCGATTCATTAAGCCGTTGGGTTTGCCGCTGAGCCAGCCCACGTAGCGCGCGTCAACCAAGGCCATACATGTCGGCAGGCTGTGACGCATAGGTGTCTGGTGGCCACTGTGCGCACTGTTGTGATTGTTGTGGTTGCTGGTGTGACTGTGCGAACGGAAGGGACGCGGTGCGCCAGCATTGAAATTGTTTTGATCCATCACGATAGGTATTTAGCTAATTAATAAAAGAACATCCGAGCCTTGCGTGCATTCAGCCTCGTGCTGAACCCAAGAAAAACCAAAACGTTTGAAACGAAATTTTTAAGGCCAACGCTTGTAAAGGAACGCTAACCTCAACTGCGCGCAAAAGGCTCGCAGCGTGTCTAATGAAATGACCGGGGGATGCTATCCATCCGCATCCTCGAATAAGGCGTCTCGGTAACTACAAAAAAGATGTTAATTACCAAAACAAGCATAGTGTAGCGAATTTATCAAATCCTTGTCAGCGCCAACCGGACAGCTGCGCTCGCTCACACCATTTTGGAGAAGGCATCCACTACGGCGGGCGGTGCCTGAACCAACTCAATCAGCACACCCTCACCCGCAATGGGGAAGGCGTCATTCGACTTGGGGTGCAGGAAACAAATGTCAAACCCCGCGGCCCCCACACGAATACCCCCAGGCGCAAAGCGCACGCCCTGCGCTGTTAACCAGTCAACCGCTTTGGGCAGATCATCAATCCAAAGCCCGACATGATTCAGTGGTGTGGTGTGGACCGCTGGCTTTTTCTCAGGGTCTATGGGTTGCATCAAGTCGACTTCCACCTTAAAGGGCCCCACCCCCATCGCGCAGATGTCCTCATCAACGTTTTCACGCTCGCTTTGGAAGTTGCCCGTGACCTCCAGCCCCAACATGTCGACCCACAAGCGCCGCAAGCGTTGCTTATCCGGCCCGCCAATAGCGATTTGCTGTATGCCTAGGACTTTGAATGGACGTTGCATACCGTCGCTCACTCGAACTCAATAATCGGTTGGTCAACCACCAGGCTCTCGCCCTTCGTTGCGACGACCTTGCCCACCACCCCATAGGCACTGGCAAACAAAACGTTTTCCATCTTCATGGCCTCAATAACGGCAACGCGCTCGCCGGCTTGCACCTTCTGTCCTGGCTCAACCAAAATATCAACCAAGAGGCCTGGCATCGGCGAGAGCACGAACTTACTCATGTCCGGCAACGCTTTGTAGGGCATGGTTGCGTGAAGGGTCGCCATGCGCGGCGAGATCACCATCACCTCTATCTTGGTGCCGTTGTGCTGGACGACGAGTGCCAAGGGATTACGGCGACTGCCACGGTCTACTTGCGCCGTAAACGGCGCGCCATTGCATTCGCCGCTGATGATGCCGTCACTGATGCGAGAACCGCTGGAGATGTCGTAGGTCTTGCCATCAATGGTGACGCGTGCAACGCCAACCTCACCACCAATTTCATCGATGTGCACCGGTACATGGCGGTTTTTGCCACCGACACCCATCACGATACCCACGTAGTCTTGACCTAACTTCACGCCATACCCCGGCAATTGCCCGGTAATTTGAGCCGTGCGCTCGCGTGACTTTCGGCGAATGAATGACGCCACAGCCACCAAGAAATTAGGGTCATCATGCGGCACGTCTTCAGCCACAAAACCGTGGCTGTAATGCTCGGCAATAAACCCTGTATTGAAGTCGCCACTGACAAACTGGGGGTGCGCCAGCAACGCCGCTTGGAAGGGAATGTTACTGCTTACACCTCGGATAACAAAGCCGTTCAGCGCTTCGCGCATTTTCTCAATAGCGTCTTGGCGGTCGCTGCCGTGCACGATGAGCTTGGCAATCATCGAGTCGTAGTACATGGGAATCTCGCCCCCTTCGTACACACCGGTATCGACGCGCACACCGAGCGTGCTCGCGATGTCCGCTTGAAACATGGTTTGCTCAGGCGGGCGAAACTTAACCAGTCGTCCCGTGCTGGGCAAGAAATTGCGGAAGGGGTCTTCGGCGTTGATACGACACTCAATAGACCAGCCGTTGCGCTTCACATCCGCCTGCTTGATTGCCAGCGGCTCTCCCGCAGCAACACGGATCATGATCTCAACCAAATCAAGACCCGTGATCGCTTCCGTTACTGGGTGCTCCACTTGCAAGCGGGTATTCATTTCAAGGAAATAAAAACTTTGATCCTTACCAACCACAAACTCAACGGTACCCGCGCTTTGGTAGCTGACTGCCTTGGATAAAGCGACCGCCTGTTCGCCCATCGCCTTGCGCGTGGCATCGCTGATGAACGGCGATGGCGCCTCCTCAATCACTTTTTGGTGACGACGCTGAATGGAGCACTCACGCTCATTCAGATACACCACATTGCCCTGGCTGTCGCCGACCACCTGAATCTCAATGTGGCGGGGCTCTTCAACAAACTTTTCAATAAACACGCGGTCATCACCAAAGCTATTGCGCGCCTCGTTGCGGCAACTGGTAAAACCTTCAAAGGCCTCAGCCTCTGAGAATGCGACACGCAAGCCCTTACCGCCACCGCCGGCACTGGCCTTGATCATGACGGGATAGCCAATGTCATTGGCGATTTTGACGGCGGTCTCTGCGTCTTCAATGGCATCGTTCCAACCGGGAATGGTATTGACACCCGCGGCCTTCGCCAGTTTCTTAGAAGCAATCTTGTCACCCATGGCCGCAATGGCCGCATGCTTGGGTCCAATAAATACAATGCCCTGCTCTTCGACCTTGCGAGAAAACGCTTCGTTCTCACTCAAAAAGCCGTAGCCCGGGTGCACCGCTTCTGCGCCTGTACGCTTACAGGCCTCAATGATGACGTCGCCGAGCAAGTAGCTCTCGCGGCTAGGCGCCGCGCCAATGTGTACCGCCTCATCGGCAAGCTGAACATGGCGGGCGTCCTTATCCGCATCGGAATACACCGCCACCGTGGCGATGCCCATTTTCTTGGCGGTAGCAATCACGCGGCAAGCAATCTCACCCCGGTTGGCAATCAAAATCTTTTTAAACATGCAGTTACTCCAAATAAACAATCATTAACGTCGTACAGGGCATTCGCGCTTAGAGCGGAATGTTGCCGTGCTTGCGCCAGGGGTTGGTCACTTGTTTGTCTTTTAGCATCACCAAGCTGCGGCAAATGCGCTTACGCGTGTTGTGCGGCAAGATGACGTCGTCAATGTAGCCGCGCTTAGCCGCCACGAAGGGGTTGGCAAAACGGGCTTTGTACTCGGCCTCTCGCGCCGCGAGCTTTTCAGGGTCGTTTTTATCTTCGCGGAAGATGATTTCAACCGCGCCTTTTGCGCCCATCACCGCAATTTCGGCATTGGGCCACGCAAAGTTCACATCACCGCGTAGGTGCTTTGAGGCCATCACGTCATACGCGCCACCGTAGGCCTTACGGGTGATTACCGTGATTTTCGGCACCGTGCATTCGGCGTAGGCATAAAGCAGCTTGGCACCGTGCTTGATGATGCCACCGTACTCTTGACTGGTGCCCGGCATGAAACCGGGGACATCGACAAACGTAATCACGGGGATATTGAAGGCATCGCAGAAACGCACAAAGCGCGCCGCTTTGATGGAGCTCTTGATGTCCAAGCAACCCGCCAACACCAACGGCTGGTTGGCGACGATGCCAACGGTCTGTCCGTCCATACGGGCAAAACCAATCAGGATGTTTTTCGCGTACTCGGGCTGCAGCTCAAAGAAATCGCCATCGTCCACCACCTTGGTAATGAGTTCGTGCATGTCATACGCCTTGTTGGCGTTGTCAGGTACGAGGGTGTCTAGACTGTGTTCCACACGTTCGGCGGGGTCGCCGCTGGGGCGAACCGGCGCCTTTTCGCGGTTAGACAGCGGCAGGTAATTGTATAAACGACGCAACATGAGCAGCGCTTCCACGTCGTTCTCAAACGCCATGTCGGCCACACCGCTCTTGGTGGTGTGCGTGATGGCGCCACCCAAATCTTCGGCACTCACCTCCTCATGCGTTACGGTCTTGACGACCTCTGGCCCGGTGACAAACATGTATGAGCTGTCTTTCACCATGAAGATGAAGTCGGTCATGGCGGGGCTGTAAACCGCGCCACCCGCAGATGGGCCCATGATCATGCTGATCTGCGGCACCACGCCACTGGCCAATACGTTGCGCTGGAATACCTCGGCATAGCCACCCAAAGAAGCCACGCCCTCTTGAATACGTGCACCGCCAGAATCATTGAGGCCGATGACAGGCGCCCCCACCTTCATGGCTTGGTCCATGACCTTGCAGATTTTCTCGGCATGGGCCTCAGACAACGCGCCACCAAACACCGTGAAGTCTTGGCTGTAAACGAAGACCAAGCGCCCGTTGATCATGCCGTAACCGGTCACGACACCGTCCCCAGGAATTTTGTTTTCTTCCATACCGAAGTCGGTGCAACGGTGTTCAACAAACATGTCCCACTCTTCAAAGGTGCCTTCGTCGAGCAAAACCTCTAGACGCTCACGCGCTGTCAACTTGCCCTTGCCGTGCTGAGCGGCGATACGTTTTTCGCCACCGCCTAGGCGGGCCTCCTCGCGCTTGCGTTCTAGTTGTGCAACGATGCTTGGCATAGATCAGTCCTTATTTTGTTCAAATATTATGTGGTTCACACCTCAGGCGGCTGGCGCCCGGCGTGCAATAGCGTGCGCGCGGCAACCGATGCGGGCACCGTACCCGCAATCACCTGCGCCGTCAGCTCGGCGAGCTGGGCACGTACCTGTGGGTGTGTCTGAAAAGCTTGGTTCAAACCGACGTGAATGCGCTCCCACATCCACGCTTTAGCTTGCTGGGCGCGACGCTTTTCTTTCTGCGTGTTCGCGCTTTGTAAGGCATTAAATTGCAGCACAGCAGACCAAAATGCCTCAATACCTGTTTGCTTGAGTGCACTCAGGGGCAGCACCTGCGGATGCCATTGGTTGGCATCATGGTGTACGTTATCCGGGTTACCGTGCAAGCCGAAAAGGCGCAATGCGCTGGTAATTTGAGCCTCTGCGCGGGTCGCTGCATTGGGATCAATATCGGCCTTGTTGATCAGAACCAAGTCGGCCAACTCCATCACGCCCTTCTTGATCGCTTGCAGGTCGTCGCCCGCATTGGGCAATTGCATGAGCACAAACATGTCCGTCATATTGGCCACAGCCGTTTCGCTCTGACCGACGCCCACGGTCTCAACAATCACAACGTCGTAGCCGGCGGCTTCGCACACCAGCATGGCCTCGCGTGTCTTCTCAGTCACGCCGCCCAAGGTCCCGCTAGACGGACTGGGGCGAATAAACGCCTGTGTGTGCACGGAGAGATGCTCCATGCGCGTTTTGTCGCCGAGAATACTGCCGCCAGAAACCGTTGATGAGGGGTCTACCGCCAAGACCGCGACGCGATGGCCTCGGCTAATGAGGTGCAGGCCCAAAGCCTCAATAAAGGTGCTCTTGCCCACGCCGGGCACGCCACTCAGACCCAAGCGCACAGCCTGCCCTGTGTGCGGCAGTAACGCGGTCAAGAGCGCATCGGCCACAACCCTGTGGTCCGCACGGGTGGACTCCAGCAAGGTGATGGCCTTGGCCATGGCACGACGCTGAGCCATGGCGTTTTCGGGACGCACAATGGCTTGCGTATATGCAGCGGCGGTGAGGGGTAAAGCGTTCAAGCGCGACAACCTAAATACGTGTGAAGCCGCAGGGCTTAGGTTTGCGCGGCGCGGATTTGCTCCAGCACATCTTTCGCGCTGGCGGGAATGGGGGTACCGGGGCCATAAATGCCCTTCACACCGGCCTCGTACAAAAACTCGTAATCTTTTCGTGGAATAACGCCACCGACAAACACAATGATGTCATCTGCACCTTGGCGTCTCAACTCGTCAATGATGGCTGGCACCAACGTCTTGTGACCCGCAGCGAGCGTAGAGACACCGAGCGCGTGCACGTCGTTTTCAATGGCTTGGCGCGCGCATTCCTCAGGGGTCTGAAACAGTGGCCCCATGTCCACATCAAAGCCCAGATCAGCAAATGCGGTGGCCACTACCTTGGCACCACGGTCATGGCCGTCTTGACCCAGTTTGGCGATCATCACGCGTGGCCGACGCCCGAAGGCGTCGCCAAACGCGGCTATTTCAGTTTTGAGAGCATCCCAGCCCTCCGCGGAATCATAGGCAGCAGCGTACACACCAGTCACCTTTTGTGTATCGGCGCGGTGGCGCCCAAAAACAGTTTCTAAGGCATCACTCACCTCGCCCACCGTGGCACGCAGGCGCATGGCATCAATGCTCAGAGCTAAGAGGTTACCCTCGCCCGATTCTGCGCTTGCAGTGAGGGCATCTAAGGCCTTCTGCACGGCGGCGCTGTCGCGGCTGGCGCGTATGGCTTTGAGCTGCTCAATTTGTCCATCACGCACTCTCACGTTGTCGACCTCTAAGGTGTCGACCGCGTCTTCTTTGTCTAGCTTGTATTTATTGACCCCAACAATCACGTCTTTGCCAGAGTCAATGCGGGCCTGCTTCTCAGCCGCACTGGCTTCGATTTTCAGCTTGGCCCAACCACTATCCACCGCCTTGGTCATACCGCCCATGGCGTTCACTTCTTCAATAATGGCCCACGCCTTGTCGGCCATTTCTTGCGTCAAGGACTCCATCATGTAGGAGCCAGCCCAGGGGTCAACCACGCTGGTAATGTGCGTTTCTTCTTGAATGATCAACTGCGTGTTGCGCGCAATACGCGAACTGAACTCAGTCGGTAAGGCAATCGCCTCGTCAAAGCTGTTGGTGTGCAGGCTCTGCGTGCCACCAAAGACAGCGGCCATCGCCTCAATGGTGGTCCGCACCACGTTGTTATAGGGGTCTTGCTCTGTCAGCGACCATCCCGATGTTTGGCTGTGGGTGCGCAACATGAGACTCTTGGGCTCTTTGGCACCAAAGCCGGTCATGATGCGGCACCACAGCAGGCGCGCAGCACGCATTTTGGCAACTTCTAAATAGAAGTTCATCCCGACGGCCCAAAAGAAAGACAGTCGCGGGGCGAAGTCGTCAACGTTTAAACCCGTAGCAATGGCGGTTTTTACATACTCCGCGCCGTCGGCGAGGGTGAACGCCATCTCAAGCGCTTGGTTGGCGCCCGCTTCCTGCATGTGGTAGCCGGAGATGGAGATGGAGTTAAACCGAGGCATGTTCTGCGCGGTGTGCCCAATGATGTCGCCAATAATGCGCATGCTCGGCTCGGGCGGGTAGATGTAGGTGTTGCGCACCATGAACTCCTTCAGAATGTCGTTCTGAATGGTTCCGGACAACTGGGCTTGCGACACCCCCTGCTCCTCAGCCGCCACGACATAACCTGCAAGCACGGGTAGGACCGCACCGTTCATGGTCATGGAGACACTGACTTTGTCCAGCGGTATGCCGTCAAACAAGACCTTCATGTCTTCCACGCTGTCAATGGCGACGCCCGCCTTGCCAACGTCGCCTGTCACGCGCGGGTGGTCGCTGTCGTAGCCACGATGGGTCGCGAGGTCAAAGGCAACGCTCACCCCTTGACCGCCAGCGGCCAAGGCCTTTCGGTAAAAGGCGTTGGATTCGGTTGCCGTCGAAAAGCCAGCGTACTGGCGGATCGTCCAAGGGCGGACCGCGTACATGGTCGCTTGGGGACCACGGATATACGGTGCAAAGCCCGGCAAGGTATTGGTATGTGGCAAATCAGCGGTGTCTTCGGCCGTATACAACGGCTTGACAACGATGCCCTCAGGCGTATCCCAATTGAGCGTGCTGAGCGGCTTGCCTTTTAGAGACTTTTCAGCCGCCTTCTGCCAGTCGCTTGTTGAAGGAGCAGGAAACTCGGGGGGACGATCAGTCTGGGGATCTTGGCTCATGTGTTCACTCGAAATAAAAGCGGCAAGGCAGGTTTTGTATAGCGTGTCAGACAGTCTAGCAACCCGCAAGCGTGTGATGCAGGGACAACGCTCTGAATTCTACATCATTCATAATTATGAATTCAGAATTACATTTGCAGTATGATGTAGATTCAGTCGCCCACCTACTCGCTCGATATGTCCGAACTCGCCCTCAAACAACGCGCCCTCTACCTTGATGTCGCTGAGTTGTTGCGCCAACGTATCTACAACCGCGAGTTGGCCCCGGGTAGCTGGATTGATGAATTACGTATTGCTGAGAATATGGGCATCAGTCGCACGCCGCTGCGAGAAGCCCTCAAGGTATTGGCTAGCGAAGGGCTGGTCACGATGAAGGTCCGGCGCGGCGCCTACGTGACCGAGGTCTCACCTGCCGATCTGCAGCAGGTCTACCACCTGCTTTGCTTGCTAGAGAGCGATGCCGCGGCCGTGGTTGCGCGTGATGCCGACTTGCCTCAAAAGGCCGAGCTAAAGGCCTTGCACGCCAAAATGGTGGATAGCCAAACAGATACACGTCGGTTTTTTGAGCTGAACGAGCAGTTTCATATGCGTATTCTGGAGTTGGCCGATAACCGTTGGCGTATCCAAGTGGTCAACGACCTGCGCAAGGTAATGAAAGTTAACCGGCAGTCATCGCTGTTAAAGGATGGCCGTGTTGCGGCATCCATTGACGAGCACGCTGCCGTCTTAAACGCCATCATTGCAGGGGACGCGGACATGGCACAACAGGCCATGCAAGTCCACTTTGACCAAGGTCTGAAAGCGGCCAGCTAGGCAGTTTGGGCGCTCAAGCGCTGCAGCTTGTCTTCCAAATCAGGGTCTTCGCAGGCCCACGCGCTGGCATGTTGTGAGCGCGCCTTCAAGTCGGGCGACAACGCCTCACGACCATCAAAAACGAAGCAGTCCCCTGTGTAGTGATCGCCACCAACATCTTCAAAATATTGGAGAATACCGCCCTCTAGCTGCATCACGTTGTCTAGGCCCATCTCGTGCATGAGGATGGCGCCTTTTTCGCAGCGGATACCCCCGGTGCAAAAGCTCACCACCGTCTTGTCCGCAAGCTCGGCCTTGTGCTGCGCCACAGCCTCAGGGAACTCTGTGAACTTGGTGATGCGCCAATCGATGGCACCCGTGAAGGTGCCGTAGTCAACCTCAAAAGCGTTGCGGGTATCCAGCATCACGACAGGCTTACCGCTGTCGTCATGCCCCTGATCCAACCAGCGCTTAAGCGTCTTCGGCGCAACGCCGGGCGCACGACCTGCTAACGGGCGAATGGTGGGGTGATTCATGCGGATGATCTCGTTCTTCAACTTCACAAAGAAGCGTCGGAACGGCTGCACCTCACACCAGCTCTCTTTACAGAAGATATCGGCAAAACGGGCATCCGCACGCATCCACGCGATAAACCCGCGTATCCCGGTCTCAGAACCCGCTAAGAAGAGGTTGATGCCCTCAGGTGCCAACAGAATGGTTCCGCGAATATCCAAGGCCAGCGCCTGCTCGGTGGCCGCCGCGCGCAGATCATCACGGTCGTTGATATCAACGAACTTGTATGCGGCGATGTTCAGAATAGAAGTCACAAACCTATTTTATAGCGATTATTTGGGGCGATACGCTTATAACGTTGCGACGACGGGCACCGCCTCCTCTGCGGCTAGGACATGGGCTTGTGCCATTTTCCAGACCTCACGCGGGGGGAGTGGTTTGAGTTTGTGGTCGCTCCAAACTTGGCGCCAATATCTCGCGCCACGCAAACCATGACGCAAGCCCAGCATATGTCTGGCGATGGCATACCAAGGACAGCCATCCTCAGCGGCAGCGCGCTCCATATAGTCCACCATGGCGAGTTCGACGGCGTCGCGGTCCAACACCCTTTCGGCCTCGCCGTGGTAACGGGCGTCCCAATCGCTCATAAGCCAAGGGTTGTAGTAGGCCTCGCGTCCGAGCATGACGCCATCCACATGGGTGAGTTGTTGGGCCATATCGTCGTTGGTTTTAAGGCCACCGTTGCTGACAATCACCAGATTCGGAAAGTCTTGCTTGAGACGCCAAACCAGCTCATAGCGCAGGGGCGGCACCTCCCTATTTTGCTTAGGGGACAGCCCCTGCAACCA
>Ga0209335_10004042_pt1 | contig 14250 bp, 20 predicted proteins | sample COG_09_FD_184753 | JGI IMG/M metagenome (GOLD analysis project Ga0209335, IMG submission 184753) | Pelagic Microbial community sample from North Sea - COGITO 998_met_09 (SPAdes) (version 2) | ecosystem: Environmental > Aquatic > Marine > Neritic zone/Coastal water | place: Helgoland, sampling...
AGGTGCCCCCCGTCGAGGATCCCATCTTCACCCGCAGCCTCGTTGGCGTCATCAGAAACGTTTGCTGGCAGCCGTGACACGAAAATATTGCCGAACTTGTCCGCTGCTGCGATCGTGTCGTAGTCCAGCGTAGCCACTGTTGTGATCCAGCGAGGGTGCGTGTCGTCGGCAAAGATCGCAAAGGAGTTGAGGGTCTTGTTGTACTTGACATAAAGCACAGACTCAGCAACATCGCCGACAAAGATGCGGTCCGCCTGTGTCGTGATAGAAACAATCATGTTTGGGAACGACTTATTTTCACACTTGCGCAGTAGCTTCTTCTTGCCCAGATCGTACATACGCAGCGATGTCGAAGTTGGCAGCGCGAGGCCTACAAGCAACCTGCCCTGGAAAGCGGCAAGCGCTCGCGGCGCGCCTTCGACCTCAGTCTTGTGCTGCAGCACCAGCTTGTTGCCCTGCACGAGGTACGTGTGAATGTGACCGGGCGCACTGCGCTGGTTGAGCGCGGCTTTTGTCACAGTCCCGACCAGCACAAAAGTTTCGCCCTTGCGTTCGTGGAAAGAACATGCGACGACAGAGAGTGCTGCCTCATCCTGCGCGAGCTCGATAGCCTGCACAGTTTTGTTCTCGTTGGGGTCCACTACACGGATGCACGACGCCCATCGCCCGGCACCCGCACGGTCGATCCCGAAAATCCCGCGCGGCATTGCTGCCGCCTGGTCCTCATCTTCCTCCATCTTGTCACCTTCCATCAGATCTGCGACCGGTGCCGTGTTGTGGTCCGTCTCGATCACGACTAGGCAGTTGGCGTTCTTCAGCAGGGCGGAGCGGCGCGGCGTGTACGTGAGCTTCTGTACCTGCTGGTTGAAAGTCTCACCGTATCTTTCGACCGTCAGGATGCGCAGTGTGTTGGCCGCGACTGATACAAAGCCCTCCTTACAATCCTCAGATGCAAAGGAGGACGCCCATTCAAGCGTCTCGTACGAGAGGGGCGTGATCTGGTAGCGCCCCTGATAATTGTATGCCAACCAAGAGCGGGACGAAAGTGCGAGGACCGCCGGCTGACCTTGCACATTGACCTTGAAGAGCTTCACGGGCTTGGCACCGAGAAAGCGGCTGCGATAGTCTGGCGCCAGCTGACCCGTCATCGGGTCGACAGAGAGTCGCATCAAAACGCCTGACGCCAGGCCTGCGAACAGGAAGAGCGAGGCAGTCCCGCCGTCTGAGACGGAAGCACCCGTGGATATCTCGCAGAGGCAAAGGGACTCAGGTTTGTCAGGCAGTGCCTGCCGCGAAAGGACCTGCATGAAGTCTCCCGGTTCAAGGGACAGCACGCGCACGACCCATGTGCCCCCTTGAGGATCCAAGGATCCGACGGCGAGAAACCTGGAGCGCGTGCGCCCTGCAGACAGCGCCATGATATCCATTGCCGCGACCTCACCCATCGGGTCGGGTTTGGCCTTCTCGGCGAGGCTGTTCGTCTCGTCTAGCTCCCAGTAGATGATGGAATTATCTGTAAGAGCGATCGCCACTTGCCGTCCGTTCACAGCCGCCTTGGAGATGATTCCCTTGTTCGGGGTGGAGAATTCTTGAACACGGCGGTCCGGGCGGACGCGGCGCATACCCTGCGGGTGAATCTGAAGTAGTGAGTCTTCACCGAGGAGTGAGACCGAAATCGTTGACGTGGTCGCAAGGAATCCAGAGTCCTGCACCTCCTCCACAGTCTCGCCGATAGAGAGCACAATCGTTGCATTTGGGAAGGACACGACAATGTACTTGTCATGTTCTGCTTTGTCATCCGCACGCACTGTCCAGACTGCCGAGGGGTTCGACGGCAGCTCCGAAACAGCCATCTCTGACACGGCCAGACCGTGCCTCAATGTGCGCAGCGTCGAGCGACCGCCACGCCCACAGAGCGCGTAAATTTGCGGGGTCTCCTCGCCAGCCATTTCGAGCACCTTGGCATCCAGTACCGGTGAAAGTGACTCGATGTCATCGACAAGCAGAAGATTCTTGAGCGTGCGGGGCCGGAAATGCGGGATCTCGATCGTCTCGCCGTCGATCTCGACCTCCACAGACAGGCCCTCCTCCTCCCCGCCTTTGATTGACAGGAATTGGTACAATCCGTGATTGCCAAATTCAGAAGCAAGGAAAAGAAAACCAGTCTTGAGGATGACCATCGACTGCGCAACGGGAAGCGTGTCAAAGTAGGAGATGTTGATGTCAGATACATCGTCGTCTTTCCACTCGAGTGTCACGCGGTACACGTCACCGAGCTCAGACTGCATGAGAAAGAAGAACGAGTCTTTCTGCTTAAGCATCGCGTAGGAAGTGAGCATCAGTGGCTGCTCTAGCGGCATACCCTCGCGCCGCGGGATGAGTGAGACAACGTCTTCATGATCGGGTTTCTTGTAGGCGATCTTGTTCTCGGCGCAGACAAGCACGCCCGACGGCCCATCCGTGTCGCCAGGCACGCCCACCAGCATGTTGGACGCGGGGTCGATCGGTTCCGACCACTTGCGGACCACGTGGTTGAGACCAAGGTCGAGTTCGTAGAAGGTCAGCATCTTGGGGGCCTCTGCAATTGCCTCGCCGGTTGGGTCCTGGTCAGCATCAGTGTAGTCCAGTTCTATCACCGCGAAGATCGGGTTCTCGAATCCAACGTCAACGCCCACCATCGACAGATTCAGCGTGTTGGTCTTGTGCGCCTCAAGCGGCGACGAAATGGTCAAATTCGATTGAGCATCGCGGTTGAAGACGTACACCATCTTTTGCTTCTCCAACGCGCCCAACATGACTGCGCGGCCCTTGGGGTCCGCAGCGAGGTACTGCCCGGGCACGATCCGCCGGCACCTGTCACGCCATAAGTTTGTAAGCACCTGCGCACCCAGGGTGTAGAGCATGGCACAAGGGACACGCTGCGACCCTCAGTGCACGCCTGAGCCCTAGGCTGTTGGACCTGTGCACAGGGCTGGGGCCCCAAATACTCGCCCTAGTTCATGGCGAAATGGATGCCCGCCTTGGTGTAAATGAGAAAGCTTCAGAACACAGTGCTGCGGGCAGGGAGGCACCCCGACTTGCCGAAAGTCTCCAGGTGGACCCGCTCAAACTGGTTCCGCTCCTTGTTGAACTCTAGTACCGAAATGCGCCCTGAGTCGCTGCCAAGGACCAGGTAGTCCTTGTTTGCGCCAGGCAGGCGGAACGCCGACATGGCACGGATGAGACCAAACGCCTCCATCGAGCAGACCGACTGCATCTTGCCGTTGGTATCGGGGCGATAAAGCTCGAGCACCTTACCGTGTGAGGCTGCCACCTCATGCATCTTGGGCGCCGAAAAGTTGCCATAGGCCGTGCAGGTAATGGCCGTCCCTTTCTGGAGGGTCAGTGCATAAAGATGCATTGTATCCAGCTCGCTGGTGCAACAACACTGCTTTACGCCGCTTCCGCCCCAAGCACGGATCCGCTCACGCGTCGTGCGTCCCGCGACGAGACCAACCGACGCTGCGGCGGCGGCCGACAACAACTCACGGTCTCAAAGACCTGTACAGCCGTTAGATTAGCAAATATCAGCGGAATCTATGCCGCTGCGCCTGAACTTCGCCTCCCCGCAGCGCGCCAAGCCAGACGGTCCCACCGAGAAAGCCTTCTCGAGAAAGCTTTCCCTCTCCCCGCGGACTGCTGGACTCCAGGATTTTTCAGTCAACGGAGCAGGATGTGGACTTAAAAGTTGAAAGTTAAAATTGATTCTCTCTTTCCGGTCTCCTGCGAGGGGGGTGCTCCGGGGCGACAAGGACGTGGCGGGCCTCAGCGAGGACCACCCAGGGTGCCGGATCGCCATGGTCCCGCCAGGCGGGGAACACGCCCTGGCTCTGCACGGCCCGCACGACGGAGTACACCGCGTGGTCGCCGCGGTTCTGGGAGGGCTGCGCCGAGGCGACTACGAGGCACAGACGGTGCCCCAAAACAAGGGCAAGCGGCCCCGATCTCCGCCTCCCCCGCCGCCCCCCGGCGGCGGCGGCTCCTCAAAGAACCGAGGGAAACGGAGGAAGCGGGAGATGGCGGCCGGCGCGGAAATTCCGTCCGCGTGGGCGCGCGTAAAGGGACACCGCGGAGACCCGTACCAGTGACGGCAGGAAACGTCGACATCGAACGCGGCTGACATCGAGGGGGGCGGCCTTTCCCGGCTAGGCTAAGGAGCCCAGGCGGGACAGAACCCCCGCCAAGGAGGGTGGAGCAGCTCTACGACCGACGCTCGAAGAAGTCGGACTTTTGGCCCAGGGGCGGACCCGAACCGGGCGGGGACGCAGCCGCCCCTAGTCTCCCAGCGGGCGTGGGCTCTGTGTCGCGGCTGCACCGCCATATGGGCGGCCGCATGGCCAGAGTTCCACGGGGAAGGGCGCTTGCGCCTGCCGCTAGTGGAGGCGAGGCTACCCGCGGCGCGGAATTCCCGTTAGTCCCTTGGTACCCTCAGGCTCCCTGCTTTCCCCCGGGGCCGGTGAGCAGCCACAAGCAGGGGGTTCCTAAACCCGCGAGGTCTGGGGGGCACCGGACGGCGCCCGGGTATGGTGATAATCCTAGGTGTTAGGGAGGGCACGCCACCGATAGTCTGATCCTTTAATGCGTTCACTGCATGGGACCAAGGGGAGGGTGGTCCTACCCATGCAGTGCTCGCATGCCCGAGGGGGGTCAGACCTAGTTCGCACCTCCGGCCCAGGCAATGCCCCGTCCACCCTCGCCGAAGCGTCAGATACACGTGCAGATGCATTGACCACGCGTGCAGACGAACTGATTCATGTTGCTCACGTGTACTTCGTTTCGAAGATATCTCACAGCAACGCTCCCCTGGCAAATTCAGATTCTCTTCTTTTGACACTGAGGAGCTACCGACGTCAACCTTTTGGATGCCTTCGCACCCTAATGGTGATGAACGGCTTGCCAAATCGCAAGAATGGTGGCGGCCAGAAGATCCTTCTCTCAGGCCTCCGAGCAATGCTGCTAGGATTACCTGCGAGCGGGCGTAGTACAATGAGTAAACGGAAGACGCGCTGAGATTTTTGCCGTGTGCTGTAAACGGCTGGTGGGAGAGTGAGGAGGAGGAAGGAGAAAGAACACGCAAGGATTTCCAGATGTCAGTGTGGTTGCAAATCGTACCGCCTCGTTGCAAATCGCTAATCGAATATCGGTCCACAACGCCAGCCAGTTCCTTGGTGATTAGCTGCGCGCGCAAACAAGTAGTCAGGATCAATAGGGCATGTTTCTGTGAGCACACAGGAGCGCAAGCCGGCCATACGGATATTCGAGCGCAGCGCGGAGACCATCAACTCACAACGTGCAGCACGGGGGACCGGAAACTCACAGGAGGGAGCAAGCCTCCCACGGATCGGTCGAACTCATCTTGCACCTCCATCAGAGCTGTGTTGTTGACAGAAACGGCATGCCCCGTACCCGGCGACGTATTCATGACGTGCGACATCATCAAATCAGTGTGCATCCTGCACGGATGCAGAATTTAGCACACAGTTTGTAGGGCCATGCGTCGCCGCAAGGGAGAGGGGCCCTAGGCTGTGGGACAACCTAATCCTCCGTTCCTCGCGTAAGCCAGCAACAATCTTTTCGAGCCGAATATCTAGCTTCCGTCGCGCAGATTCCTGCACCCGAATCGGGGCGATGAATGCAACGATTCCAGCCAAGTGCCAGGCACGCAAATCGGTCTCTTGACCCTGGACATTTTGCCAGAGAGGGGGAACACCTGCTGAATCATCAGGAACGCGACAAAGACCAGCATACATATTACCCATAAATGTTCTGGTACCTGCCAGTCTAGCTCAGTCAGCGAGGCAGGATTGTTGTAGAATTGTGGCGCCCCCGAGTGACGCGAATTATGGCGAATCCCTGCTCTCCCTACTGCCGCCGAGCCCCACAGATCCGCAGCGGCTTATGTTTGGTAGCCATTGCACCGGATGCATTGCATCACAGTCTCTTGTGTCTTTGCATGGTGAACGACGGCCGATCGGTTGCTGCATTCTAGTCTGGGCGGGCAGTCGTGCGATTTCCTAGTCGTGAACACGGTCGCACCACTTTCGCTAGACACTGCATCCCCTCAGCGGTACGGCAAGCAGCACGCTCGCGAGTCCCGAACAAAGGGCCGAAGAGTTGAGTTGGGCAACCTTCTTGTAATATCGAATCAGGCACCCCGCGAACCCCGACATAGCTGGGTCATGTTTCTTTGTTCTGTCAGGGAAATTCGGTAGGCATGTCAGCATAATGCCGGCTGACTTTGAACATCAGTTTGCCAGCTTTCAAATGAGCTGAGCTGATACAAGACGGAATGCATGGGGGTTCAAGGCCGAGCCGTCTTGAAAATACGCCTACGGCTCCACGGCCTCGTGGCACAGCAGCGTGGTCAGAAGCCGAGCCAGAAGCAGTCACTGGCTGTGCTGATACCTGCTCGAGCTCGGCGTCCACTTTGACGCTTGGCTCGGACTCTGCGCATGCCCGTTTCTGTCGCTGTGTGCATCCCCATTCTCTAGGTCACGCAATCTGGCTCGATGGGAGCTGCGCGGCGTCCCATTGCTAACGTGTCCCCAAACCTGATGAGATGTTACCTCATCTGCCCGCCTCGAAGATCTAGGCGGCGGCGCAGGCGTATATTCTGCCATAGTGTGTTGACCAAGGTGCAGAGCCGTCTGAGTCAGCTCGGTCCCCTGCACACACCGCCGAGACGGTGTGCCTGACTCTGAAGATCACCCGACTTTTATAAAACAGTTGTCCTCGTGTGGGTCGCTCAGAGTGGTCGTGTCCGGCAACTCATACACTTGTGGACACCACTCATGGACGTCTATCGCCAGAAGGTACGGCTGATCAGTGTGGGCCACTGTCGGCGGGCGCCTGGCCCATCTTGGGCTGGGAGGATCATGGGCTTGCTTGGGGAAAATTGGTTGCGCAGCAATTGCCCGGGGAAGCGCCCGGATGGGACTGGCTGTGTCGGGCGCTGGAACCGACGGGCCCCCCGGGAGCAGACGCCTCAAGCTGAGGATCGGCTGACCAATTCGTCAGCCGCTTGGCGTTCCGCCGATGGAAGGGCCAAGTGCTGGCAAAGCGCGCCCTCCGGTGGTTCTGACTTGTGCGATAAGGAGGCTAGCCGTGCGGCCAGACAAAGTGTACGGCATGCGGCAGACGACAACCATGGGGTTCTTGGGCGAGGGTGCCGAGCACATGAACGAGGCGGGACAGCGAGCGCAAGAGAGTGGCAGAACGGCATTAAGGCGGAAGAGCGCTTGGTCGTCTCACGCGTGTTCGGCTGCACAGGTTTTTTAGGACCGCATTCCTCAAGGAACAGTGCCTGATTACATTTGCTGACTGCGGAGTGCAGAAACAAGTAGCAATGGCAAATAATGGCGGTGCTGGGGGCGCAGGTTTTCTGCGAGCGTCCCTTAGCCTCCTTGTTGTTGCGGGGTGGTGCACACCTGCAGGGGGAACCGACTGTGGAATCGCGTGTCTGGGTGGCAGCAACCGGTGCGCGTTCGGGAAGGTCAGGAACCTGCCAACTTGAACTCCCGCGCCTCGGTGCATGCACTTGCCGTAGCGCTGCCCCGCCACCCTGCTGTTGGGTGCTACAGCAGAGCAATGCATTTCAGGTGAACAACTCGGGTGTATGTGAGTTTTGCCCTGCGAAGTCATACTACGACGCACAGACGGGTGCGTAATTGGCCTTCGCCCTACTCGCGAGAGCCGATCCTACCTTCGTAGAAAAACTCGGGCATCGAAACAGCATTTTTTTCGGTGAGGCGTGATTTTTGACAGGCGAGCGTGGTCACGGGTGAGTGCGGCAGGGTTGTGCAAAATTTGTGATGTGCCTTACTACAATTACGCGCCGAGGGAGTCCTACTCCGCGTCGAGAAACTACCCTTCAGATGTCGACACTGGCCAATATGGCGCAGGTACCTACAACGTGACCTACGATGTCACTGGAAAGGTGATGCTGTTCCCTTTCAGTCGAGCATCAGTCGTGTCGTGTTGCTCTAGTGCGCAAATGCCCCTGTCTGCCATTCTTCGACCTTTAAGCGAAATGTCATATTGCCCCTCCTGTAGGATTACATGAATGGCAATCACGTCGTCCACTTTTCTTCCGAGTGCGGTGATGAGAGCTGCTTTCCACCCTGGGCATTCAAGGTGAGTGAAGCTATGCCACAATGCCTAGCCCAATCCGTGATTTGATAGTCTGATCCTGTGTGCACGCCCCTGCACAGGACACAAAAGAAGCTAGGTGGGCGCCAAATCGATTTGATGAAGACTGTAAATTCAAGACTGGGCTACTCGCATCTGACAGTGAGCTGGTGAGTTCTTCAGCTCGGAGCGATGACCGCACTGTGTCGGCCGCGATTACTCTTGCCCCTTGCCGCACGAATCAGTCTCGTGCGGAGGCCAAATCCAAGTTTCTTCGTGTCAACCTTTTATCGTCTCAACAGGAGCCGGGCTATTCAGGGGAGTGGCTCTCCATCGATCTTCCAAATCCTATCGTTCTAGAAAGGTCTGTCAAGTCCACTAGGTTGAAATGCTGCTTGTTCGGCTCAATTCTGCACCATTCTTCACTTGGCCGCAAGCAGAGATGACAGCAGCGCCGCCTTTTGGGGGCTCGGTGTTTGGTGCATTGGACCGTGCCTCGTGTCAGGGAGACGGGCTGCCTCGCACGAAACCAGGGTGGCCACAGCATCTGTGATTTGGTAGTCTGGCTGCTGAAGCGGCACTGCGCGTACTCGCAGCTACCAATTTGTTGCGGCGAATGATTACCCGGGCGGGATGCCGTACAAGTACAAGGCGCGCCCCCTTCTACCCGTTACGTCTGTGTTGAAACCCCCCGCCCCCCTCCCTCATTGCCTTTCTCCCTACACGTCCCCCTTCCGTAACCCCTCCCGAGCGGTGTTCAGCCATTGTGAGCATGCCCTCTGTCTTGCACTCAAGCGTTGTTCTAAGACACCCTCAAGTTGGCGGGGTGTTGAAACGACACTGCCCGCGCTGCAGGTGTATGCTCGCAATGGGACTGCAGGGGACTGGTTGACACTTGCTGACTTTAGCAAGTCGGGAGTCGATCACCCAACGGCCGAGGTTGTGCTGGCACAGTCTGAGTACGCGTTCAGCGGCTTCGCCTTTGCGGTGACGGCCCTGCTAAAAACCTGCGCAATCGCAGCCTAAAGCCCGCACCCGCATCGCAGGATGAATCGTCCATGCCCTTGCATAATGGTAGTGTGACGAATCCCCGCCCTGCAGGTTCAAGCGCTAGTGGGGGAGGAGGGTGACTGCTCCAACTACACCTCGATGGTTATTGACCGCTGGAATCTGAAAGGATTCGAATTTTTGTCGACAGGTTAGCCCGGTCCGCGCTGAACTTGGGGTATTGCAGCCGAATCAGAACAGAACCGCACAGAACCTCTCGATTCCAATGCTTAAACGGATGCAAATCACGAAAACAGGATGTAGTCCATACATCTCCAAGGCGTCGTTGGTTGACTTTTTCGCGCGAAAGCCTCCCAAAAGCGTCTATCTTCCAGGCACTCAGCAGAATATTCCCCATTTTCGACCAGAGATTGCGTTCAGTTGAATTTTTCATGACTTGACGACGACGATGAATAAGCAGGATACACTGCCCACTTTGGGCCTTCAAACGTGATTTTGGACGTATCTGGAAACGAAGCTCATGCGGAAGTGAGAGGAGGTGTGAAATGTTCCACGGGAAAGAGTAATCGGCGTTGTTTCTTGATGTTGATCCCAGTGTTGCAACGAACAGGCGCACTTACTTTCCGGACAAGTTCTTCGAAATCGACAAAACAGCAGCTTCACTTCGTCGCAGGTGACATAAAAATTCGCCTGTTCCAGAATCGGATGGCAAATCTTGCATCTTGAGGGTTGTGTAGGAACACCCGAAAAATGCACTGCATGACTACTCAAGTACGTGAAAAATTCGTCCGTCAGGGGAGACGACTACCAGGATTTACTGGCCCGACGGGATTATTCCGGCGGGGCATCACTCCTTGTGTTTCGTCGACAGGTGCAGCGAAAGCCGCAATGCTCAAAATGTGCCGGTGTAAAAATCAGTGTGTAGGACGTTGCTACAAGACCGTTCGTCTCTGCCGAAAGTCAGTATAGCCTATTGACCAACAAATAGAGGGGGCATGTGACAGTTCTCTCTCTCAACAGATATGGTGATAATGGCGCACAGAAGAGAATCTTGGGATATGAAGATCCGGCGCTAGCGACAAGTGAATGGTGTGCCCTTCCTCCATGGTCCCAGGGCGTGGTCGTGCGGATCACTCCTTCGGCTGAGTCTGGCTTCCTGACTGGCCCTTTCCTTCGGCAGGGTTCTTGGCCACGACTATGCCAGCAAAGGTTATGTGTCCCCTTGTACGCTTGCACCGAGTGGCACTTGCTGAGTGTTGTTTGATGTTCTTTAATCCTGTGTTGCCTTCATGATCATTACCATGTGTTTGCACCGGAACCAAATTGTGGATCTACTCGATACCCTATTGGCGAAATTTTGTTCTTTAGCCCGTTCTGATGGGCCTCGCCACGCTTTGTATACAGGTGTTCTGTGGGCCAGGATGACCGGGGGGGGGTTCGCGGGCTGGATTAGAGCTTATGGTGGTCCCAATGAATTGGAAGACGCCGGTCACACTGATTGGCTGGTACATGCCTCGTTTTGCCAGTTCAGGATCCTGCGGGATGAGCCCACGCAGAGTTTGATGAGGGGTTTGCGCTCGTCCCTCGATCGCCGTGTCTCAGCAGCATGCTGATGCCTTCGATTCCTCGAACAGATCTGGTGTCACCGGACTGGAGGTGCGCCGGGCATTTGGGCGTACAGTAAGTCTAAGAAACAAGTCGTACAGCTTTCCCAGATTTCTGGCATTCCATACCTTACAGAGGCGACAACACTTCGGGTGCGAATCCAGCACCTTGTTGCCTGAATCCTTATCATCAATTTCTCCTGCGGTCCCTACATGCTTACCGCTGTGCATGTTTTTTATCTTCGGATGAGGGGGCTTGAATCGATTCAATGACTTATGAGGTCGGGACAAATCAGATCAATCAAAACGGTTCAACGTCGAAATCAAACTTCGAGTTCCACTCCCTGTTCATTTGGGACGAATACCTCGCGGAGAGTGACCTGAAGACGGTAAAGCGTGTGGCACGCCTTCTGGCCAGCTGTTGTTGCGAAGTTTTTGATTCCTTGCTGCGAAGCAGACAGGTTCACTTCGTTGATTCTCCTCTTGATCACGTCAACGTGATGTCAAGTGTGCTCGCTGTGCAGTTCCTTGGAGAGCTTGGTGAGATGTTGTATGAGGAATGCGTCGACTTAGTCGAGTAAGTTTTCCTTGGACAACGGATCAATGCTGCGGATCGCCACGAACTGTGTAATTCCTGACTCAGTGCCTCTGCATACCACAAATGAAAATGTTTCATGGCCGCAGTTGCCCTCCAAACTCAAAAAAGACAAGTTGCGGAGTCGAAAGTTGCTCGTGTGTCCCAGGGTACGAAGGGCCAGGCGGTGCATCGTTGTGTCACGGATGTCCAGCAGGGTCTTTCAAAGATACCACCGGGCCAGCAGCATGCACGCTCTGTTCAGCAGACAAGTTTTCAACTGTTGTGGCCGCCAACGACTCGTCAACATGCCTGGACTGCCCAACGAATGCTACATCTCCAGCAGGGAGCAACGATCCGCTCGACTGCACTTGCCGTGCTGGGTGCAGCCCTGTCCTCGTACCTTGATACGCAACCGCGATTTGCCTCACGCCCGTGCAACCGGCCGTGGCTGTCCCTAACTGCGTCTGATTATCTGCTATCATTTTCGTTTGCAGGTTTGGCGGATTGCCACTCGGTAACTGCACAATCTGCCCAGCGGGCTGGTATAGTGACGTCGACGCCTCTCTGCCGTGCACTCCATGCCCCGCCAACACATACTCAACCGCAATTGGCGCGGAAAACGCAGTTCGTTTCCCGCCATCCACCGTTCAAGACTCGGCTCAGGGACAGTGCTGCCCGCCGCCGTGCTGCCCGCTCGAGCTGACGCAGTGCTGCCTCAGGCTACTTGTCTGGCGTGCCCATCCCACAGTGAATCGCTCGAAGGAAGCCCACGGCTGACTGACTGCAAGTGTTCCAAAGGGTGAGCACCGCGCCCGAACGGCATGAATTTCGTCATCCTGTAACAGTTTCTTCCACCGATGAATCCCTATCCTCCAGTCTCTTCTAGTAGAGACACACAGACTTTTCAGCAATGTCACTGTCTGCAAAATAAGTACTCGAACCAGCGACGAGGACGATCGTTTGATAAAAGTGAGTAAGGCTTTCACTCCCTCAAAATCCTGAGCCTTTTGGCCATTTTGGGATTCAGGTGGAGTGGACCAGACGGCGGGCCTTGCACAGGCTGCACCCCAGGGTATTTTTTCCTGCTCGTTAGGAGCGTTGGCAACCGTACGGCAGTGACCGAACACTAATCTCGCATGCCGTTCCCCGAAAATGCCGCGCTAGCTACACATAAAAAAATCCGCGATGCGCTCATTGAGGGTGCATGAGATGCTAGGTACTACAAGGATACAGTCGGAAGCGACTCCTGCTCTGCCTGTCTGCCTGGAAAGTTCTCGACGGCGGTGATGTGCCAGGCCCGAAGTAGCCGCTGCAGCTGAGGCGCTCATAATAGAAACGACCGAAGCAAAATCGCTGCTCGCTGAGCAGTGCACGCTGGGCGTATTCGAAATTTGATTGCGATGGCTTTCCGCGCAGGTCACGGCAACGAGAGAATCAGTGTGTAACCCCTGTGCGGCAGACAAATACGCAAACACACCAACTGCAGCGACTAGTTGCATTGCGTGCCCGGTGCACACGACTTCGCTCCAGCAATCCCCACGGCTGACTGACTGCAAGTGCATAAGGTAACCACTAGCTCAATCACTGTGCGCGCATCTGCCCCCAAGACTTTGTCCAATTCGCATCCGCATTGCGCATTGATCAGCACCGATTACGGTAGATTTTGGTAGGAGGTGCACCATTCTCCTTCTGACTGTGCATCCGGCGTACTAGGGGCTGGACTGGGCCGAATGGTGGCACGTGCACAATTTGTCCGGTTGGGAAATTCAAAGACGTCCTCGGACCAACGGCATGCAAGCCGTCGCTGCTCGGTGAGTTATCTGAACGTCGCTCCGTAACGAAATCGTGCGAGCCACGTTATCAGTGCACGCGGGCGTGATTGCTGTGCCGGCCAGCGCGCTGCTGGTTAGTATTCAAGCCGACCCTGTCGTGTGCACAGGTACCTACTCGCCTGTGGAGGGGCTTGTGCTCCCCAAGCCTTGCCCTGTGAATTCGTGGCCAACGGAATACTGGGGCGCAACGCACGTGCTAAACTGCACTTGCAAGCCCGGCGCCACTTCGGACTGGCCCAACGAGCGCTGTCCGCCTTGTCCGAAGGGGATGTACAAGGACACAAACGGCACCGCAGAATGCTCGATCTGCCCGCGAGATACTTACAATGAGCTGGAAAACCAACCTATTTGCCCTGCGTGCCCCAACGGAACTATTTCGCACCCTTTCACGTCAAACATACTGGGTCAGATCCGTACCCGATGCGACCACTGCCTTCTGTAAGCTTGAGGAACGTGAATGCACGTTCTGCAAGATCAGCTACTCACCCAGCTGCATCCAAAGTAAAGCCAGAACATGCTCGCTGGTGAATGTCAGGCATCGCTGTCTAAACCAACTTGATTTTGATGAATCGTCCTCGCAGGTTGCATTCCCATGCCAGGGCATCACATTCAAGGAAACCTTACGGGGGTTAGTGCCCAAGCGGTTGCTAAACCTTCGGATCGAAATAGGACGGAGGACCCTTGGGACACCATTTGTAGAAATGTTGTCGGGGCGGACCTGACTACTAAGCTGGTGAAGTGCTCACCTGCGTTCTGTCAACCCGGAACAGGCGGTGGCTCCACCATGTCTACCTGGGACCTACAAGCCAGAGAATGGAACTCACCCGTGTGTACCGTGCCCGAACGGATTATTTGGAATCGGCTACGGGTAATCTCCAACTTGGCATGCCCAGTCCCTGAATGTCGAGGCATGTCAGATAATGTTTTTGACGACTGGGCATGGGGAGAGGGGGAAAGGGCACGCGCGTGAAGGCTCATTTGAGCGCGATTACTGCAGTCGGACTGGATGTGAAGTATGTAAGCAGCTTGCAGCCTTCTCGCCGACTGGTAGCTCCTGGATTGC
>Ga0209335_10004044_pt1 | contig 14245 bp, 16 predicted proteins | sample COG_09_FD_184753 | JGI IMG/M metagenome (GOLD analysis project Ga0209335, IMG submission 184753) | Pelagic Microbial community sample from North Sea - COGITO 998_met_09 (SPAdes) (version 2) | ecosystem: Environmental > Aquatic > Marine > Neritic zone/Coastal water | place: Helgoland, sampling...
AATGCTTGTAAGGAGTAATGTAGCCACCAACGACTCGCCCCACCCAATTTATGTTCACCAGCATTATTATCATCTAGAATATAAATTGGTAGTACGGACCCTTGTTGAGCAGCTTCAGTCAAAGAAGGGTTGTCATAAAGTCTTAGGTCTTGTCTGAACCAATGGATAACAATATTTTTATTCAATGAATGTAATCCATGTTTTATTATTTCATTCGATTAATATAATTTTCTATGAACGGAATTCAAAGAAAAAAGTGTTTTTTAATCAAATTACTATATTAATTTTAATTGAGAATGATATAAATAATATAAAATTATTTAATAATGGTTCTATTTCTATGACAGGTGTAAAATCTGAAAAAAATGGGAAAAAGGCGATTGAAATATTATTTGAAAAACTAAAATCATCGGATAAAATCTTAGAAAATAAAGAAGCAACAATCACGAATTTTGAAATAGTATTAATTAATAGTGATTATGATATAGGTTATGAAATTAAACGTTCGGAATTACATCAACTTTTAGTTAATAATTATAAAATATTTTCGTCATTTGAACCATGTATATATCCGGGTGTTAATAGTAAATATTTTTGGAATCATTTATATAAAGAGAATGATTTTAAGGGAAAATGTTATTGCATTAATAAATGTTTAGGAAATGGTTCAGGTAATGGGGATGGTTGTTGTAAAAGAGTTACAATTTCGGTTTTTCAAAGTGGTAGTATAATTATAACTGGCGCTAAGAGTATAGAACAAATTATAGATTCATATAATTTTATTAATAAAGTGTTTGAAGATAATAAAGATAAACTGAAAAAAGTAAATCCTTATTTCTTAGAAAATTATACTACTCCGAAAATTCAAAAAAATAAAAAAAAAATTTGGATAAATAAAAATAATATTATATATTAATATGAATAATAACTTAGGAAATAATAACTTAGGAAATAATAACTTAGGAAATAATAACTTAGGAAATACTTTAAGAAGAGAACACTCAAGAAGAAATCCAAGAAGAGGAAATCCAAGAAGAGGAAATCCAAGAAGAGGAAATACAAGAAGAGGAAATCCAAGACGAGGAAATACAAGAAGAGGAAATCCAAGAAGAGGAAATCCAAGCAGAGGAAATCCAAGAGGAAATTTAAGAAGAGGAAATCCAAGCAGAGGAAATCCAAGCAGAGGAAATCCAAGAGGAAATTTAAGAAGAACGTTAAGAAGAGAAATTAATTTAAGAGGAAATCCAAGAAATAACTATAATAGAAGTTCTAAAAAATTATATTTACTAATAAAAAAATTAGATAAAAATATCGATTCACAAAGTTTAAATTATTTAGGTAAATGGCTGATAACGTTTTCGAAATTAATTTAATTTTATTTATTAAATTTTTTTTTATATTTATTTATTTTATTTATTTTTAATTAAATTTGTAATATTTTTATTTTATTATAATATATTAATGTTAAATTTAGATTTTGATGAAAACAATTTATATTCTGGAAGTCGTAGTGTTGGGAGACAATTAAAGTTATTATCTATGAAATTACTTCGTATGTCACGAAAAGTTAGAAGAATAGAACAACGTTGTAGAGGTGGTTCAAGAAGTTTATTAAGTAGTTATGTAGGTGGAGCAACAAACCATCGAAAAAATCGAACAAAATCTAAAAAATCGAAAAAAATAAAAAAAATAAAAAAAATAAAAAATGGAAATAAAAAATAAAATAAAATAAAAAAATAGAAATAAAAAATAAAATATATTTTATTATTATAAGTATGAATAATTTAAATAATTTAAATAATTTAAATAATTTACAAAATGTGCGAAGAAGAAGATTGACAAGAAGAACTAGACGATTTAGAAATAATAATTTAGGTTATGGAAATAATGTTGGTTACCCCAATAATTTGGGATTAAATAGAAATCATACTTTACGCGTAAATTCACTATTAAATAGAGAAACTCAATTAAATCCATTAGAAACAAATGAAGCGAATGTTTATTCTGGATTAACAAATCGTGTAGGTTCTTCTATTAGAAATAAATTAAATACTCGTAATGAATTAAAGTCTGTAGAACAACAAACGCTAGGATGTTTAAATTTATCCAAAAGTGATTGCACACCACCTTCATGTAGATGGAAACAAAAAGGACTTTTTTCGGGAGATTGTGTTCCAAGTATAATACATACCGAAACAGAATGTTATGATAAAAATATTCATCAATGCGTTTCACCTTGCAAATGGCACGGAGATACTTATAATGGTAAATGCCATTATCAATTTAGTAGTTCGGAAGAATTGGCACAAGAACATCAATTAATAAATGAAGAAATACGTGTATTTAATAGATTTCTAAATATACTTAAGAGTAAAAATAAAGGTATAATTTTTTATATTAGAAAAAGAATTAATGTCATAAATAAAAAATTAAAATCATTAAATGAAAAAAAAAGAAAATCACAAACCAGAATGTCAAGAACAAGAAATCCTAGTAATATGGAAAGTGGCATGGATGATTATAAAGATTATAGTTCAAGATATATAGAATTGCAAACTGAAAAGAAATCATTAGAAAAAATTTTTACTGAAATTAAAATAACAAATACGAAACAATCAAGAAAAAGAATTAGAAATTCAAGAGGTTCTAGACGTAGATTTAGTTTATTTTAATAATTGGGCCGTAATGAAAATACAACAATACAATATATAATAAACGATACTAAAAATATTATTGTAAAGATATTTTCCATAAAATTTGCTACCTGTTTACAATCTTCTTCAATACGGTTATTAATAACATTATTATAACTATCGGTTCTATTATTTTCTAATGTATTTTGATTATGATTATGATTATGATTCTGAGTTTTACATTTTATACATTTATATTTTTTTAAAAATTTTACAATTTTTAGTGCGGTTTTGCTTTTATTTTCTGTAAATGAATGCATATAACTTATTATTACTGTGAAAAATACCACAAATAATGAGAAAAATATTAATCCAATTAACATTATAGATAATAATGGTTTATTATCTGATTTAGGTAAATTTTCTGATAATATTAATAAGAATACAATTATAGATAACATAACGGTTATTGAAAATGATATTCTTTCCCCAGAATCCCATGGAACCATTAAACTCATTATCATTAATGTGGCTGTCGCAAATGTGGGAATAATAATATTTAAATTATAATAACCAGGTTTTCTACGTATTTTAAAGTTAAAATTAATTGTTTGATATTTTTCTGGACAACATAAATAATTTTTTTCATTAATTTGACTATTATGTGATATAATATCCCAAGCATCATTTATTTGATAATTTGATAAATCTATATCTGGTTCACCTTTAGATAAATTCATTTGACCCGAGTGATATGCCCAACTCCCAAATTTAAATGTACAATCTTGTTCATCATAAGGAAATTTTTCTAAATTAAAAGTACATGTTGACGTGATAAGACCTGGCCGTGACCATAAAACCACACCATCCGAATAAACAATGCATTTAGTCTTATCTAAATTACTCATTGGCATTTCGGCCGTATTATATAAATAAATATCTGGAGTCCATATATGATTATTATAATCGGGCGATGTATTAAATATAATAGAACTTATATTAGTTTCAGTTGAATTCCATTTCAAATATGGATCGGTCCATTTATATCGCAACCATATATTTGACGTAATTGTCCCATCAATTTGATTTATATTATTAAATGCTCGTAATGCAATACCCAATTTTAAATCAACCGAATTATTATATATAGGTATTAAATCGGGTTTATAATTTTGTAATAAATTTGTTTTTAAAACGAATTCATTATTATAGTTTATATTACCAGTTAAATTTATATCATTATATGCATTAATTAATGGTAAATTACATAAAAAAAAAATAAAAAAATTCATAATAATAAAATAATTTTGACTTTAAATAAAATTTTTAAAAATATATTCGGTTAATTATATGATTTATCGTGTTCATCTTCATAAGAATCTTATTCGGTATCATTAGAATTTTCTCTATGACCACCACCGCGGCCACCACCGCGGCCACCACCGCGACCACCACCGCGACCACCACCGCGACCACCACGACCCCGAGTTCTATTTACTTCTTGAAATTCTTCTTGTTCGTCCAAATAATTTTTGCGCTCAATTCTATTATCACACGCCAATGGACCCCCATTTACACCAGTTACATTTAATGCTTGTGTAGTTTCAGAAGCAGTGCTTACATTTAACGACACATATTCTCCGTTAGATAAAGTTCTATATTGACTAACATTGGGTCTAACATTTGATTGATGCACGAATATATCTTCATTATTTACTGTTATAAATCCATATCCTAATTTAGAATTAAACCATTTTACTCTTCCTAGTTCTGTTCCTATTTCACTAGTATTATTAGTAATAGCCGTTCCAGTTTCTTCACTCATTCTAATATGATTTTTATTATTAATAAAACTTTAAATATTTTTTTCGTAATATTTATTAAAAAAAAATAAGATTTCATTGTAAATGAAAATAGTATTTATAATAATTATTTTAGTATTTTTATATTATCAATATAAATTTATAAATAAAGTATCCAAAAATATAGAAATATTGCAAGCAAACAATCCTGAAAAAAATAAATTCGAAGAAATATTATCGGAAAAAAATCCAGCAGTATTTACTAATATTCTTAATGATATTAATTTAACAAAGAAGAATATTAAAAGTTATTTTTATTACTATTTACCGCCATTTTATTTAAATTATAATTTTGAATTATTACTTAATAAACAAGATACTGAAACTAAATTAGTTTTACAAAACAGTTTTAGATATATAATGTATCAAATGAAGGGTATTAAAAAAATTATTTTATTTAATCCCAAAGAAATTAATTTTTTATATCCGAATTATAAAAAAAATGAAAGTAATGTAAATTTTTGGAATTATGATTCAACAGTTTATCCAGAATTTAATAAAAGTTCATATTTAGAAGTAATATTGCATCCTAGACAAATGATATATATTCCACATAAATGGTGGTTTACAACAAAAACAATAACAAATAGTAATAGTTTAGTATGCCAATCAGAAACAATTTTTAGTAAAATATTAAAAAAAAAGAAAATTGAAAGTATTTAAATATTATTATTAATATTACAATTATGAAAATTATAGTTGCGTGTGATGAAAATAATGGTATCGGTAAAGACAATAAAATTCCATGGGTTATTAAAGAAGATTTAAATAATTTTAAAAAAATTACATCACATACTAATACTATAATGAATAGAAATGTTGTTATTATGGGGCGAAATACATGGGAATCTATACCCAAAAATAGACGACCTTTAGTGGACAGAATTAATATTGTTCTTACAACTAAAGATAATTATTTAGAAACAAGTAAAGATTTATATACATGTAAAAGTTTGTCTGGTGCTTTAAAACATATTGAATCATTACCTTATTGCAATAAAGATAATATATTTATAATTGGTGGAGAGCGTATTTATAAGGAAGCAATTGATAGTGAATTGTGTGAAAAATTATATATAACAAAAATATATTCTAAATTTGATTGTGATAAATTTTTTCCAAGTATATCAGATAATTATAAATTAACTAATGTTTCAAAATTTAAGATATCTAACACTATTTATTATAGAGATTTGGTTTATATTAATTCAAAAAAATGTTTTAAATTAAATATTCATAAGTTATTATGGACAAATACAGAAGAAATGCAATACTTAAATTGTTTAAATAATATATTAACTCTAGGAACTCAACAAAATGATAGAACTGGTGTAGGCACACTTTCATGTTTTGGTGAAATGTTTAAATATGATTTAAGTGATACATTGCCGTTACTAACTACAAAAAGAATGTTTTTTAGAGGTATTTTTGAAGAATTAAAATTATATTTATCAGGAAAGACCGATAATTCTATATTACAAGAAAAAAATATTCATATATGGGATGGTAACACATCAAGAGATTTTTTAGATAAGCGAGGATTACATCATTATCCCGAAAATGATATGGGTGAAACTTATGGACACAATTTTAGACATTATGGTGCTACGTATAATACATGTAAGGAAGATTATAGTGGTAAAGGTTTTGACCAAGTAAACTATGTAATTGATTTAATAAAAAATGTTCCTACAAGTAGAAGAATAATAATAGATTTATGGAATTGTAGTACATTACATAAAGCGGCATTACCATCGTGTTTATGTAAATATCAGTTTAATGTTAATGTTACTGAAAAACTTTTAAATCTAGTAATATATATTCGTAGTTCTGATTTCTTCTTAGCCAATAATTGGAATACTATTACAGGCGCATTATTTGTACATATGATATGTAATTTAAATGGAATAGACCTGACACCCGGAACTTTGACGGTTTTCACAGCAGATACTCATATTTATAATTCTCATATAAATCAAGTTAAAGTTAATCTATCCAGAACACCGAAACCGTTTCCAAAATTATTAGTGAAATCTAAAAAAAATAATATTGAAGATTTTGAATTTTCTGATTTTGAATTATTAGGATATAATCCAGATAAAAATCTACCAGTACCTATGGCCGTATAATTATTTTAATCTTTTAATTTTTTCATATATTTTTTTTAATTTTTCTTTTTTTTCTTTAAAAATATTTAAATAATCTAAAATAAATATGACAAATATAAATGTTGGTATCACTATTGATATCCAAGAACCCATAATACACTTACCATTTATTTTACATTCTATGTCACTCGAAATAAAATAAAATGTCAAAAATTGAAGTATTGGTAATACAATTATTCTATATTTATAAATTGATAATATCGTAATAATTGTTCCCATTAATAATACTAATTTAGATTGTATTGAAATATTTACCATTATAATATAATTATGTATTTAATTTAGATTAATAATATTTTTAGATTAATAATATTTCATTATTAATATGGGATTAATCAAAGCATTATTAGTATTGGCTATAGGATTTTTTTTTCTTACAACAATAGAAACAAATAAACATAATCTTAAAAAAATACCAATTATTGGTAATCAATTATATAAAAAAGTAGAAAAAAATAAAGAATCATTTTTTATTATTCTTATAGCATTATTACATATGTTAATATAAAATTTTATTTTATTTTATTTTATTTTATTTTATTTTATTTTATTTTATTTTATTTATTTATTTATTTTATTTAGATTCTGTGATAAATGATACCAGGTCTATAATAATTACCATAATAAATTTTTTGACACATTTGTATAAATATTAATATTAGTAAAACTATATTTACAATAAATAGTGATTGAGATTTATCAAAATAACCGAAACATGCATACATTGTATTTCCAGTTAAAAGTAATAACTGTAAAATAAAAGATATGTCTTTTGTTTCTTTAATATTAAAGGTATGAATTATTTGTGATAACTGTGCAATTATAAAAATAAATCCACCTATCCAACCAAATAATTCTTGGTCTTTATAATTTACCATAATTATTTAATTATATTTAATTATATTTAACTTAGTTTTAAATATAATATGTTTATTAATTCTTATTATATTATATGTCAACATTGGCACAAAATCTTAAAAATAATGGAGAAAAAATAGTGAAATTATTAAACGAGTTAGAAATATTAAAACCGCCATACAAATTTTATTTTGGTGTTGAATCAATAAAAACTGACACTAATAATGGAGTATATACAAAATTTTTAATAACAGATATAACACCAACAACTAAAAATGCTTCAGAATTTGGATATAAAAGTTCTAGTCAAACTTATGCGGGGGCCTATTATAGTATTAATAATGAAAATAGAAATAAACAATATATTACAGGTGCTGAAAAAGGAGTATATTCTGAATTAGGTAATAAAACCGGTACATTTTTATTTTATTTACAACTTCTTTTAATTATTAAAACAAATATTATTGAATTTACATTAGATAATTTTACAGAGGAACCAGTTAGAGCAGCAAAAGGAATATATTCGCCGCTAAGGATTAATATAAGAAAAAATATAACGGGACATAATCGACATGAATATGTAGGTAAATCTATAAAAGAAAAAATACATATGACCGAAGGACAAATGCGGTATACACTAACTGGCGATTCATATAAAGAATTAGTAAATAGTATTAAACAACTTAAAATAAAACCAAAAAATCCATGGAGTAAAGATATTCTCAATAAAAAAAAAATAAATAAATTTATAAAAAATTTACAAAATAATAGGTTTGTTACTGGCAAGCAAAAATCAAAAAGAAAATATCAATCAAAAAGAAAATATCAATCAAAAAGAAAAAATATAAAAAAATAATAAGTATTTAATATATATTTAAATATAGTTATACTATACCCATGTATGATTATTAATATGTTATCTAAACTTAATAAAATAAATAATTTTAATAAATATTATTCTACATATTCAAATATTGTATCATTGCGAAAAAAATATATATCACCATCGGTGGATACATTTCAAGCATTTAATAAACCATTAATATTAAAAAAAGGTTATATGCAATATGTTTGGGATTATGAGGATAATAAATATATTGATTTAGTTTCACAAAATATATGTATAAGTGTGGGTCATAGTCATCCAAAAATAATATCGAAAACTTATGAACAAATGAGTAAATTACCACATTGTTCAACAATGTATTATCATGAAAAACCGTCTTTATTATCAAAAAAAATAATAGAATTATTACCCAGACATCCCTCGGGTGATGATTGGGTTATTCATTTTGTAAATAATGGGTCAGAAGCGGTAGATTTAGCAACCCAAATGGCCCGCGTATATACTAACAGACCTGAAATAATTGCATTACATAAAGCATACCATGGTCTACAGGGATATGCGGCGGGGTTAACATCAATAGGCGTTGCTACACAAAAATGCAATTCTTCTATATATAATTCTATAACTCATTTAGAACCTAATAATCTTTATCAATTAGAACAACATTTAAAATATAGTTCTTCGGGTAAAATTGGTGGTATTATTTTAGAACCTTTGCAAGGATATGGTGGAATTTATCCATTAGATAAAGATTATATGAAAAGTTCATTTGAATTAATTAAACATTATGGGGGAGTAACAATTGTGGATGAAGTACAAACTGGTTATGGAAGATGTGGTGAAAGTTTTTGGGGATTTGAATTAAAGAATAATGATGTTATACCTGATATAATAACTATAGCGAAGGGTATGGGAAATGGTATAGGAATTATTGGCGCAGTTATAAGTCGCCGGTCAATAGCAGAGGCATTTAGTGAAAAAATGTTTTTTAATACATACGGTTCAAATCCAACCGCATGTGCCGCCGCGATTGAAGTTATAAACGTTATTAAAAATGAAAATATATTACAAAATTGTTTTAATCAGGGAAAACTATTTTATAAGAAATTAAATGAATTATGCTATAAATATCCATATATTTATAAAGAAGTTCGGGGTTCTGGATTATTTTTAGGACTTGAAATATATGGCGATACTAATGAAAAAAGTAAACACAATGCTAAAAAATTGCATGAATTGACTTTAAAATATGGTATATTAATTGGTTGTGGATCAGCCCAAGGAAATTTATTCCGCATACAACCACCAATGTGTATAAATGAAACCGATGTAAATAATGTTATAGATGCTCTTGAAAATTTAGCAAATGAATGGGTAAATGTCTGAATTATATTTATTGAGTTGTATTTACATGAATTTTCTGAGCGCGCCCTGATGGGTCATAAGAAACACCTTCCCATGTTTGTTTAGGAATCCATCTTTTTACTAAAGATTCTCTATTTGGAAATAATTCTTCATATATTTTTCTGAAATATGCGGCTTCTTTTGTTGGTATATCAGAATAAATTGATTTTAATTGTTCATATTCTTCGTTACTAATACACGATTCGCAGTGTTCTTTTACTTTATCTATCCAAGAATATCCAACACCATCTGAAAATTGTTCTTTTTGACGCCATAGAATTTCGTTCGGAAGATATCGGTTCTCAGGAGTGTCAAATGCTTTTCTAAGAATATATTTTTCTATATTGTTACTACATTTTTGTCCAGGATTTATCATCATTGCTAACTCTAAAAATTCTTTATCTAAAAATGGCACCCGCGTTTCTAATCCCCATGCCATAGTAGATTTATTTGCTCGTAAACAATCAAAATTATGCAAATCAGACACGCGCCGTTTACATTCATTATGAAATTCATCATTATTTGGTGCTTTATGAAAATATAAATATCCCCCTAATATTTCATCAGCACCCTCTCCAGATAATACCATTTTTATCCCAATTGATTTTATTTTTCTTGCCAATAAATACATTGGGGTGCTTGCGCGTATAGTGGTTATATCATACGTCTCTAATTTATATATTAAATCTCTTATCGAATCCAATCCCTCTTGTACAGTAAATGTAAATTCATGATGAATGGTTTCCAAATAATCTGCAGCAATTCTGGCGGCTTTTAAATCGGGAGCACCCGTCAATCCTATTGCGAATGAATGCAATTTATTTCCAAAATTAGTATTTTTATTTTTTAACAGTTTTTTTGTAATTGATGCTATAAGACTTGAATCTAATCCACCTGATAATAATACACCGAATGGCACTTCAGCCATTAATCTTTTGTCTACAGAGTTAGTTAATGTCGTTCGAATTTTTTCGCATATTTGTTCTTCATTTTCTATTATTCTATAATTATTATTATGCCAATGCGGATTATAATAATTATAAATTTTATCTATAATAGGCTTATATATAGAATTTAATTTAAATACCATATTAGTTCCAGGCTTTACATGAAAAACTTCTTCACAATCCTTTAAACATTTTTGTTCTGATGCTACAAATATAGAACCATACTTATCTCTACCATAGTATAAAGGAATAACCCCAATTGGGTCTCTTGAAATTAATAAAAGTTGTTTTTGTTTGTCATATAAAGCAAATCCGAAAATACCATCTAAATAATTAGAAAAATTTTCTCCATATTCTTTATATAAATTTAAAATTATTTCACAATCTGATGACGTTACGTGTTTATATTTATTATTTAATGATTTTTCTAATTTTTTATAATTATATATTTCTCCATTAACCGATAATATTATATCACCATCACTTGAAATTATAGGCTGACTTCCATTATCTACACCAACGATTGATAACCTTTCATGACATAATGCTGCTATATTATCTAAATATATTCCACTCCAATCAGGTCCACGATGTTGCACTTTTTTTGATAATTCTATTATTTGTTCGCGGGTATAATAAGTAGGATTTCCAAAAATACCAAATATTCCACACATTTATATTTATTACTAATTTATCCTTTAAATATTAATTATAAAAATTTGGTGGAGAATATACATGAAGACTATGGGTAATATTATTACTATTATTAAAAATAGTATGGTAACCTATAGTATCATCGATATATGAAATATCATTTTTAATTAGTTTATTCGGTTTGTTAATTTGTTTATAATAATAATCATACTTGGTTTCTTCTAAATTTCCATTGATTATTTTTAAGATACAGCCATTTTTAGGATGATTATGTATTTTTGTTTTACTATAAGGCCCCCAATTTAATAACATAATTTCATAATTATCATCATGATTTGTCACTGGTAATTTTACTCGAACATATTCATTTTTTTTTGGATATAAATAAAATTGCGATAAATCATAAACCGTATAATTTCTTATTATTGATTTTAAATCTTTTAGCGGTAATTTGTTATGGTGTATATTATTTCTAATTAGTTTTGAAAAATTATTTAATGATGACATACTCTAATAAATTATTATATTATTTTTTTAGTAAGTCTTTAAATTTTTTACTGTCAATATAAATTTGTCTTAAACGACTCATTACTTCTTTTAAAAAATCTGGTAAGAAATCATAATAATTTACATTTGATTTTAATGATTGATATAAACTATCTTTCCATATTTTAAAATTTGCATCTTCGTTACTTGATTGATAACTTTCGATTTTATCTAATATATAATTTATAATATCAAATATGTATTTATTATCATTATCATTTGTTTTATGTTTAATAAAATCAATATCTAATATTTCATTTATTTCTAAATGTATATCTATTCGCGATGGAACAATTATACATAATAAATCTTTTATATTTGTCATAATATCTAAAAATTTGTCGTATTTATTATTTTTAATTTCTTCTTTTAAAGTAAACCAATACGCATCATTTAATTCTTTATTAATTTCAAATGATTTATCTTTTTTTAATTTATTTATTTGATATATAATGTTACTTTGATTTACCTTAACATTATTTTCTATTAATGTATTTAAATTATTCAATTGTTTAAATTGTTCGAATTCGAAATATAATTCATACAAATTTTTTAAAAGAAATAATTTATCTATTTTTTTCCAAATATCAAAATATTTTAGATAATCCATTAAACTTTCAACAAATTTATAAGAATACATATTTGTTTCAAAAATATTTTTATTTTTACATGATATTTCTAATAGTTTTAAATATTTTTGAATTTTATGTGCTTTTGAATATATAGTTTTTTCTATTATATCATCTTTATTCGGCGAATTAAAAATATCTGAGGAATAATTAACTATAAGAAATGAACTATATATTTTTCTAATAATTCTTTTATCTATTATTAATTTATCTATTATTTGTTTATTTAATTTATTGTAATCTATTATACTTTTTATTAGAATCATTAAAAAATCTAAATTATTACTATCATTAATAAATAAACATATTTCTTCGAATGATATAAATTCAATATTAGTAAGATTTAAAATGTTAAAATAAATATGTAATTTATTTATTTTAACTTTTTTTTGAAAATTTATTAAAAATGGGTGTAATGACATAATATTTAGTAATAAAAATATTATTTGTATTTAATAGTTAATAGTTATTTAATTATTTAATATTTAATATTATTAAATAGAATAAATTTCTTCAAATAAATTATAATCATCTTGGTGTATTAATTCTAATTTTGAAAAAATATCATTTAATACTTTTGTTTTTAATTTTTTATCTCTATCATTCTTTGCTTTTAAATCAGGTCCTTTGTTTACTTCCAAAATATATGGGGCTAATTTATTATCTATTATAACATCCACACCAAATAATTGAAAAGATTCATTTTTTTTTACATGTTCTTGAGTATTTAAATAAAGTGTAATTGCTCTACTAAAAAGTACAAAAATATTTTTTATATTTTTTTCTATTTTTTCAATATTTTTATCTGATTCTTTAGTTTTCATAAATTTAAATAATTCTTCAGAATTAAATGGATTATTTTTATATAAATTATCATCCATCAAATAACTATTAGTAACATTACTATCAAAATTTAATTTATCTTTTGATACGTTTTCTTTAGCATATAAGATCTTATTATATTTATGTAAATATATAGATATTTTATCATTTTTTGAAATTATTAATAAATAATATCTTAAATTAAATTTTCGATTATTTATAAGATATGATTCTTTAAATTCTTGAATTAATTTAAATTTATCATATTTACTATTTAATATATTATAATAATTATTTGATATTCGTAAGCCCTTTTTTCTTTGTAAATTTTTTTTTAATATATATATATTATTTTTACTAAATTTTTTGGAAAACCTCTGCATATCATCATCATCGCTAAAAACATATGTACCTGGCATAATAGTTGATGCTTTATCCCATGTATATTCGTTTTTTAATAGTTTCCATAAATTATTTTTACTTACAATTTTGTCACAACCACTTATACCAAATATTTTCTGTTTTTTATTAAATAATTTTAGAGTTTTTAATTCTTTTTCTAAATTAGTATATCCACATGGTATAAATATATCCCAATTAGTATTATCTTTCGTTATTTCATTTTTATCAAAAATATCTTTTATAATTCCCTTTATTTTTTTTTTATCACATCTTTTATAACTTAAAAAAAATTCTTTATTATTATATATTTTTAATGCAATTATAACAAAAAATGAAATAAATAATAAAATGTATAATATTTTAGGTTTCATACCATAATAAAATAAAATAAAATAAAATAAAATAAAATAAAATAAAATAAAATAAAATAAAATAAAATAAAATAAAATAAAATAAAATAAAATAAAATAAAA